>Ga0114922_10000988_pt1 | contig 27205 bp, 22 predicted proteins | sample AartaG_FD_100975 | JGI IMG/M metagenome (GOLD analysis project Ga0114922, IMG submission 100975) | Deep subsurface microbial communities from Aarhus Bay to uncover new lineages of life (NeLLi) - Aarhus_00045 metaG | ecosystem: Environmental > Aquatic > Marine > Oceanic > Sediment | place... | reverse complement strand
CCATCGGTATCAAAGCCGCATTCTTTCTTCAGCTCTATCTGTGTGCCCTGCTCAATGAAAAAATCCGGTATGCCAAGCCTCTTAACCTGGACATTATAATTATTGTCGGCCATAAATTCCAGCACTGCGGATCCAAAACCTCCCTTAAGCATGCCATCTTCAACGGTGATGACTGCTTTGTGTTTTTTGAAGACATCATGCAGCACTTCTTCATCCAGGGGCTGGACGAACCGCATATCGTAATGGGTAATATTGATATTTTCTTTTTCCAGTCTTTTCACTGCGCGCAGCGCACTATTCCCCGTATATCCTATGGTAAGTACGGCAACCTTTTCTCCTTCGGCAAGTTTCCTGGCTTTACCCACAGGGATCTCTTCAAACGGCCTTTGCCAGTCGGTATTCAGTCCCACTTCCCTGGGATAACGTATGCTGAAAGGCCCCGCGTTCTTTTCAAGCTGTGCGGTATACATCAGGTTACGCAGCTCTATCTCGTCCATGGGAGCTGATACTACCATATTGGGCAGAACACGCATATATGACAGGTCAAAGAAGCCATGATGTGTTGCCCCGTCGGCCCCAACCAGTCCACCCCTGTCGAGGCAGAAGACCACGTGCAGGTTTTGCAGAGCCACATCATGTATTACCTGGTCATAAGCCCTTTGCATAAAGGTTGAATAGATATTGCAAAAAGGTATCATCCCTTCAGCAGCCATACCTGCCGAAAAAGTTACGGCGTGCTGCTCAGCTATGCCTACATCATAGGCCCTTTCGGGCATTTCCTTCATCATAATATTTAATGAGCAGCCGGTAGGCATTGCAGGAGTTACCCCAACAATCTTTTTATTTTGTCTGGCCAGTTCAAGGACAGTATGCCCGAATACATCCTGGAAACGTGGAGGTTTTATTGTGTTATCAGACTGTGCAATTTCGCCTGTAACCTTATCGAATAATCCCGGGGCATGAAATTTTGTCTGGTTAAGCTCAGCCTGAAGGAATCCTTTGCCTTTTTTCGTGATACAATGAAGCAGTTTGGGCCCGGGGATACGCTTCATATCTTCAAGTATTCTTCTCAGGTGAAGGATATCATGACCATCAATGGGGCCGAAGTACCTGAAATTCATTGCCTCAAAAAGGTTTGAATGCTTCAGTATGGTACTTTTGATGCCAGTCTCAAGCTTGCTGGCCAGTGCCTGGGCATTGGGACCCATCTTGCTGATCTTACCCAGGACATTCCATACCTCGTCTTTGAACTTATTATATGTTTTACTCGTGGTAACATCCAGAAGGTATTCTTTCAGGGCTCCAACATTTGGGTCAATGGCAATATTATTGTCGTTCAGAATAACAAGGATATCTGATTGTTCGGTACCGGCATTATTCAGCCCTTCGAAAGCGAGCCCCGCAGTCATGGCACCATCACCTATAACGGCCACCACATGCCTTTTTTCTCCTTTATGTTTTACTGCCTTGGCCATACCGAGGGCAGCAGATATAGATGTTGATGAATGCCCCACCCCGAAAGCATCATATTCACTTTCCTCACGTTTTGGGAACCCGCTTATACCCTGGTATTTGCGGTTTGTATGAAAGTTATCCCGTCTGCCGGTCAGTATTTTATGTCCGTAGGCCTGGTGCCCCACATCCCATACTATTTTGTCATAGGGTGTATTATAAACATAATGAAGGGCAATGGTAAGTTCAACAACGCCAAGGCTGGCCCCGAAATGACCGGGATTACAACTTACCACATCGATGATGAACTGCCTCAGTTCCTTGCTTAAAACAATCAGGTCCTCGGGCTTAAGTTTTTTCAGATCATCGGGAGAAGAAATCGTGTTAAGCAGATCGTACATACTATCTGACTAATTATACAGGGTGATGCAAAGATATAAATATTATTACTATCTGGTTTGTATGTCTGAACATGGAATTTGTTATTTTTGTAGATTAACGCAATTTACACTAGTTTGTTTAAAAAATCCAGTCATGAGTAATATAAAATTCTTTCTAATAATTTCTTTATCAGCTGTTTTAAGTCTTGTATCATGTGTTCCCGGTGGGAGGTACAGGACATTGCATGACAAGAGTGTCCAATATATGAATGAGAGGGATAATTTTAAAACTGAGAACCTGGACCTGTCGATGAGGAACAGGGAAATGGCAGCACAACTGGAATCACTTAAAGAAGAGCTGGCAGGAATGGAAGGAGAGAGAGAAAACCTTCAGGCAGAAGTTGATAAAGCGAGGGCTCAATATAATGATCTTAACAACAGGTACACTGAACTGCAGAATGCCCAGGAGGATCTGATAAGCGGCAATATTGCTGAGACCAGGCGTTTACTCAGCGAACTCCAGGAGGCTCAGCAGAACCTGCAGAACAAAGAAGATCTGATGAAGCAGCTGGAAATGAACATGGAGGCCAAAAGAGAGGCTCTCGATGAGTTATCCTATGAGCTTGAGCAAAGAAATAAAAGGCTTACAGAGCTGGAACAGATACTTGAAGAACAAACCCGGATAGTGAAGGACCTGAAGAATAAGGTGTCGGATGCATTGTTTGGTTTTGAAGGTGAAGGTCTGACCGTATCTATGAAAAACGGTAAGGTATATGTGTCACTTGAGGAAAAGCTCCTGTTCCGGACAGGCAGCTATAATATTGATGCCAATGGCCGTAATGCCCTGAAAAAGCTGGCCGTTGTATTAAAGAACAATCCAGATATACAGATTACAATTGAAGGGCATACCGATGATGTGCCGTATATTTCTTCGGGTGGACCTATTCAGGATAACTGGGATTTAAGTGTTAAGAGGGCAACGACTGTTGTAAGGGTATTGCTTGATGGTTCGGGCATTAATCCTGCCAGGCTGACGGCTGGCGGCAGGGGAGAATATTTACCTGTTGATAATGACAAGACTGCAGAAGCCAGGAGGAAAAACAGGCGTACAGAGATTATACTTACGCCAGACCTGAGCGAGCTCTACAGGATTATTGAGAGTTATTAGATGTGTATTCACCCAGCCGGGCATTTATGCGCGACAGGGCTTCTTTAATGCTTTCTTCGGGCCTGACAAAATTATCAGTACCCCAGAATTCCCTATCATAGTGGTTTATTGTTTCAGAGAAAATTGAATGCAGGGGTGCGCGCTCTTCCCTGGCGAATCGTTTTACGTTTACAGTATCTATATCTGTAACTGCCATCTCAAAGAAGATATAATAGGTGTTGCCGAATACCCTGTTCTTTTTCCTGGCATAGAACTCCAGATCACCCCTGACGTGATTGAGATAATAACGGTTGTTAATATAGCGGTAATTAACACGGTACTTTGCTGACCTGATCTTCACATTAAAACCTCTTGCCGCCTGTTGAATAATTGATCTTTCAAGTTTATTAATATAATCCTGGTTGATCTCAAAGTCAAATGCATGAAAGCCATAATTACTTGTGTTTATATATATTGCACCTTTAGGCAGAGCAATGTCATAAAGGTTTTCCTTTTGTTCAAACTCAATAACAAAGGCAGCTTCGTCACCAATGTTTATTATATCTGTCATACGGTAATTATAATCATTAAAACTTTTTGCCTTAAGAAAATCAAAAGTATTCTTAACACCATCCAGGATAAGGCAACCGTCCAATCCCGACCTCAGCTTGAAAGTGAGAGTATCTGACTGATCGAGATTATCTATCTTGCGGCTTTTGTAAATTTTTACCTGGTCATTAAAGAGGGTGGACGAATACGAACTTTTGTATAATTCGAGCACTGCCTCCGAGTACTGGAGTAATTTATTCTTTTTAGATACTGATTCACGGTAAAAAGCAGTCATCTGGGCCGGATTTCTTCCATAATTTTCCGGTATCATTTCTTTTGCATTCCTGATCAGTTCCAGAGGTTCCCTGTTCCTGATTATGACTTCTGGAATGGGAACATACATCCTTGTAAGGCAGATATTGAAGTAGCTGTTGATTGCCTGGTTAACGGGTATATTACGATTGAAGAAGCCAAGGTATGAAACCACAAGTGTATCATTAAGGAAGTCTTTTGTAAGCTTAAGGTTATACTCACCTTCATAATTGGATGTTGTGCCTTTGCCTTTTGATTTAACGCCTATTGTTGCATAGGGAAGGGGTTGACCATTACCGGCATCGGTTACCACACCCGAGAGGTTATACACAGGTTGCCTTCTTTCCTCCCTTATCAGGGGAGTTGATTCGCTGACTGACTGATAAATTATTATATGATTATCAATAATGGAATAATTAAGCAGTTTATCATGGAAGATGGTATCAAGAATATTTCTCAGAGGCTGATTATCCATCCTGACCGTGGTTAACCTATCGGGTTCAATAAGGTCAGTATCGTAAGTAAAATAATAACCTGTTTTACGGGAGATGGATTTTAATACAGCTGATATGCTGACATCATTAAGTTTAAATGAAAGACGGGTGTTGAGTACGTTTTCCTGTGCGCGGGTAATAAGGGAACCTGTTATAATAAGAATAATTATAACGAGCCTTTTAATCATAATTTTATGTTTGGCATAAGCTAGTACATTCATTGAATGTATTTAACCTTTATTTTGTATCCAGGAAATAAATATCTCCTTCCTTTTTATATTCAAGGTTAAAAGTAGTACAAATAATACGGATAATTGTATCAGGTAACTGATTATCAAAAACAGAAGTAACTCTAAGTTTATTTATATCATCACTTTCAATTTCTATATTGATATTATGAACTCTTTTCAGGTCGGTAATCACTTTCATCAGGCTGTCGCCTTCAAATCTCAATATCTCTGTTTTCCACGACAGGTAGTTAAGATCGGTATTTACAATTTTTGAGGCGGAATTATCAAATATTGAACCAACATCTCCCGGTTCCAGTGTTATTGACTGGCTCCCCTTATTGTTACTTAGCATAACCTTACCGGAAGTAACATATACTTCAACCCTGTTATTCCCTGTATTAACATTAAAGGATGTTCCCAGCACAGTAATGTTAGCTGTCCCGGCATCAACGGTAAATGGGCTGCTGGCATCACGCTCAATATCAAAGAATGCTTCACCCTGCAGTTTTACTGTTCTTGTTTGTCTGTCAAATTTATCAGGGTATTCAATTTTTGAGTTCCTGTTAAGGAATACCGTACTACCATCAGGGAGGATTACCTCAACATTTTTTTGCTCCATACCTGCAATGATAGTATTCGTATCACTTCTTTCAAAGCCATTTGTGCCAATATATAATCCGGTGAATGTAAGGCCAATAATTAATAGTACAGAGGCAGCTATCTTGAAAACAGGCTTACTCAATATATTATTTTTCTTTATCAGCTTATCTCCCTCAAGTCTGTCATAAAGCTTATTCCATGCTTTATCGACATCAACGTTTTTACTTCTTCCGATTTCATCCATTTCCTTCCAGTATTTTTGAATAGATTGGTTCTGTCCAGAAAGGAACTCATCAAACATCATCCTCTCCTTATCTTCCATGTTTTCGTTATATTTTTCTTTTGTTTTCATTCTTGTATTGACAATTCTTTCCTGAATTCTTTTAAAGCTTTACCTATATTGGCCTCTACAGTTTTTACTGATATTGAAAGCTGTTCGGCTATTTCGTCATATTTCAAACCGTCAAAGCGGCTCATACAAAATATTTTTGCACATCGTTCAGGAAGTCTTTCAATTATCCTGGTGACCTTTTCGTGCATTTCTTTATAGTATATCTCCTCCACCGGATCTTCAACAGTATTCTGCAGGCTTTCCTTAAGTTCAACTTCATGTTTCATTACAACATTTTTATGATCAATAAAATGCAGACATCTGTTGTATACTGAGCGGAAAAGGTAACCATTAAGTGAACTGTTAATTTTGATCCTTCTCCTGTCGCGCCATAAAACATAAAAAAGTTCCTGTACTATTTCTTCTGATGTATCTGTATCTTTCAGGATTGATCTTGCATAATTTACAAGAGAATTATAGAAGGACCGGAACAGGTTCTCAAATTCATTGATATCACCGTTCCTGATCCTCCTGATAATATCTCTGTCGTTTACCATATATCATTATTTAGTTATCAAATAAATCGCTCCACCTGAGTCTACGGTTTAGCCTCCTTATTGCTGATTCTATACTCTGGTCGGGCTCGATAACATTATATTCACCCCAGAAATCAGGATCTGCAAAAGCACTCAGCTGTTCCGTAAAGATATCACCTTTTTTAATTTTCTCACTTGATGCAAATTTCACTACTTCTTCTTCGGTCCTGTCGGTAATAGCTATTTCTGACATGGTGGTATAAGTCTTATTGAAGAGTTTCTTTTTCCAGTTACACTTAAATTCCACTTCGGCACGTGCGTATGCGAAATAATATTTACCATCCTGTTCACGGAATTTAACCCTGTAGCTTGCCGTCTCTGGAGTAACTTTCATCCCCAGAGGTTTTTTCCTGACGAAGATTGATGCAGCCAGGTTCTCATCTTCAAGGTTAATGCTGAATTCTGCTTCAGTTACTGCATAACTATCCATTTCGATATAAAGTTTTCCGAGGAATAATGGTATATCAACATTTGGACGCTGGTGAAACTCAATTACATAGTGAGGTTTTTCGTCAATCACTATTATATTGTCAAGTGTATAATCATATGATCCCATGATATCATAGGTAAGAATTGCATATGAGTTTTTGACAATATCAAGCTGCAGTGTTGTAACCGGCCCACCCTGCAGGCGGAAAAGCACTGTATCTATCCTTGATACATCAACATTTTTCCTGCCTTTATAGATCTTTGTTGCATCAAACCGGAACTCATTGGCATAGGGAGCTTTAAAAACTTCTATCACAGCTTCAGCAATAGACACATAGCTTCTGTTTTTCTTGATTGTTTCACGGTAGAAACCGGTCATGAGGTTAGGTACTTCAGCATAATTATCACTGATATTGCTTATTACTTTCTCAAGAATCTCTTCAGGAGTTACAGGTTTAACAATGACCTCCTGTATGGGTATTGTTGCCTGTATTAGCTCGATAATATTTTCTTCATCACCGGTCGTGAGATTTGCCAGGGGTATTTCCTTATTCTTATATCCTATATACATTATTTCTATATAAGGATCCTGTACTTCAACATCAATCTTAAGGATAAATTCCCCGTCGAGGTTCGACACTGTTGCTACATTTGTTCCTTTCAGGGCAATAGTAGCAAATATAAGGGGATTACCTGTTTGGTTATCCACTATTTTGCCCCTTACTGTAATGAAAGACTGGGGATCCTGGTCAGTTATTTCAACTTTAACTGCTGCATTGGCAGTGACAAGAGAAATAATGGTAAACAGGATCAGTGCGATCATTGTAATATCAATACATCTTTTCATGGCTTTTGATTTTTGTTTAACATTTTAATGAACTGCATTTGTTCTTTTCTCACTTGTATGACCGTTAGTATTCTTTTTACCCTATTTAATTCATTAGGGCATTATCTTAAATACTGTATAACAAATACAGAACACTTATGTTTTATAGCTTTGACGGATTCTCAGGCAAGCTGATCAAACTATGTAGGACTACCTTTTTTAAGCTTACCTGTATTTTTTGAAGGGATAGGTTATACAGTCATTATATCTGATTCTTTAGCCTCAACTATCTCGTCAACCTTTTTAACGTAATCGTCAGTCAGTTCCTGGACATTGTCCTCGGCAATTTTTTCTGCATCTTCGGCGAGTCCTTCTTTAAGGAGTTTCTTAAGTTCGTCGTTGGCCCATTTGCGTGAATTGCGCACACTTATCTTGGCTAATTCTCCCTCATTTTTAACCATTTTAACCAGCTGCGACCTTCTTTCTTCTGTAAGTGGCGGCACATTAATCCTTATAATTTCACCATTATTCATAGGTGTCAGTCCGATATTTGCAGCCAGGATAGCTTTTTCGATAGGGCCGAGCATTGTTTTTTCCCAGGGCTGAACTATTATTGACTTGGCATCAGGTGTATTTATATTCGACACCTGGTTAAGTGGTGTATTAACACCGTAATAATCAACTTTAACACCGTCCAGCAGTGCGGGTGTTGCTTTGCCGGCTCTTAGTGTTGAAAGCTCGGTTTCAAGGTGCTTAATGGCTCCTTTCATCCTGTCAGTTGTCTCTTCCATTATGATTTCTATCTCTTCATTCATACCGGTAGTTTTAAGATTATGAATGTTTGCCAGTTAACAAATTTAAGAAAAATCTGTAAAAACATAATTTTAACTATCATATACCAGTGTTCCCACTTTTTGCCCCCTTACCACCTTTAACAGGTTCCCGGGAGTATTAATATCAAAAACAATGATTGGCATATTGTTTTCACGGCACATGGTGAAGGCTGTCTGGTCCATTACCCTGAGTTGCCTGGTTATTGCTTCCTCAAAAGAAATATGATCATATTTTTCAGCCTGATCTGACTTTTCCGGATCATCGGAGTATACACCATCAACACGGGTTCCTTTAAGCAACGCATCACAGCCTGTTTCAACAGCCCGCAATGCTGCTGCAGTATCGGTGGTAAAAAAAGGATTCCCTGTGCCGCCAGCCAGGATACATACTGTTCCCTGTTTCATGTTTTTTACTACATAATCCCTGTTGTACAGCTCTCCCACAGGCTCCATCCTGATGGAGGTGAATACTCTGGCACTGTATTTTGCTGACTGCAATTCACTTTCCAGGGCAAGGCTGTTGATCATCGTTGCCAGCATGCCCATCTGATCACCCTTGAGCCTGTCGAAACCTTTTTCTGTACCTTTCAATCCCCTGAATATATTACCTCCGCCTATAACTATCCCTACTTCAGTTCCTGAATCAACGATTTCCTTTATCTGGTTGCCGTAAAAGCTGAGCTTATCCGGATTAATACCGTAATTATCATTTCCCTGTAGGGATTCGCCACTGAGCTTAAGTAGTATTCTTTTATATTTCATTTTGTTATCTGGGTATAGTTTATTATCTTATAGAGATGCTTATCTGTTTGTAATATTAGCTTTTGCATTACGATTGGCAAATATCAAAAATAGTAATTTTACTTATAAATGCTGATGCAAAAATATTAGGGTAGAGAGTAAGTGCAAAATAAAAAAATGTATTTCTTTGTAAATGATTCACAAACTTCTAATTATTTAAGGTTAAAATATCCAGAATAAATGAAAAATACATATTTCAAACTGATTGAACAGACTTATTATTTCCCCCAGGAAGGATTTGATCTGATGAATGGCTATCTCACTTTTTATGGCGTATCAATTAAATATCTCATTGAAAAATACGGCACGCCTTTCAGACTAATGTATTTGCCAAGAGTAGGTGACCAGATAAAAAAAGCAAGGAACCTGTTTAATAGGGCTATGAAGAAGACAGGGTACAAGGGAGCATATCATTACTGTTATTGTACTAAATGTTCCCATTTTCATCATGTTGTAAGTGCTGCTCTCCAGCATAATGTTAACCTTGAGACTTCATCATCATTCGATATAGACCTTATAGAAAAATTATATAAAAAAAGAAAGATTGATAAGAAAAGGACTATCATACATAACGGATACAAAAGTCCTGAATATATAAGTAAGATACTGAGGTTGCAGAAAAGCGGTTTTGTTAATTCAATCATTATTCTTGACAGCCAGGAAGAGCTTAACCGGATATTGGAACAGCTGGGAGATAGTAAAATAAAGGTTGGCATTCGTATGGCTATTGAAGAGGAACCACAATCAAGCTATTATACCTCAAGATTAGGTTTACCATACAATGATGTGATTGACTTTCATTTAAATAAGATTAAAAACAATCCCAGGCTGGAATTTAAAATGTTACATTTCTTTGTCGATTCAGGCATCAAGGACAACCTGTATTACTGGGGAGAATTTCAGAGGGTACTCAAACTGTACGTTGATTTAAAGAAAGAATCAGACACCCTTAACTCCATCAACCTTGGGGGAGGTTTTCCGATAAGGAATCATTTTGGCTTTGAATATGACTATGAGTACATGATACTGGAAATAGTACGTAATATTAAGGATGCATGCAAGAATGCAGATATCAGTGACCCGGATATTTATACTGAATTTGGAAAATATACTGTAGGGGAAAGCGGTGCAAGCATCTTCAAAGTACTGGAGCAGAAGCAACAAAACGAAAATGAACTGTGGTATTTAGTAGATAACAGCCTGATGAATACCATTCCTGATGCATGGTCGATGCATGAAAAATTCATTCTCCTGCCGGTGAACAAATGGTATAATGAATATATAAGGGTGAATATTGGTGGGATCAGCTGTGATCATTCTGATTACTATAACTCAGAGGAACTCGACCAGCATATATTATTACCTAAATATACGAACGGGGAAAATGAACCCCTGTATATTGGATTCTTTCATACCGGTGCATACCAGGATTCGATTAGTGGTTATGGAGGGATTAAACATTGCCTTATACCGGCTCCCAAACATGTTATAATTGACAGGGATGCCACAGGTAAATTCTATGATTATGTTTACAGGAATGAGCAAACAGTGGAGGATATGCTTAATATACTGGGTTATCTGAATAAGTAATGAGGACTTTTGGAGATATAGATGAAAAATATTCCGGTTTTGAAAGTTCGGATATTTTACTGCAGCCATATCCTTATGATGGCACCAGCATATGGGGTAAGGGTTCAGATAAAGCTTTTGAAGCTTTCCTTGAAGCATCAGATTATCTTGAATTATATGATATTGAGACCGGGTCGGAAGTATTCAGGAAAGGTATACATCTATTACCTGGGATATCACTCTCGGGCAGTCCTGAAGAAGTATACAGAAGGATATATCAACACACAAGCGAACTGCTGGGGAATGATAAACTGCTTACATTCATTGGTGGGGAACATTCTGTAAGTATTGGGATCATAAAAGCCTTCTCTGAGAAATACAGAGATCTTACGGTATTGCAGCTGGATGCTCACACTGATCTCAGGCCTGAATACCTGGGTTCAGCGTATAACCACGCCTGCGCCATGCACCAGGCATCGAAAAACACCAGTCTGATACAGGTTGGTATAAGAAGTATGAGCATCAGTGAGCTGGAATATTTTGACAGCTCAAAATGTATCCTGGCTGAAGAGATGCAGGATAATGATTACTGGATAGAGAGGATTGTTCCCCTTTTAAGCGGGGATGTATATATTACTATCGACATGGATGTTTTTGATCCTTCCGCCATGCCTGCAATAGGCACACCGGAGCCCGGCGGTATGACATGGTACCAGGCCTTGAAGCTCATGAGGAAAGTATTTACAGTGTGTAATGTAAGGGGTTTTGACATGGTTGAGCTTTCTCCGTTGGAGAATTTTAAAGCACCCGCTTTCATGATGGCAAAGTTATATTATAAAATGTTAAGCTATAAGTATTATGGATAAGGGAAAGATTAGCGCATTTATAGATGAACATTTCAGGCATTTCAATGCTGCCAGCCTGCTTGACGCCTCAAGGGCGTACAGGGAGCAGCTTGAAGGTGGTGCTAGGATGATGATTACACTTGCCGGGGCGATGAGTACGGCAGAACTGGGGAAGTCGCTTGCTGAGATGATCAGGAAGGATAAAGTGCATATCATTACATGCACGGGGGCCAACCTTGAAGAGGATGTGTTCAACCTGGTGGCACACAGTCATTACAAAAGAATACCAGCATACAGGAACCTGAGCGATGAACAGGAAACTGACCTGCTGGCAAATCATTATAACAGGGTCACCGATACCTGCATCCCGGAAGAAGAGGCCATGAGGAGGATAGAAAAACACCTGATGAAAGCCTGGGGGAAAGCTGAGCGTGAGGGGGAAAGATATTTTCCCCATGAATATTTTTACGGGATACTTAAAAGCGGTGAGCTCGAGGAGTATTATGAAATTGATCCTTCTGATTCATGGTTGCTGGCAGCAGCCGAAAAGAACGTTCCCGTAATAGTCCCGGGATGGGAAGATTCGACATGCGGTAATTTTTTCGCTTCCCATTGCATAAGAGGATTATATGATACATCAATTGTAAGGCCGGGAATAGAATATATGATGTTTCTTGCTGACTGGTACCGTAAAAACTCGACTGATGGGATTGGGTTTTTCCAGGTTGGGGGCGGTATAGCAGGTGATTTCCCGATATGTGTTGTTCCGATGCTGCACCAGGACCTTCAGCTTGAAGATATTCCCGTTTGGTCATATTTCTGCCAGATAAGTGAGTCAACAACCAGTTATGGCTCCTATTCGGGAGCTGTACCCAATGAGAAGATAACCTGGGGCAAACTGGCACCTCAAACTCCCAAGTTTATTATTGAGTCAGATGCTACCATTGTTGCACCACTTATGTTTGCCTATATACTGGGGTGGTAGCTGTCACTCTGAACGTTTTGCCCACCGAACTTCGAATAGCGAAGGTGGGAAGTGAAGAGTCTTTCTTTTAGCCTTATCCTTATCCTCAGCCTAAATAAGAAACTGCTATCCAAAACGGACAGCGGCTTTTTTAAGAATCTTTCTTACAGACTAATCATTTAATGTATACCTCCTGAATCCTGTTACAGTGAGGTCTTTATCTGCAGAATTCAGGTATTGTCTTATAGTTTGTTTATTATCCTTTACAAATTCCTGGTTAAGCAGTGTATTTTCCTTGAAGAATTTTCCCAGTTTACCCATAGCAATTTTCTCAAGCAGGTTATCAGGCTTACCCTCACGTCGTGCCTGTTCTTTCCCTATTTCTATTTCCTTGTCAATTTCTTCCTGGTCTACATCATCCTTATCAATTGCTATAGGGTTCATTGCAGCAATTTGCATTGCAACATCCTTATAAACCTGGCTATCGAGTCCTGATTTATTAAATCCGGCAATGGTAACCAGTCTGTTTCCGGGATGGATATAGGAATGAACATATTCAGCTTTTATACAATCGTAATATGATAATTCAAGTTTCTCTCCTATTATACCAATCTGCTCCACAATCTTATCCTCAATTTTCACACCTTTTATCTCAATATTTTTCAGTTCATCAAGATTTTCGGCTTTCTGTTCCAATGCTAAATCAAGTATATCGTATGCCAGTTTTTCAAAGTCAGCGTTTTTTGCAACAAAATCGGTTTCACAATTCAACATTATGAGGGCACCAAATTTTCCATCATCAGTGGTGCTTGCCAGCACAACGCCTTCACCTGCTTCACGGTCGGCGCGCTTACTTGCAACAACCTGCCCTTTTTTCCTTATTACTTCCACTGCTTTTTCAAAATCACCTTCAGCTTCCTGCAGGGCATTTTTACAATCCATCATACCCGCACCGGTCATTTTTCTCAGTTTTGCTACGTCGGCAGTACTTATTGAAGCCATATTCAATTTTTTATTTTTATTTATAATTAATGTTATTCATCGCTAAAGTCTTCGTCATACAAATCTCCAATTTCCCTCTGGAGTTTAACTTCTACTTCCTCTTCTTCCTCCACTTCCTCTTCATGTTCAAATTCTTCCGCCTTCACTGATCTGATTTTTTTGGCCGCGGCTTTTGAATCCTTTGCTGATCTTTTTCCCTTGCCGTCAGATTCTTTCTCCTTTTCTGTTTTTCTTTCGTTAAGGCCTTCATCAACTGCTTTGCAGAGAATGTCAACAATAAGGGATATTGACTTTGATGCATCATCGTTTGCCGGTATGGGGAAATTAACGGCATTTGGATCAGAGTTGGTATCAACCATTGCTATTACAGGTATTCCCAATTTTTTTGCTTCCCTTACGGCAATATATTCTTTAGTGATATCCACCACGAAAAGAGCTGCGGGCAGCCTGGTTAGATCGGTAATACTGCCCAGCATTTTTTCGAGCTTGGCGCGCTGGCGTGTAATCTGGAGCTTTTCTCTCTTTGACAGGTTATCAAAGGTGCCATCTGTCGCCATTTTATCAATAGACGACATTTTTTTTACAGCCTTCCGGATTGTAGGAAAATTAGTCAGCATGCCACCGGGCCACCGTTCGGTTACATATGGCATATTAACCTGTTTCACCATATCGGCAACTATATCCTTTGCCTGCTTTTTGGTTGCTACAAATAAGATTTTTTTCCCTGATTTTGCTATCTGCTTGATAGCAGATGCTGCTTCTTCTAACTTCTTTTCTGTTTGTTCCAGGTCAATAATATGAATACCGTTACGCTCCATGAATATGTAAGGAGCCATCGCGGGATTCCATTTTCTTTTGAGATGTCCGAAATGAACACCTGCATCGAGCAATTCGTTGAAATTTGTTCTTGGCATTGTACAATTTTAAAGTTTACATTCTGATTATCAATTGCATAGTAGTTCGTTGTTCGAAGTCAATGCAATTTAGATACTAAACATGCATCTATATAATTTTAGCGTTTACTAAACTGGAATCTCTTACGAGCTTTTGGCTGGCCCGGTTTCTTTCTTTCCACCTGCCTGGGATCTCTTGTAAGGAATCCTTCAGATTTCAGGGCAGGTTTGTCCTCTTCGTTAATTTTTATCAGGGCTCTTGATATTCCCAATCTTAAAGCTTCCGCCTGCCCTTTTGATCCTCCACCGTTTAGGACTACCTTAATGTCATATTTGTCGGTAACATTAAGAAGGTTGAGGGGCTGTATTACAATGTACTGAAGTGTTTTGGCCGGGAAATATTCCTGGTAATCTTTATTATTGACAGTTATCTGTCCTTTGCCTTCAGAAAGATACACTCTTGCTATGGCCGACTTCCTTCTTCCTATAGTATTGATAACTTCCATTTATAATTTAATTTTATCTAATTCTATTTTTCTTGGCTTCTGAGCTTCCTGCTCATGCTTGTCTCCTACATATACATAAAGGTTCTTGAAAATAGCCCTGCCAAGTCTGTTCTTTGGCAGCATACCCCTGATCGCGTTTTCAACAATTCTCTCAGGATGCTTTTTAAAAAGCTCGCTGGCCACAATTGATTTCTGTCCTCCTGGGTATCCTGAATATCTTAAATATTCTTTGTCATCCCACTTGTTTCCCGTCATTTTAACCTTGTCGGCATTTATTATTATAACGTTATCGCCACAATCAACATGGGGAGTAAAATCAGGTTTATGCTTTCCACGAATAAGCTTTGCTACCTGTGATGCAAGGCGACCCAGAATTTCACCATCAGCATCTACCAGGAGCCACTCCTTATTCACAGTTGCCTTATTAGCCGAAATGGTCTTATAGCTATTGGTATTCACGTCCTTTTGTTTTAATCTGTACTATTATATTTTCCTAAAAATCCTGTATTTTCGGGTGTGCAAAAGTACAATATTTTTTAATAAAAAAGAATAATCTATACATTAAATTGGATAACATCAGGTTTATATCCAAAAAATGACAGCCACGAGAAAAGTACAGTTTTTTTGTTTTTTATATTTTCTTAATCTTTGGATATTAAAATAAAAGACAAACTAATGAATCAGGGCAGGAGGTTAAACAGAGATTTTTTCACGAGGGATGTCCTTGAAATAGCTCCTTCTTTACCAGGCAAGTTGTTATGTGTAAGAGGATCGAACGGTATTACCCACAGACACATGATAACCGAAGTTGAGGCATATCGTGGCGAGGAAGATGAAGCATGTCATGTGAGCAGGGGAAGAACCTCCAGGAATCAGATTATGTATAACAGGGGAGGCTTTATCTATATGTATTTTATATACGGCATGCACTGGATGCTTAATATTGTTACTGCGGAAGAGGGAATCCCCCAGGCTGTGTTAATACGTAGTATCAGGGGCTTTAACGGACCGGGGAAGCTGACCAGGTACCTTAAATTGGATGGTTCTTATTATGGAGAAGATATCGCTGAATCAGAAAGGATCTGGGTTGAAGACCATGGGATAAACGTGGATATAGGACAGGGGAAGCGTATAGGAATTAACTATGCCGGATCATACTGGAGAGATATTGATTGGAGATATTATGTCAGGTAATGGCATTTTTGATATATTTACAATTTGTTTCAATCAAATAAGCCTCATCAGATAATGAGTGATTATAATCTCTATTTCAGAAAAATAAATAATATCTCAGGCTGGATGGTTTTCCTGATCTCACTTACTGTTTATACCATTACGCTGGAGCCAACGGTCAGTTTCTGGGATTGTGGTGAATTTATTCTTTCAGCATGGAAATTGCAGGTTGGTCATCCCCCGGGTGCACCTTTCTTTCTTTTGCTTGGACGGTTCTTCTCACTGTTCAGCTTTGGCAATGAGTCCAATGCTGCTATGATGATTAACTTCCTGTCTGCACTGGCCAGTGCATTTACCATCATGTTTCTTTTCTGGACAATAACACATCTGGTAAGGAAGGTATTTATGAATGAGGATAATTTATCATTTACCAGTATTGCTACTATTATAGGCAGTGGACTGATTGGAGCACTTACATGTACCTTCTCTGATACTTTCTGGTTCTCTGCTGTGGAAGGAGAAGTTTATGCTACCTCTGCACTGTTTACCGCAATGGTATTCTGGGCTATTCTCAAGTGGGGGGATGAACAGGATGACCGGCTTACAGGCAGGTGGCTTGTGCTAATAGCATACCTGATGGGATTATCTATTGGAGTACACCTGCTGAATCTGCTGGCATTACCGGCCATTGTTCTCGTATATTATTTCAAGACTTACCAGGTTAGCACCAGAGGTATACTTAAAGCATTGCTGGCTGCATTTGCCATACTGGGCTTACTTGTCTTTTTCCTGCTTCCCTATACAGTAAAGATTGCAGGCTGGTTTGAGTTACTATTTGTTAACGGCATTGGCCTTCGCTTTAACTCGGGACTTTATTTCTACATAGTACTTCTAATTGCTGTTCTTATCTGGGGTATTAGCTATTCAATCAGGCACAGGAAGATTTTACTTAATTATATAGTTACAATTCTGACAGTTATATTACTGGGTTATTCTTCCTATGCACTCATACCTATAAGGGCTAATGCCCGACCTCCTATGAACCAGAATGATCCTTCGGATGTATTCTCAATGATATATTATATTAACAGGGAACAATATGGTAGCACTCCCTTATTGAAGGGTAATTATTATACCGCCCCGGTTATTGATATTAAAAAGAAAACCGGCGGGTATATTAAAGAAGAAGGCAGGTATGTACCATATAAAAAAAATGAATATGTTTTCGATGACCGATTTACCACTATCTTCCCTAGGATGTACAGCCCTGAGGACAGGCATCATGATGAATATGAATACTGGGGCAGGGTCGAAGGGAATAAGGTCAGATTGAATACCTCGAGTGGCAGCCAGGAATTTATAGTCCCGACCTTCACAGAAAACCTGAGGTTCTTTTTCAGTTATCAGCTCGGATATATGTATGGCCGCTATTTTATGTGGAATTTTGTCGGCAGACAAAATGATATACAGGGCAATGGTAATGTATTGCATGGTAACTGGATCAGCGGAATTGATGCTATCGACAGCTCCAGGCTGGGCGATCAGAAAGAATTACCGGATGAATTGAAAAATAATCCTGCAAGGAATACTTATTTCTTCCTGCCGCTGATCCTGGGTATCATGGGTATTATATGGCAGTACAAAAGAGATCGTAAAGGATTCTGGGTTATTACTGTTCTTTTTGTTATGACGGGTTTAGCCATAGTGGTATATTTAAACCAGTATCCGCTGCAACCCCGGGAGAGGGATTATGCATATGTAGGTTCATTCTATGCTTTTTCGATATGGGTGGGACTGGGCTTATGTTTTCTAGTGGATAATCTCAGGAAAATAATACCCCATAAGGTCATATTACCTGTAGCTTTTATTGTTTGCCTTGCTGCGGTTCCTTTTCTTCTGGCAGTGCAGAACTGGGATGATCATGACCGTTCTGGACGATATACTGCCAGGGATATAGGCAATAATTACCTGAACAGTTGCGATGAGAACGCAGTACTACTAACATACGGAGATAATGATTCATTCCCTTTGTGGTATGCACAGGATGTTGAAGGTATCAGAACTGATATAAGAGTGGCCAACCTGAGTTATCTTTCAGCAGGATGGTATATTGATATGATGCGTCAGAAAGCATATGAATCTGAAGCGATTAAATATACACTGGGTTCAGATAAATACAAGCCTGGCAGAAGGGAACAATTACCGGTGACTGACAGGATAACCAGGCCCTATGATATTATTGAACTGATTAAATTCGCGGGGTCAGATGAAAGACAAAGTAAGATCGACTTCTCGGGCAGAGGCGACTATTATAACTATATTCCTTCAAGCAAATTCCTTGTGACTGTTGACTCAGCCAGGGTAATGTCTAACGGAACAGTGAAGGATTACCAGGCTGACAGGCTGCTGAATAATATTATTTGGAAATATAACGACAGGGAAATGTATAAGAACAACCTGGCAGTGATGGATATGATTGGAACCAATAAATGGGAACGCCCAATTTATTTTGCCAGTACAGTTCCACCATCAAACTATATGGGATTGGATGATTATTTCCAACTGGAAGGCCTGGCTTACAGGATAGCCCCGCTGGATTCAACAGGTACCCGAACACAAGATATAGGATATATCGATACAAGGCAGATGTATGAAAATGTGATGAACAGATTTAAATGGGGTAATGCTTCAGATCCTGGTGTTTACCTTGATGAAAACAACAGGCGTATGTTCAGTAATTTCAGACGAATATTCGGTATGCTTGCTGAATCACTTATAGATGAGGGTGATACACTGAAAGCAAAAGAGGTATTAAATAAAAGCCTGGAAGAGATTCCAGCCGGGAAGATAGAGCATAATTACTATTCCATTAATATTTTCCGTGGATTCTACAGGGCAGGGGAAAAAGATAAGGCAATGGCTATAGCCACTGATATAATCAATAATGCAAAAGCATACCTTGATGTGGTACTTCAACTGGAGGAGGGTAGAAGATACGACCTCGATTATGTGGTTGGCTTAAATATGCAGGCACTGATCAGCCTTTATAATATGTCTTCTGCAATGGGCATAGATGAACTGATGGTGCAGATAGAACAAGATATTGACCGGTACTATAATGAACTATTTATGAGACCTTCATGATCCAAAGGGTTTTTAGATTCCCCTGCCTGATACGATTGATTTACAAGGATGCCATCTACAGGAAACGAAGTGTGGGAAGGAAGTTATATATTACATTCGACGACGGTCCCACTAGTCGGGGCACTGCAAAAATAATAGATATACTTAATCAAAATGAGGTTGAGAAAGCCGTATTCTTTTGTACCGGTTCAAATATTCAAACACATCCTGATTCAGCAATGATGATAACAAAAAACGGTTACTCACTGGCAAATCATGGTTATCTTCATTTCGATGGCTGGAAAAGTGGGACACAGGATTATATTGATAATTGCCTGAAGGGATCAGAACTTAGCAGTTCAGTATTTTACAGACCTCCATACGGGCATCTCACCATACCTCAATATATGGCTCTTAAAAAAATTATGAGGATTGTTTTCTGGGACCTGTTATTATATGATTACGATAAAGAGTTGCAGGCGGAATATATATTGGAAAAAGCAGAAAAACTGGTTCGTCCGGGATCTGTTATTGTATTGCATGATAAAGACAATGAATGCACCCCCGTGATTTTGGACAGCTTAATTAAGCGATGCAGGATGCAGGGATATAGTTTCGGAGATATAACTGCTGATGGATAAATAATGCATTTTTTTTTCATATACGGATATGCTATTTTTAGGAAATTTATTGAATGCCAGATAATATGAATGTTCTTATACTTGGATCGGGAGGGAGAGAGCATACTCTCTCATGGAAGATAGCTCAAAGTAGCAGGATTAATAAAATATATATTGCACCCGGTAATGCAGGTACAAATCTTGAAGGTGAGAATGTAAATCTTGATACCGGTAATTTTAAGTCTGTTGCTGAATTTGCTCTTGAGTATGATATAGATATGATAGTCGTTGGTCCCGAAGCACCCCTTGTGGCAGGCATTCATGATTTCTTCCTTGGCAATGAAAGGTACAGGCATATACCCATAGTGGGGCCTGAAAAAAGAGGGGCAATGCTTGAAGGAAGTAAGGATTTTGCCAAAAAATTCATGCAGGAGAACGGGATACCCACAGCAGCCTATAGGAGTTTTACAAAGGAAGATTTTGATAGTGCCTGTGAGTTCCTCAGAACAATGAAAAAACCTTATGTTTTAAAAGCTGACGGGCTGGCTGCAGGGAAAGGAGTACTGATAATCAATGATTATGATGAGGCTATACAGGAACTGGACAGGATGTTCTCGGGCAAATTCGGTGAAGCAGGAAAGATTGTCGTTATTGAAGAATTTCTTAAAGGAATAGAACTTTCAGTGTTTATTATTACCGACGGGGATGATTATAAGATCCTGCCGGAAGCCAAGGACTACAAAAGAGTGGGTGAAAAGGACACAGGACTGAATACAGGTGGTATGGGTGCTGTTTCTCCTGTACCCTTTGCAGATAAGGCTTTTCTTAAAAAGGTTGAGGAGAGAATTATTAAACCAACAATATCAGGTCTGAAAAAAGAAGGTATAAAATATAAGGGTTTTATCTATTTTGGACTTATGAATATAGATGGTGATCCGTTTGTTGTTGAGTATAATGTACGAATGGGAGATCCTGAGGCTGAGGTTGTGATACCAAGAATAAAGAGTGATTTAGTGGACTTATTGCTTGGCGTTACCGAAGGTAACCTGAAAGAAAGGAACCTGGAAATATCAGCGGATACTGTTACAACTGTAATGCTTGTCTCGGGAGGTTATCCGGGTGAATATGAGAAAGGGAAAGAGATATTGAATATGGACAAAACATCTGGAAGTATTCTTTTTCAGGCAGGCACAAGGATTGATGGCGACAGGGTCTTAAGCTCAGGAGGAAGGGTTCTGGCTATTAGCTCCTTTGGATATAATATAAAAGAGGCGCTGAAAAAATCGTACGCCAATGCAGAAATAATTGATTTCCAGGGGAAATATTTCAGGAAAGATATTGGATTTGACTTATAGTAAAGTATGCTGCTAAAGATTTACAGGGGTATTGGCCCCGGGACAATACTGGTTATAATAATAAGCCTGGTACTGGTATGGCTCCAGGCACTCCTCAACCCTGTGGAACCGTTGCTCTACCATAACACCAACCCTGCTCCTTTATATTCTTTATTAATCAGCCTTTTTAAGGGAAGACCTTTGGCCGGTATTATTTTTTCCATGGTACTTGTCCTGGCAACAGGCATCTACCTTGTAAATTTCAATACCCGGCTGTTCTTCATTAATGAAAGAACTTTCCTGCCGGCTTCCCTGTATATATTACTGAGCGGTTATATATACAGCAACCAGGTGCTCAATCCGATACTGCTTGCCTCGCTCCTGCTTCTTATATCTGTTGACAGGCTTATCGTGTCCTACAGAAAACCAGGTATAGCCTATAATCTTTTTGATGCTTCTTTGATTATCGGGATTGCTGCCCTGATTTATACAAATATTATCTGGTTTTATCTTCTGATAATTATAGGTATAATCCTTTTCAGGTCTTTTAATTTCAGGGAGATATTAATTTCTTTTATCGGATTGATCACACCATTTATTATCCTTTATGCCTTTTACTATTTTACAGGCCGGGATATCACATGGCTCAACCATTTTTTCCTTAACAGCATATTAACAGATGAACCTGATTATTACTGGTCAACTGAATTTATCATAGTATCATCCATTAACGTACTTATTTTTATAGTTTCACTATTACATCTATTGAGTATCTTCAATACCAAGAATGTAAGATCAAGAAAGATATTTTCACTTCTTACCTGGATGTTAATACTGACAGTAGTTATATATTTTATTGTACCTGCAGCATCGGTCGGGCTAATGTATATTTTTCTTATTCCCCTTGTGTATTTCCTGACTCATTACCTTGTAATGATGAGGAATAAAAAAATAGCAAATTATTTATTTGCTATTATTTTTTTATCGGTATTGTTTATGCAATTAAACAGGGCAATAGTCATTTAAGGAGTGATACAATTCCCACTCCCGTACCTTTCTTTCCATCCTTAAATGAATACCAGATTGTATAAAGACCTGTTTTATTACAGGAAAACTCCACAGATGAATATACTCTCCCGTTATTCTTGTTAATCGAGCTTGAGATCAGGTTATTGGCATCATATAATTCAATCGTCAGTTCACCCTCAGAATCATTAGCATTGCATTGGGTAAACAGGTATCTTTGTTTCTTCATGAGGTATATATTCTCTTTATGAACGGGAATATTACCCTGGTCGGTTGATTCCGGCAACTTTATAACAAAATCTTTCAGGTAAGTGGTATTTCCGCCTATGCTAAGAGCGCAATCAGTAACCATCTCCTGCTGATCCTGGGCATTAAGGGCGAAGGCAGCCAGTAATAAGGTAATAAAAACAATTGTTGTCCTTTTCATATCCAGGAGTTAAAGTGATATTATTTTATTTCTGATCTCTTCCGTTTTCTGTATTATCCCCTCCAGCACATCATCACTGATTACTACAGTGCTTTCTTCGTTCTGTATGACAATGAGCCTTCCATCTTTTTCTACTGTTTCAGGCTCACCGGGGGTATATGTTATACTGACATCTGAATATTCACGTTTCAGAAGTTCTAAATCATTATAAAGCTCACGGTATTCATCACTGGACTCATTATAGGGGCGCAACAACATCAGCAGGTCATTAATGATGATCTTTTGTTCACCTATCCTGTTTTTCAGATCTAAATGGGGGTAATCTTTAACGATCTGACATGCCAGGTATTGTGCTTCCAGCCAGACACCGGTTATCATGAGGGCTGACAGATAACCACGATCATTCTCACGGAGGTATTTATCGATCTCATTATAGGAACGAACTGACAGGAAAAGAAGTGAATCAATATTACTTTTGTTTACAGCAAGGTTTTTCAGTGTTTCAAAATCAAAGAACTGACCAACCCTTAAGCCATCTGCAAGCTTGTTTATGGTTGAAAGTGTTTCAACTGCACTACCTGTTTTTTCATAAATATTAAGATAACCGAGGTCAGCGCCGTAGATACCAAGGCGGAGTGCTTTCTGGGAATTTGTACTCAGATTTTCTGCCTGCTCAATTGATGCAAGGTGTTCAGTAATAAAAGGAACTTTTAGTTCAAGAAGCAAGGCCGCCATTTCAACCGGGGAACCAATATTCTGGACAATATCATCAATGGCTTCATGGCTTAACTTTTCAGCTTCCTTAACGGGAATGGAGTCAGATTCAGGGAAGATAAATTCTGATCCTTTATTACCTGTGTTCTTACAGGAATAAAAAAGAAGCAGTATTAACAAGATTTGAAGACTGGACAGGACTTTTTTCATGTTGAGGCATTATTGACTTTATTATACAAAAGTAAAAAAATAATAATATTATTAAAGTTGCTGTATGAAATGATTATTTTTTGGAGAAAGAATTAACGATCCGCTCTAATACATTGTAATACAACAAAACATAGAATACCAATGACATAAGCCAGACGAATATCATATTGAAGGTATAAGTGTCAAATCTTAAGCCCATTGATACTTTAGAGGGAGCGAAGAAATGACTCCTGAAAGCAGGAAATTCATTATCAGGGGGATCGCGGTATACCGGGTCAAAATTCTGGACAAGCATGTTTTTGTATTCCAGTATTTTATTTTTTTCATATATTTTTCTGACTATCTCTTCAAGCCGGTCATTATGATACTGGTTATATAATTTATCAAGCTCTTCACGGTTATCACTTATGAATTTATCTTTCCTTATATCAGCAGAATTACTTCTGCTGAGGAATATGGAATTTACAGAATCAATATATACAGATAGTTTTTCAGCCACAATATGACTGAAATCAAAATAATTCAGTTTATCCAGTTCAGCAAACTTATAAAGGCCCTCATTTTCTGACAGTTTTGAGATTTCATTCCTAAGAAGGGGTAGTTTGGATGGATTTTCTTCAGACAGTTCTTTTCTCCTGTAATGTAAAACTGTTGTATTGAGTGCATTTTCCAGTTCCGGCAAATGGAATATGGTATTATAATCAGCCACACTGATGGTTTTATTCATATCATAAACCAGCATATCATATCTGTTATCCTTGAACTGTGTGACCATGAGGGCCTCATATGTCCATTTGGTGGGCATTATTTCGGCTATCCAGGGAACCTTATCGACACTCCCCAGAGATCGGTTGAGTTTATCAAACGGGAACATTGCCCCGCTTAGCACCATCATTGGGATCATAAGCAGAGGCACTACAATATATATAGTGATTGCAGAATTGAAAGCATCCGAGATATTAAGACCAAGAATATTTGCATAGGTTGCTGTAGTAAAAAGAGCAAACCAGTACTCAAAGTAAAACCCTTTTATTCCCAGTATCGGATTTGCCACTATGATAAACAGTAAGGATTGTAAGGCTGATATTGCAAGTAAGATAACCACTTTTGCGGCAAGATAACTGCCCTTGCTCAAATTGAGGAACTGTTCCCTGTTGCGTATCTTTCTATCTTTGAATATTTCCTCTGCACTGGTGATAAGTCCCAGAAACAGGACAACAATAAGGCACATGAATATATATATCGGGATATTTTCGTTCTCCCTGAAAATGTAATTGGTTGAACCCGGATCAGCTATATATCTTATTATGTATGATAATATAAATCCCAGTACCGGTGCTTCAAGCAGAGTGAGAAGAATATATTGACGGTTGGATATCTTACTGCTCAGGTCCCTGCGTATAAAGATCAGAAATTGCTTAAGAAGATTTGGCCTTTTAAGATTTGACCTGGGCCTGGTTTTAATCTTACGGATAGGCATAGCAGGGTGTAACTCATTATATTTCTCTGCCCATTCAGCAGCTGACCGTTTTCGGACGCCGGTATAGCGTCCGAACTCATCTACTATTTCTGTCTCAATGATATTGAAAATAGTCTCCGGGTTTATGTTACCACATGTTGGGCATTCACCTATATGGCTTTCTACTTGTGCATCAAGCGTTTTAAAATGTATAAGTGCCTCAATTGGATTTCCGTAGTAAACCATCTCACCGCTATCGTCAAGAATGATTATCCTGTCAAATACCTTGAATATCTCTGAAGATGGCTGGTGTACTACTGAAAAAATCAGTTTGCTTTTTAAAGTCAATTCCCTTAGCAGATCTATGACATTCTCAGAATCTTTGGATGACAGTCCCGATGTAGGCTCATCAAGAAACAGTATTAACGGTTCACGAATAAGTTCCAGGGCTATATTCAATCTTTTCCTTTGACCCCCGCTAATGACTTTATTGAGAATGGAGCCAACTCTAAGATCTCTTTTTTCATAAAGGCCAAGGGATTTGAGCATTTTATCTACCTTCCGTATTATTTCCTCATTGGTAAGGTCTTCAAAACACAGACATGCGGCATAATAAAGATTTTCAAACACGGTGAGGTCTTCCATAAGCAAGTCGTCCTGAGGCACATAGCCAATTATGCCATCCAGTACACCGGATTTATTACTGAGGTCGATACCGTTTATTTTTACTGAACCCATTGAAGGTTTATAAATTCCGCTAAGAAGGTTGAGAAGGGTGGTTTTACCCACGCCGCTGCTACCCATTATTCCAATAAGATTACCCTCTCTTTCGGCAATATTTACATTATTGATCCCGGTCTGACCCCCCGGGAATTTATAGACCAGGTTTTCTGCCTCAAGGCTGATTTTGTGGAAGGATCTTTTCGAAAGGTAACGGGCTGATATATCGCTGTAGTATATAGGCTGACCAAGCTGAAACCTCAGTGAGCTTCCTTTGGCCATGGTATATATTTTCCTGGCATCAATAGGCAGACCGTTAAGTGATAACTGATCCTCAGAATAATGTTTAATAAAATATAAATCCACACTGCTTATCCACAGTACAACCAAGAGGCTGGGTGCCATTTCTTCTTTCCCTGAATCACTGTCGCAATCCGGGCATCTGGTATAATGCTTAAGAACCAGTATTGAGCCATCAACCGGTTCCTCATCGGTATAATGTTTAACAAAAAGTTCAATGCTTCTGAATTCTTCCGGTAATATCCTGAATACCTCTGCTACTGTATTGATGATATTCATACGCTGAAGGGTAAACCTTTTATCGGCATTTACCAGTTCATACAACCTCATCAGCACAACAACTTTTTGGGATTGGTTGAGGGTACGGTTAATCTGTTTACAGATACTGAATATTTTAACAGAGTCCTTTACCGAAGGTGGTTTATTCTCAACATCCGGAGCATTATCCATTAATGGCCCGACATCCCTGTCGAATAGTTCAAGGTATTCATTTACGGAATCATGGCTTAGTTGTTTCTCAAGAAAATTCACAACATATTCCCTTTCACTTGATAGCATCCCTCCATCCTGCTTGATGATCAGGGCAAAAAGTTGCATCAGTGCTTTCAGGATCTCTTCGCTCATTGAGAATTATATTGTGAACCAGTACGAATCTTAAAAGTAATTAATAATTATTACCGTTCAATAAATTTATACTCATTATATATCAGGGAATTATATTAATGCCCTTATATATTGTGGTTACTTTTCTTTTGCCAGATCTTCTTCTTCTTTTTTCTCCATGTAAGTTTTACCCTCTTTTATCCAATCTTCAGCAGGCTTACCCAGGAGATAATGATCGATGAACTGTTTCACCTTCAATGAATAATCCAGCATATTTTCCTCTTTCCTCAAACCATGGTTCTCTCCTTCATAAACGAGCATGATATAAGGTTTATGCATTCTGCGCATTGTTGTAAACATTTCTATGCCCTGGTGCCAGTCAACGGCTCCATCCTTGTTACCAAAAGTAACAAGCAGGGGAGTGGTAATATTAGCAGCATTGAACATTGGAGAATTGTCCATATACTCATCCATGATTTCCCACCATGGTTCTCTCAGCCTGCCCTGGGATGTTTCAAAAATTGACTGATTAGGGCTCCCTGTATTCCAGTAGATCTCATTATACATACTGATCATATTTATCAGGGGAGCACCTGCTATTGCTGCCGCGAACAGGTCGGTCTGGGTAATAATAAAACTTGTCTGGTAAGCCCCCCAGCTATGCCCTATAAGGGCTATTTTATCCTTATCTATCATTCCTGTTTCCAGCACTTTCTCAACTGCCGGGATAACACAAT
>Ga0114922_10000987_pt1 | contig 27207 bp, 23 predicted proteins | sample AartaG_FD_100975 | JGI IMG/M metagenome (GOLD analysis project Ga0114922, IMG submission 100975) | Deep subsurface microbial communities from Aarhus Bay to uncover new lineages of life (NeLLi) - Aarhus_00045 metaG | ecosystem: Environmental > Aquatic > Marine > Oceanic > Sediment | place... | reverse complement strand
ATACCCGCTGATCTGGCGCCCGGGGAGATGAGCAAAAAGAGAACGGCCGCCTGACTCACTGCAAATAGATTAGCAACGGCAGTAAATACGAGTGCCAGCACGGTCATTATGATTAGAAGCTTTTTCATCGTTATTTCCTCCAGTTAATTTAATAAAAAAACCGAATTACCAAGGTCTTTTCAAGCGGACATTTTGACCATGAGGTATTCGGTTCTAAAATAAAAAGTCCGTCTCAGGTCAATGGAATATTGCACTGTTTCTGCACAATCTATAATATAAAAATCCACAACACCTTTAACGAACTTCGATAAGCATTTTCCCTTTCGTAATTGAAAAAATATATTAAATAATATGTTAAATGTCAAGCTTTTTTAATGGATTTCTAGCGATGCCTCAATATCCAGCATTCGAGTACCCTCTAAGTACTCTTTTGTTACAGGTTGTTTAATCATCGCCAACTTTTGAGTCACTTCATGTATCTTACGGGCGTTGTTCACAATGATCTTCAGTCGCCTTCTGACATCTTCATTCACAATTCTTTCATCTTGCAGGAGAAACTGGGCATTTCCCAAGATCGGTACCAACGGATTATTTATTGCATGGTTTACGGCCACCGCCGTCTCAACGAAAGCACTAAATCGTTCCGATTTTGTATCATCATAATCTTCTATTTTATCGCCGGTAATCTTCTTACTGATTCCCAACGCTCCAACTGTCTCTCCGTTACCATTCCTCATCTTTGAAATCGAGAGATTTATATTTACATTTTTCCCATCTTTACTGACAACAATTGTCTTGTAGTTATGAACCTTATCACGCTTTTTTAATATGTTAGCCATATTCATCAGTTCTGAAAATTTTCCTTTAAAAAAATGGCTTACCCGTTTGCCGATCAACTCTTCAAAACTATATCCCAACAGTTCTTCGCTCGCTCGATTACAGTAAGTGATGACTCCTTTTACGTTTGTTGTTACAATTGAATCTGCCGAACTCTCTACCACTCTCTCCAGAAAATCCTTGGCCTCTCGTATTGTTTCCCAGAACCGTACCTCCTCCATCCTGAGTTGATGAGTTAAAATAACATCCTGGACAAAATCCTTTAGTTCCCAGGAGCGGAATGGCTTTCCCAAACATGCACTGAATCCCAGATTATATAATTTGGACTTATCTACTTTCCCATTATTTGTAAGCGCAATAAAAGGAATGTTTCGCATTGATCGGAAGCGAGAATCGGTAAGGAATCGAGTATAAACTTCTTCTCCCGTCATGTCAGGCAGAAGGTAATCAACAAGGACAACATCAGGGTTCTCAACAGCAATCCGCTTCAAGCCTTCATTACCGGTAGAACAGAGAATACAACGAATCAATCCCTTTGTAAAAGTGATCCTCACCTTGTTTCTACATCGCCTGTCATTATCAATATAGACTATTTTTCTCTCCGTTTCCATACTATATTAACCCAATCTTTCAAAAACCAACTGCTTCAGTGTCAACAGATCCCAGGGCTTTGAGAGATACAATGTGCCATCCCGTTTATTTTCAGTTACGCTACCAAACTTCACATCCAAATATCCGGAAGTCAGTACTCTTATTGTATTTGGATTCTTATCTCGGATTTGGGTCAGAAGTTCTAATCCGGAAGAATCGGGTAACTTTAAATCGGATAGAACAAAATCAATCGGGTAGTCATCCATAATCTGTAAAGCGTCAGTGGCCTTGGTCGCAGTATGGAGGTCATAACCTTCATCAGAAAATAGATCAACAAGAATCTCTAATATTTCCTCTTCATCATCCACAAAAAGAAGCGTTTTCAAATCATTCATGTTGCCTCCTGCCATCGTGCAGATTGTCTTCTTCACTCCTCCGACTCTTTTATTCTATCATCAAAAAAAGCAACATTCGTGCCATATAAAAGTAACCAACTCCAATTGTTTGATTATAATGAATTTATTTTGTTAAATTAGTGGGCTTTTATTATTAATTTTTTATTTACTTAAGGAAAGCTTTTCCTGGATAAGGAGAGATTTGCCGATTAGAAAATTAGCATTATACAGCCACACCCTCCAGCCGATACTCGTTGAGTTTATTTCGGAGAGTCCTTACACTTATGCCTAACAATTCTGCTGTTCTCGTTCGATTATGATCCAGTTTTTCCAGAGTCGACAAAATGAGAGATTTTTCGGCTTCCCGAAGTGTGACATCTTTAATCTGACTCATATATTGCGTATCTGTAACGACTTTATCTTGAAGAAAAAAGTGATTGGCATCCAAAATACTGACATCATCAGTACACATCACCACAGCTCTTTCGACACAGTTCTCAATTTCTCGAACATTACCGGGCCATTCCCTTTGGCTTAACATCCGTATAGCCTTTTCCGAAACGCCTTTTATGGGAATCTCGTTTTCTTCTGAGTATCTTATAACAAAATGGTTAATGAGAAGAGGAATGTCTTCTCGTCTTTCAGAAATACTTGGCAGACGAATCGGGACAACATTGAGACGGTAAAAAAGATCTTCCCGAAAACGATTGTCTTTCACTTCTTTTTCAAGATCCCTATTCGTCGTCGAGACAATACGAACATTTACTTGTATGGGTTTTCCCCCTCCTATTCTCTCAATCTCTCGTTCTTGAAGGACGCGAAGAAGTTTGGCCTGGAGTCCGCGACTGATCTCGCTGACTTCATCCAGTAGAAGTGTACCACCATCTGCCATTTCAAAACGCCCCTTGTTTGTTCGGATGGCACCAGTGAAGGCCCCCTTTTCATGACCGAAGAGCTCACTTTCCACCAATCCTTCAGGGAGCGCAGCACAATTGGTCGTAATGAAAGGTCCCTGCTTTCTAGAGCTATTGTAATGTATTGCCTTAGCAACAAGTTCCTTCCCAGTTCCACTAGCCCCTTGTATAAGAACAGTGGCTTTACTTTTTGAGACCATGCGGATACAATCATATACACGTTGCATGGGCTCACTCGTTCCGACTATATTCTCAAAGCAAAACTTTTTATCGAGTTCAGAACGGAGATATTGATTCTCATCTACCAGACTCCTGTATTTAAAAAACTTCTCTACGACTAATTCCATTTCATCGAGATTGAAAGGCTTGGCTATATAATCAAAGGCCCCTTGTTTCATTGCCTTTACAGCATTTTTTATCGATCCATAGGCAGTAATCATAATGATACCCAGGTCGGGATGTTTCTTTTTAACCGTTGTAAGAATTTTCATACCACTTACGTCCGGAAGACGGAGATCTGTAACTAATAAATCATACCGATCATTATTTATCTTCTCCAGAGCTTCTTTTCCTTGCACCGCCGTTTCGACTTTATAGCCCTTCTTCTGAAATGTTTCACGAAGAAGGTCCCTTATTATCTCTTCATCATCCAGCACAAGTATTCGTTCCATATCATTACCCATATCTTATCTTCCTTTCGCAAATTGCATTATGAAGACCGTTTGGTTATCATTATTTGTACGAATAGTCACTCTTCCCCCATGCAATTTTGAAATCTCGAGAACAATGGCTAACGACAATCTGGCCTCAATGGGTTCTACAACATTCAATAAACGGAGTATATTCTCCGGCATTGGCCCCCTCTCCAAATTGTCTGAATAATATAGCTCTATGTTAATATTATCTTTATGTTTCGGTTTTACCTGAATAGACTCAATTCTACCTCCTGTAAATTGAGTAAATCTGAAGGCATTTACAAGCATCTTTTGAATCAATTGGGGATCAGCATTCAAAACCAAATCGTCTTTTAATATATCGGGATGATAAGTTATAGCGGGAAATTCTCTCTTATCATAACCATTATAATCTCTACATATGTTTCGCAACATTGTGGGAAGTTTCACTTTTTTCAAACAAGGTTCTGTCATTCGTACCAATGTCATAAGACTGACGACGATTTCATTTACTTTTTGCACACCCTCTTGAATTCGAACAGCCAATCGTTTTCTGGGATCGTCAGATTCCAAATCCCTCTCTAAGAGGGTGGCAAATCCCCCTATGCCTCCCAAACCATTTTTTATTTTATGTACAACATCAGCGAGGAGTCTTTCATCAACCTTACCGACTTTGTATCTTTGAATTTTTTCATGATTTCTCTTCTTCAAGATCATTTGATCCACGGGTATCCTCATCGGCTATTCATTTTTGTTTGACAATTTATTTTTTCAATTACAATCAGTATTACGCCCATAAGTGTCAATTGTGACATCAGGGTATAATTCCCTCAACACTGCGTGCCGAAATCATGCCATGAATGACCTATTTCTGTTAAAAAAACGATAAATAAATAAAAAAAAGGCTTGGTGAGTTCAAATATTTTTTATCGTTAATTAATAATGTATAATTCTTTGTAATTAAATGAATTATATCACAATAAATTATCCCAATTCTTTAATCTTCATATCCCTAAAAAAACATTCCTCCCTTGACTTTAGAATGATAAACTTTATTTTCTAATTTGCGTGAATTATTTCAAAAATTTGTTTTCATTTTGAAAACGTTTAAGCATTTAAAACTGAACGTACCGTTCTCAACAAGGGACGTACTTGAAACGGTTTTTGTATAAATCCGGAAAAATTTTGCTCGATTTCATTTTCCAGAACACCAACTTGGCCAAGTTCCGATGCAGCTATAATTTTTACCCTTGGATTTAATTGATTTAACCAATTTATGACCTTTTCGGTTTCAGTTCCTGGCATGACAAGGTCTAAAATAACCAAGTCGATTCGGCTGGCGTACTTTTTATAAAGTGAAACGGCCTCGATACCGTTTTCCGCACTGATGACCTTGTATCCGTATCTGGTTAACATTTTACGTGCCGTCTCCCTCAGCACTCTTTCATCGTCAACCAAAAGTATCGTTTCTTTACCCAAAGATATTTTACCCCCATAATGGGAGTTGGTTTTTGAATGATTACCTTCTGGTACGGGTAGATGGATCTTAAACACCGTCCCCTTATCCCTCTCGCTGAACACCGAGATAAATCCGCCATGGTTCTCTACAATCTCCCACACCATCGAAAGTCCGAGACCTTTACCTGCTGTTTGATCCTTTGTAGTGAAATAGGGTTCGAAAATACGTTTTTTCACATGACCACTCATCCCCAATCCTGTATCATTAATGGAGATCTGAACATAACGACCATGTTTTAACCCGGATCGTAACCGAACATCATCCTTTTCCAGGCGTATGTTTCGAGTCTGGAAAACTATTTTCCCTGCATCTATCATCGCATCTCGTGCATTCAGAGCCACCTGGAGGATGGCCTGTTGAATCTGACCTGCATCAGCTTTCAGAGACCATATTTCCTGTTCAAGCTCCGCCCGGATGGATATCGATTTACTCAGGGTTCTCGAGAGAATTGCGGCCACCTCTCTTATGAGCTGATTCACATCGAGATTATTGACAACAAACTCTCCGTTCTGTGTATGGGCCAGTAAACGGGAAGTCAACTCAGCAGCCCTTTCGGCTGTTTGATTAATTTTTTGAATATCCTCATAATAGGGACTCTCGGGCGGAACTTCTTCATTCAACAGGGAACTGTAGCCCAAAATACAAGCCATGAGGTTGTTGAAATCATGAACGATACCTCCCGCCAGTAGGCCGAGAGACTCCATTTTCCTGGCTTGCAACAATTGATTCTTCAAGAGTTGTCGATCTTCTTTGTTAATCCAATACCACAATTCTGTAGAATTCCCATCCTTTGGTTGTCGAACAAAAGCACACTCAACCCATCGTCGTCTGCCTGCCTTTGTCTGTACAATCACTTCACATTGTTGAAAAGGGTAATCATTTGACGTTCCATTATCGGACATTGCGAGTACCCGCTCATGGTACTCTGAGTCGATAAAATCCAATATAGTCTTTCCGAGTATCTCTTCTTGTGACAATCCCAGGAATTCCTCGATCCAGCCATTTGCGAAATCAATATGTCCATTCTTGACCAATAGAATCCCCAAAATGGGAACATCCAGCATTGACAAATCTTTATAAGACAAGCGATTACTGTCCGAATCTCTTTTATCTTCTTGTCGGCCCAATATCGGGACAATCATTTCCAAGAATTTCACATCCTTCTCACACCAATGCCCGGGAACTTTATGTAACATAACGATATGAGCTGTATTCACACCATCGATCAAAATAGGAACCACAACAAGAGATTCATACTCGGCTAACAATACCAGACAATCTCTTTCTTCCCCCGGCTGAATGACATTGATCAAATCAGAAATTGAATTCGTCCAGAAGCTTCCCTGAGGAGTAAAAAAACAGGCATCCGTACTTTGACATATCGTGCAAAGTCGATTCCATGTCTCCGGGCTCCATTTACATAACACATTTTTATCAAGACCACCGGACTTCACAAGATCGTTCCAATGGCCAGGGAGTTTCCCCTTTGCCTTTCCCAGGGATATCTCTATCTTGTCCCACTTCATGATCTCGTTTATTCCTCTAAATATTTCTTCGCCGAAAGGCTGAGATTGAGATTCTCCTGCTTTCAGAGCTGCAATACGAAGGGCAAGATCTTTTTGTTTTTTTATCCGAATAAAATCCGAAATATTCTGGGCATAGAATCGAACAGCATGTGGATGACCATCATCATCATTTTCTGTCAATCCATTTAAACACATCCAATAGATACGCCCCTCTTTGTGTCGCATTGAAATCTCGATATCCTTGATATATCCTCGTATCAGGCAGGTATCTATTATTTTTCTTGCCTTTGGACGATCACTCTCACCAAATAAAATCAGAAAATTCTTACCTATAATTTCTTTCTCATCATAACCCAATATTTCTTGTGCTGTTACATTACACGAAACGACTCTGCCGTCTGCATTCATTTGAAAATAAAGAATGCCTACTTTCGAATAGGGTTCCTCGTAGCCACTATCGGCTGGTAATGAAGGATTGGAATTTGAATGCATTTTAATTAGATCCGTAAGGTTCTCAGGATTTCTCTCCTTTTGAACCACGTTTTCAGGATTGTACTGGATTCTTCAAATGAACCAGATGAAACCATTTTTCACTCGATGAAATTACTGCAAACCCCGTTCCAATTAGCTTGAGAAATTCAATAGCTACTAAGAGTTCAAGCCGTTATCTATTGTTATATATAAGTTTAACAAGAATAGTTATTTTTAGCGGCAAGTAAAGGGGTAATCAAAATTGAATAGTTTAAGTGGTCGATTTTAAAGTTGTTATTGGGCAGTCGATTTTATTGACTCAACATTTCCATTCACGCCCAACTTATTCCGAACTTTTTGAATGAGTATCTCTGTTTGAAATGGTTTTTGAATAAAAGATGCATCATCCAGATGTCTGAGTTCCGGTCTGTCTTGAGTACCATAACCACTGGTAAAAACAACCCTTACATCAGGATTGATTTCTTTGAGACGTCGGTAGGTTTCTTTTCCGCCCATTTTAGGCATGATCAAATCTAACAATACAATATCGATGCTGTCAATATTCTTTTCATAAATATCAACAGCTTCCTTACCATTGGTGGCCAGACGTACTTCGAATCCTCCTTTCTCCAACATCCTTCGTGCCACCTGTCTGATGATTTCTTCATCATCGACGAGCAGTACACTATAACTCTCTTTTAGATCTAGCATCCTTGACTTGACGATAGGTTTTTCACTTTCAATATATCTTGGTAGATACACACTGACTCGAGTTCCTGCCCCAACCTTACTATCTACCAAAATCGCTCCATCATGATTTTTAATAACGCCATATACCATGGCCAAACCAAATCCAGTGCCTTCTCCGGTAGGTTTTGTTGTAAAGAACGGTTCGAACATTCGCGTTTTCGTATTATCATCCATTCCCGTTCCTGTATCCATCGCGGAAATACGTACAAAATCTCCGGCCATTACGCCTAATTTTGTTTGCGCAAACGACTCATCCAATTTTTCGGAGGCTGTTTCAATGATTAACTTACCTCCCTTGGGCATGGCCTCGACAGCATTCATGCATATGTTCAAAATGGCCTGATGGACCTGCCGGTAGTCACCAAGCACTGACCAGAGATTGGTCTCCAGTTCTGTATCGATGTTCACGGATACGTCCTTCACAGCAACTAAAATAGAGACGACTTCCTCAACCACTCGATTCATATCAATACAAGTAACTTGATACTTTCCTCCCCGAGCAAAGGCTAAAAGCTGATTTGTCAGATCGGCAGCACGTTTTGTCGTTTCTGCAATCGCATTGATATCAGCATAGAATGGATGATCAACGGACATATCGCTGAGTAGTAATGAGGCATATCCCAAAATACCGCCCAGAATATTGTTGAAATCATGGGCAATCCCTCCGGCCAGGGTGCCGATGGATTCCATTTTTTGTGTCTCTATGAGTTGTGATTCCAATAGCTTTCTTTGTGTAATATCAATGACATTACCCAGTACCGCCGGTTTGCCATCTAAAATAATACGGCAAACATGTACCTCTCCCCAGAACTTGCCTTCCCCTTTTTCAAGAAACATGACCTCATAATGATCGGATCCTCCTTCTCCTCTCTCCCTCCGCTTCTCACGATTCATGATCGCCTTTCGATCTTCTGAGTCAATCAAATTGAAAAAGTTTTTATCCAAAAGTTCATTCTTCGTATGTCCCATCATTGTTTCAAACATACTATTGACAAATTGAATGACTCCATTTTGGATGATAAAGACACCAACCAGGGATGATTCAACAAAAATTCGATATTTCTCTTTGGACTCACGTAGACTCTCTTCCAATGCCTTCCGAACCGATATATCTCGTATAAAAGTTTGGATAGCCTCCTTACCTCGGAATCGTACTCTCTGACTGCTTAATTCCGCCTGGAAGGTCGATCCTTTACTTTTCCGAAGAATCGTCTCAAGAGATTTAACCCGCTCCTTTTTGGCAACTTTCTCGAAGAAAACGGCCTCCTGTTTGTAGGAATCGGACGCTACCAATTGATCCCAGTTCATATTTAATAAATCTTTTTTCTCATAACTCAGGAGGTGACAGGCCACCCGATTCGTCTCGATTATTCTTCCATCCTTATCGTGCACAATAATGCCATCATTTGCCCCTTCGAAAAGTACATGATATTGAAATTCCTTCTCAAGGAGTCTCTTGGTACCCAGATCGATTCGTTCCTCGACATGGGCCGTCCATTCTTTCAGTTCTGCATCCTTTTGCTTCAGTTCAGAATAGAGACGAGAATTTTGAACGGACAGAGCAAGAACTGAAGAGATAAATGAAATAAAATCGATAATACGTGTAGGGATGCCACTGCCAGAGTAGTTAACGATTAGAAGTGCATCCACAATATCCTGATCCATATGTAGAGGAGAAATAAGAAGTGTTTTAAATCTTGAGTCTTTCAGCATCTCTCGAATAAAGGCATCATTCCAAAAATCTTCCCAGACAAGAATTTGGTTCTTCTCAGAACACTTTTTTATCAAATTCATCTGAAGTCGTGGATGCATAATTGGTTTCTCACCAAATGGTGAAATTCCAAGAACTTTACAACCCTTTTTGCGGGTTTCCCAGTTGAGGAGAATAACCTGTTCAGCTAAGCATCTCTTCTGAATTTCCACTAATAATTTTTGAATTCGTGCAGATAAATCGATGGTATTAGAAAAAAGGTCTTTTCCAGCAGTCCACTCTAAGAAGGATACAGACTGTTTACTGGGATAATATTCTTCTTTTCGTTTTCTCCAGAATCTGTCCAACCTATGTCCTCAGTAATTAATACTTCGAGCCCCTATAGCTTTTATTAAATATAAATTGTAACACAATTATATACTCAAAATGTAACTGAGCCTATCTTTACACCAAATTGTAATATTTTATTTACAAAAAGTCAAGGAAAAAAGTGTTAAACCTTTGTAACAAATAAATTTGTTAATTTTTACCGTAAAAGTATCGGATATGATCTAAATAAATAAATGAATGATAATCCAAGAAATTACAAGGAAATATCTGAATTCAATACCAATGTGAAGACAGAGAATCGGTAATCAGATTCAAAGCGTGTTCATTCTAATTCCTTCGGTTTTCGCTGCAGACCTCCCACCAATACACCCAATCCAATGATGATGAGGATAACAGGCCAATAATTCTCCAATATGTGTTCCCATCGCCAGAAATATCCGTTAAATGTATTGAGAGAAAAACCTATTCCAAAAAAAAGAAACAATGCCGCAGGAATGATAACACCCCAATCCCTGGGATGGTAAATAAAAAGGGCGATAAATCCCATCCCCAGGGCAAGTAGGAAAATCGGCCAGTATTCATCGATATAAAAATAGGGTATAATCTCAAAATTCCTTAAGAAATAAAATCCACCTATAACAAGAATGACAATTCCCCAAAAAAGAGATCCAGAGTGGCGACGTCGTATCGTTTCAATAAATAAAAAAATTGCAAAAAGAATCAACAAAATGGGATAAATATTGTATGAATACGATTTGAAGAAATAGAAACGGCGAATAAATAACCAGGATCCAAGTACAATGAATAGAATTCCCGGAATCAATGATCCTCTCTTTTCTGTCATCGTGAATCTCCTTTGTATTCAAACATCATTTACTGACAACAATTCCATCAATCTTTTCTTGAGGAATAACAATGAGCAGAATGGCATAGATAATAATCCAGAGGAGTACATCTGTAGCCAGAGCAATGACAATCAAACCAATCCTGATAATCGTCGAATCTACCCCCAAATAGCGACCGATCCCACCGCATACGCCTCCTACTATTTTTTCCTCTGGTGTTCTTCGCAGCTTTTTTCCGTCATCCTCCCCAGACCCTTCCTTTTCTGCCCGGTCATCCCCACGCCTTTCTTTCCGCAGGACATAAATAATATATGCAATGCCCAGCGCTACTAAACCTAAGGGCCAGAGAGTTCCCCAGGGAATCCCCCACCATGGAAGGAATCGAAAATGCCACGGGAAATGCCAATGGTATGGCCAATCCCATTGATTAAAGAGTAAAAGAAAACCAATAATGATGAGAGCGAGACCCCAGAAAAAAATTGGGTTTCGCTTTCGTCTTTCTCCTTCTTTCATGTCTTTATGGGCAGGATTCACCGGGACAATAATCATTGCCAATATATAAGCAATAATACCCAATCCCTTTATCAGAATACTCAAAAGCCACACAATTCGTACAACATTTCCATCCACTTTCAGATATTCGGCAAGTCCGCCGCAGACACCATCGATCATTTTGTCTTTTCGAGACTTGTAAAATCGTCTCGATTCACCTTGCTGCGTTTCCTTTTTTCCAGTCATTTTACTACCCCATGTTTCCTAGTCCTGTTATTTTGGATAACGAAATTTTGGATCGTTTGTTTCTTTAAATACGCATATCTTCAATCCTTTTTTTCTTTCTGAATTTCTCCAGTCATGGGGACGAAACGTACTGGTATCAACCGTTTCTTCTCTACTTTACCTTTCTCTTTTGATATCAGGATAAGATCTTGAAACCATTTACCAACAGGAACGATCATTCTACCGCCCTCTTTGAGCTGATCTACCAGAGATTCAGGGATTCGAGGAGGTGCGGCTGTCACAATAATAGCATCGAAGGGGGCCACCTCTGGCCAGCCCTTGTACCCGTCACCAACCCTGCAATGAATATTACCATAGCCCTCTGTTTTTAAAAGGTGTTCTGCCCTTTCGCCAAGGGGTTTGACGATTTCGATGGAATAAACCTCGGCAGCGATCTCGGCCAGGACGGCAGCCTGGTAACCGGAACCAGTTCCAATTTCTAAAACCTTCTCACTCCCCTTCAGCTTCAAAGCCTCAGTCATGTAGGCCACGATATAGGGTTGCGATATTGTTTGGTCATTACCAATGGGTAGAGGTTCATCATAATAGGCTGCACTTTGGAGATTATTGGGGACAAATCTATGCCTCTTGACCTTCATCATCGCCTGTATGACCCGTTGATCCCTAACTCCCCGAGAAATAATCTGATTTTCTACCATTTGCCGCCGTTTCTCAGCATAGGAATCTTGCTTGTTAGAATTCATCTTATTGCCCTCTCTTGGGTTTTGTTGGCAATATACACTCAAAACGATAAGCGTTAATATAGAAGAAATAACTTTTATTATCATGTCCATTCCCCATTTCAATAAACTTTAATTAGACACTTTAGTTCATTTTAGTCACTGTTACTGTAGAATCTTTCATTAACTCCCCCACTGTCTTACCCCCTGTCCATCCCATATCTGACCCAACTCATTATATTTGATTCTTCCCAGTGTTGTCTTTGTATCTCGTAAACCACGATCCCAAAAGCCACAGCCACATTTATCGAATTCTTGTAACCCAGCATCGGTATCTCCACAATCTCATCGGCCAGGGCCAGGGCCTCCTCTGAGACACCCAACGCTTCGTTACCCAGGATCAATGCTACGGGAAGTGGAAAGGTTATCTCCCAGATCGGACGACTTCGGTCTGTCAATTCCAAAGCATATATGGGTATACCCCTGACCTTCAGTTCCGAGACAGCCTCTGTCACTGTTGGCCGATGTTCACAAGGGACATAAGGTAGTGCTCCTAACGACGTCTTATCCAGCTTTTTATGAGGCGGGTGTGCGGTTATCCCGCAAAAGTAGACTTTATTAAGAAGGGCACAATCTGCAGTACGAACAATTGACCCCACATTAAAAGCACTCCGTAAATTGTCTAGAATGGCCCAAACCGGACGACGGGGTATTTCCTTAAAATCTTCAGGAGAAAGGGGTGAATCAAAAGATCGTACGTTGAGTTTTGTTTCCATGAGTTTTCTCTTGATGACATGTTCCAACACGTTGATCGGCCTTGGCGGTCCATTCAAGGAGGATACGATCCAACTCCTCTGGCAGGAGTTCTCCTTCACTTTCTGAACTCCGAATAGGTCTTCCAACGGCTACATAGCAGCGAGAAAAGGGTTTAGGCAATACATACTTGCACCATGTGCTCCTGAGAATCCAGCAACGATCAGATGCGGTCGCCAGAGGGACAATAGGATAATTCAGTTTCCTTGCTAAAAAAAGAATCCCCGGTTTCGATTTATGAATTGGTCCCCTCGGGCCATCAAGGGCAAAACCTCCGGGAAATCCTCTATCCAGGGCCTTCTTCATGTTTAAGAGTGCCTGTACGCCTTTTCTCTTACTCGAACCTCTGACAATGATGTAGCCAAACTTAATTAAAATTTTAGTTTGAACCTCACCAGCCCAACTCACATCCGTCATGACCACATTATGGTATGAACCAAAGTTGGGTACCAGCACAAACTGTCTGCCATGCCAGAATCCGAAGATGAATTTATTATTTTCCAACTCTAAAAATTCTGAATGATGATAATATTTAATCTTTAGTGTCTTTGTATAGAGAATGATAGCCAGCGTAGCCAGAGACGCGAAAAAATCGACAAAACCTTCCGAATAGGTTATTCGACGACGGTACTGTTTGAGTCGAGAACGAATATTATACAACCATTCACTACCGGTCGTTCTCATAATAAGATGCCAAAAGTCACAGTAAGCACCTGAGGTTTTGGGCTTGGCTTGAACAACAGATGCCATCGAATCTCAGAGACCATACTCCATCTCTGCCAATGTCGCCAATCTGCTACACCCAACGAAATACCCATTGTATTCAAATTGTCTTTATCATTGTCAAATTGTTGAGAAAGATGATACCGCCCAATTCCTGCCACGATGAAATTTTCGTTTCTCAACAAACCCCGCATACTTCGCATGAGCTCAAAGGAAACCCATGCCAAATCAAACTGAAGCTCACCTTCTAAATCACTGGCCGATCCCAGACTAAAGGTATGTAATCCGTAACCATCTACCTGAATGAGCCACTTGTTAGCAAATCGAAAGTTCAATGCTGCTCCTCCTTCGACAGAGATGGGCATCCGAAAATGGGAATACGGCATCTTAGGTAGCCCAAATCCGACCAAGATGCCCGCGTGAAATCTTCGCATTTGAGAGATCTGAGAATAACCATCGACATTCATTAAACAGGTCAACAGCAAGCAAGCTCCAATGTACCATGTTCGTTTCTTCATCGACCTTCTCCATTAAAAATTTTAACGATTTTCCTTTAAAAAATTCTCTATTCCTTTATAGATAGCTCTGGCACATCTTCGTTGGAAAGCGGGTTGGGCCAGTAACATTTCTTGTTCTGGGATCATCATGAAAGCCTCTTCGGTTAAAACCGCAGGCATCTGGGTGGGTCGGCACAGAGCCAGGTTCGCATAGTATATACCAAAATCTGGGAGATGAAGTTCCTTCAATACCTGTTCATGAATGAGCTGCGCCAATCGCCGACTCATAGGATGATAATAGTATATGGAACTCCCATTGTTTTTCCAGGGATTGACACCATCTGGCAATGCATTGAAATGGATACTGACGAGGATATCCGCATCAACCGTTGCAGATAGTTTCGGTCGGGCCCCAAGAGAAATCCCTTCTCCTCCTCCTCTTGTCATCACGACAACAGCCCCTTTCTCCTCCAACATTTCTTTCAGCGCACGAGCGACAGCTATGTTAACTTCTCTTTCTTCAAGGCCTGATGGTCCCACAGCACCCGGATCGGGATGATGTCCAGCATCCACGCATATAATAATATTATTGAATGGAGAGCGAGGCCAACCAGAAATTTTTGGCTTCTTTTTAATGTCGATCTCTAATGTTGTTCCATTGTATCTGGGATCATATCCCCATTGCTGATTCTGATTTAAGAGTACTTCTAATTCATATACACTGCTCGATTTCTGATGCCAGCGAATATCTTTAATAATGGGATCTGAGAAATCTTGAGGAATCCAGTCTGTATCTGAAAACACACCATAGAGCGTAATCAGCAAAGACGCCGGATTTATTTTTTGACGAATATGAAACGGTAATCTATCCTCCAGAGGAATGGCGATACGAACCCGATCCTCAAAACCTTCTGCCCTCACAAATCGAACGATTCCTTTCGGGATGGGTGTCCCCGGTGGAAGCATTTGAAAAGTTCCATCCGGTATCCAGGCCTCATGACCCTCTGCAAGCTTGACACGATGCCATACACCTTTCTTGCCCATGAGCCACAACTTCACTCCTTTCGGAAGAAACCAGGTGTAGGCTTGCCCTGGACTCGGCCGTGCGATGACCGTCTCTGAGGTCAGAACCGCTATTTTAGGCACGGACGAAGTCTCGACCGTGAGTGTGCCATCAGCCTCCAGGGAAACCGTATCTGAGTCACAATTCACCAGATGAAAAACGATTTTTGCATCATTGACGAAGTCCCATGGTTGGATCTGGTAGACACCCGTGTAAATCCCCCTCACGAATGATGTGTCTACTTTCAAATCACCAAAAACAGCATCTCCCCAGGGAAACTGGGGAAAAGGCACCTGTTCTGTCATCGGGAGTCCCCAGGCGATACCTTCGATATCAAAGAAAGCATGGCTCCCTGGTGTCCCTTTTACCGAGACTTCAAAGATGTCTCCCGATCGTAATACGGAAGAAAACTGCGGGGTCACAAACGTTGTATCAAATCCGAGAGAGTCCACCGGGAATGCCACCATACGGGAAGAAACGGACACTTTCCGTTGGACAATGGTTGTATCCTCTCCAATTTGACCAACGCAGTGAAATACAAACTCTCCAGGAGAGATGGGAAGAAAGGCTAAAAAACTGCCATTGGAATAAACATGAACCGATTCTTCGTTGATCCGGAGCTTCGCACCAGGTGTAATGGAACCAAAAATAAAAGTGGAATCTCGGGCAGTAACTTCCTGGCCTTCTTTCGGGTAGATGATTCGGATTTTTGGTGTAACTCCGCCTAAAAGATTGGATATCCCCATACTGCAGCATATAAATATGACCATTTTCATCATTATGAGATATCTCAGTCTTTTCATATTCGCTCCTCGCAATTTTATGTTTCCTCAAACTGGGCCTGTAATTTTACAGCTAATTCCCAGAGGACTCTACTCTTTCTCTTCATTTCAGTTTTAGAGATGCTTCTGTCTTCGGGCCTCCTGAGAACCACCCCCTGAGCTTCCACAACCCCTCCAGGACCGACGAAAACGCCTGGCATAATTCGAAGTTTCCCTGAAGCCTCCTTTGAAGATCCATTCAGAACGAGAGCATAACCAAAACCCTTGCGCCACCAATCGGCCGGTTTTCCCTCTTCCATGCACCGGTGCCAAACCGGTTCTAAGATGGCCTGGAGAAGCATTTCCGGATAATCTCGTTCTTCGAATATTTTCCTTACTTCATCAATCTCTCGCATTTCGGGTTGTTGTCGAAGTGTCTGTAAATCACCCTCATCCAAAGAGCCCTTTTCGACTTTAACCAGGATATTATCGATCAGACCACACTCAAACCTGGTCAACGCTTCTGTTAATTCTCTCATCACCTGTTCAAGGACAATCGCTATGGGCTTTAAAATCTGGCTAAAAAATTCTGACATTTTCAAGATTTCCATGATTGAGAGATCGAAATCCACGTAAATCCCACGGCCATCGATCTTCCAATCCCAGGGAGGAAATAATTCAACAAATTGTGATCCCTCTGGAAACGCCTTTTCCAGTCTTTTCTGGATCAATTGACCAAATGGTTCGGTATACGTATTCTTGCCCATGAGTCTCTGAATGCTGGGAGACAGGGACTGGAATTCGACCCATTCAGCAGTCTCGGTTTTCTCGCCCGTAACAGGAAACGGAGGCCACCCCCAGAGCATGGCGTGCCATTTTGTTGGGATACTTTGAAAACCTGTCTTCTCTTCTTCAATTCCCCAGGCCCGGGGCGACCAGTTATACCCGACATGAATGGTGGCATTCTGCTCCCTTTCGGAGATAAATTCCAGAATGGATGCCCAGATTTCCATCAATGCGTTGCCTTCAGCATCGGGAATCCTTTCCGGCCCGGGAAGGTATCTATCGACACTGGTTTCAATGACCATGACATGGACATCAGGGCTGTACGGGCTGTATACTGCAACAACTGACCACGCACTATTAGCATTTTCTATCGTTACCAGCGTACTCGGTTCCAATTCCCTTATTGAACTTCGAAGATCCAAGGCGTCTTCGGGACGGATTCTTTTTGATGGTTTCGGTTTCGTTTCACCTCGTTGTAAAAAGGGCGATAGAGGAATTGTCAATTGTGGTATTTTATCAGGAAGCACAGATTCCTTCTCCTCTGAATTGGCGAGATGATCATTTTATACAATTCCTTTCATTCCCATCGGAAGATTTTCGCTGACACAACGGTGCCCACAATCAACAGGGCAACCAGAAAAACCACTGATTTTAGATGCATGGACCAGTTGTCACCAACCCATAAACCGCGTAACAGATCGACAACATGAGTTAAGGGCATGATTTGGGCGTACCGTTGTATGGTTTCGGGTAATATTTCCCGGGGAATGGCAGCCCCCGAAAGAAACAGCATCGGATAAAAAATGACCATACTCACAATCTGGGCCGTACGCGCTGTTGGGATCATCGCAGCAATGACAAAACCAAGGGCAAAAAAACTGAAACTACTGACGATAAATCCAATAAGAACATGCAGAAGATTACCGGAGAATCTCAATCCATATAGCAACTTACCCAGAATGATCAAGAGGATCATACCCAAAACCGTCATTATAAAAATGACCGCTACCTGGGCGATCAGGATCGTCGTTGGACGTAGGGGGGTTGCCTTGAATCTCCGTAAAATACCGGATTCACGATAGGAAGCCATCTGAATCGATAAACCCAGAAGACCACTGGTTGCGATGATCATAGCTGTAAAGGCCGGAACAGCCGTATCTATATAGCCGACGCCACCATAAAATGGTGTGGGTTCATTCCCCCAGATAGAACCGAATAGGAGAAGTAGCAAAGACGGAAAAAACAGGGTGAAAAAGGCTGCCATGGGTTCTCTGGAGAAGAGTTTCATTTCTATCCAGATCATTTTGCTTAAACCACGCATTAGCGTGCCTCCTTCAGTTTGGTATCGCATGACCGGTAAGGGTTAAGAATACATCTTCCAAATTGGGCTGCTCTGTTCGCAGATCCCTAAAATGGATTTTCTTCGCAGTCAGATAGTTAACGACATCGGCAACAAATCCATCCCCGCAACCATGAACCACAATGCGTTCCCCAATCGTTTCAATTCGAGTGACTGTTTCTAAGTTTTCCATCTCTTCTGTGCTTAACCTATCTCGAACGGTGAAGACAATTCTATTTTCCGTACCGAGATCCCGTATCAAATTTTCTGGCGAGTCGATGGCCACAATACGGCCGTTGTCCATGATGGCGACACGATCACATAAACGTTCTGCTTCCTCCATGAAGTGAGTCGTCAGAAATATTGTTTTTCCCCGATCCCGAACTTTCCGTATCAGATCCCAAATCACCCGTCGTGCATGGGGATCCAAACCGGTAGTGAGTTCATCTAAAAAGATCAATTCCGGGTCATGGACGAGGGCCAGAGCAATAAACAGTCGCTGTTTTTGGCCGCCTGAAAGTTTGACAAAGCTCTTGTCCTTGTGTTCTGTCAGGCCCAATTGTTCGAGTAAAATGTTCCAGTCGATTGCTTCAGGATAAAATGAGGTATAAAGGTCCAAGGCCTCCCAAACTTTAATTCGATCCTGGAGGGATGATTCCTGTAATTGCACACCGATACGGGGACGAAGCCCATACCCTTCTTTCTGGGGATCGAATCCCAATACTCGAATTTCACCCTGATTGGGTTTTCGTAAACCTTCGATACATTCAATGGTCGTTGTTTTACCGGCACCGTTGGGTCCAACCATACCGAAGATTTCGCCCTCATACACCTCGAAGGAGACATCGTCCACAGCGACCACAGAATCATAGACTTTACGGAGTTGTTCCGTCTTTATAATGATTTTAGTAGACATATCCTCTCAGTCACTTCATTTTTGATACGACATGATTTCTTCAAGACATTTTTTTCCCCAAGGCGGCCATGTAAATGACAAATGCTTCTTCACCATCGAGATTCAGACATCGATTCATTTCATCATCAAGAAAGGCACCCACAGCACACACGCCGCAGTCTATGGATTCGGCGCTCAAGTAAAGATTCTGGCATGCATGGCCTGCATCTAAATATAAATACCTGTACCCCCGTTCGCCATAGCGCCATGTCATTCGATACGGTAATGCAATCCAGATGAATGTAACACAACTCGTTTTCACGAATTGCTGGTCCAAACACCCCTTTGTGACTCTGGCACCTATATCTGCATTCATATCCAATTTTATGAGATGATGATCGACAGCAAGAAATCGATAGAGTCCCTGTTGTAATCCATTCACACGATTCACCAGAAGAAACGTTTCCAGAGCGTGACGTGCGCCTGCCGAAGGAACGGTTCGCATGGTTCCATGAGGAGGAATCACCTCCTCTACACCCTGGGTACACCAGAGAAGAAAAGATAATTCTTCCAGAGATAACAGTTCGGGCGAATAGGAACGTATGCTCCTTCGATTCTCAATGACCTCTCTCAAATTCTTGTTTTTTAAATGAATGGCCCTATGATCCGGCAAAGGAATCATCTCTTTTCCCCTGTCATATTCCAGTTCTAATGGAGGGGCTTGTTTCCCATTCATCTGGTCTGATTTTTCCAGATGCTGAAATTTTGTCATTTCGATAAATTTCTTACCTAATCCATCCATTGATGTATATCCTGATTTTGGTTTATATCAATAAATCTAAAAACACTATAATTCTCAAACAGACCGCGATGTTTTATTTATTTTCTTTTATATCTTTCAACCTATCAAAAGGGCTCCCCCTGAATATCCAGGTTCGTGAGTCCCGCATCTCTCGCCCATTTAACGGCATCCCGGTACTCCTGACGGGTTATCCTTCGGGAAATCTGGGGATACTCATGGGCTTTATACACCGGCCTGTACTGGGACATGATATTGAGATACGTTTCCTTTGGAAGATTTTTAACAATCCATTGGATGACCTTCTTTGTACCACTGACACCATTAGGCATAACGAGGTGGCGTATCATTAATCCACGGTACATCAGGCCATCTTCGGCCGGTCTTGCAATGCCCACCTGACGGTTCATTTCCAACAGGGCAATTTGGGTCCCCTCCGGGTAGGCATCAGCGCCGGACGAATATGTATCAGCCATATTTCCATCGGAGTATTTGAAGTCTGGCAAGTAGATATCAACGATCCCATCGAGTTTCTTCAGGATTTCCAGACGCTCCCATCCGCAGGTATTATAGACAAGAGGAAGTCTCAATCCTCTGCCTGCCGCGTTATCTAAGGCCAGAACAGTATGCGGCGAATAATGAGTCGGCGTGACAATATTAATGTTAATACAGCCGATTCGCTGTAAGTGAAGCATCATGTCTGCTAAATCTTCAATGGTTCTTGGCCGTCCATCTCCCCCCTGACTGATTTCCCAGTTTATGCAAAACACACAACGAAGCCCGCAATTCGTATTGAAGATCGTGCCAGATCCTCCCTTACCTACCAGAGGCTTCTCTTCTCCAAAGTGGGGATGGTAGGATGCAATCTCCAGTTGAGACGAAGAGCCGCAAAATCCTTCTTCTCCATCGATCCGGTTGACGCCACATTCCCTCGGACAGAGTCTGCAGCTATGCATGATGTTCCAGAGTTCTTCTCCCCGCCTTTTCAATTCTCCTGACTCATGTAATTTGAGATAAGCCGGTTCAAATTTCGGATCAAGATTTTCTTCTACTGCCTTCGTCAATCGCTTTTCTAATCCTCTCTTTGAGTAACCGGTTTTATCTTTGGCACCTTTCTTTTTTCGGTTCCCCGTGAAAAGAGAACGGAAAGCAAGAGAAAAGCCTGTGTTGATTAGACAGACACAGGAAAGGATAAATTGTCTTCTCGATCTTTCCCTCATCGTACCCCCAGTCTTTTTACATCTGCTTAAGAATCACAGAAATCACAGTGGAAATTTAGTCAATCGTATGGTTGATTGATTTTTGATGGAATACCGATAGCAATCAGCCTGACCATCTTCTCGTATTGAAGTGTAGAGAACACACCTGCCATCTGGAGTAAGCTTTTATTATTATAACGACTTTTTAGCGGATTGTCAACCAGATATTTTTGGCAATTGATAATTGAGAATTTATTTGGTGTCTCATCGGGTGACGAAAGGGGGATAAATAAGAAGCCCGATCGGATAGCTCCCGAACCGGGCTTTTCTTATGGATCAAATAATGGAGAAAATACAACCGAATGATCGCTTCATTTTTTACGAACGATTTCCACGAGTGCATCGATTGCACGACGATCATCACTCTGTCCCAGCCAAAAAATGGCCTTTTTGCGAACCCTGAAACTGGAATGTGTCTTACTGATCTTTATCAACTTAGGAATACCTTCATTGTTGTGCAATTGGGAAAGAGCAAATACGGCCTGGTTTTGGATGTCTATGTCGTTATCTTCGTATACGACGTTTTCCAATGCTTTGGCAGCTTTTTTTGAAGCCTTCTGTCCCAGCCAGAAAAGCGCTTTCTTTCTCACGCCATGACTTTCTCCATTGTAAGCAAGATCAATCAGGGATTCGGTGGCTTCCTCAGAACGCATCTGACTGATCCCGAATACAGCACCCTCCCGTACATCAGACGACCGGTCAGAGTTTGCAATTTTTACGAGAGTCGCGAGAGCCTTGGAATTTCCACTCTGTCCCAGCCAAAAAACCGATTTTTCTCGCGCGTTCTCATATTTTGCATTGTATGCCAGATCGATAAGAGCATCAATGGCCTCGTCCATTTTCATTTGACTGATGGCAAATACACCTTTTTCCCTCACATCACCCGATGGATCGGATTCAACAATGAGTAAAAGCGCTTTCAGGGCCCGGGGATCCTCACCCTGTCCCAGCCAGAAGACCGCTTTTTCACGAACACCGCTATCGTTTGCGTTATTCGCCAGGTCGATGAGGGCATCCGTGGCTTCTTTGATGTCCAGCTGACTGATGGCAAATACCGCCTGTTCCCTGACCTCTGAGGATCGGTCACGATTGGCTGTCTTCACCAAAATGTCCAATGCTTTCTTATTATCTTGCTGGCCCAGCCAGAAAGCGGCCTTCTCCCTGATGTCATCGTTCTCCCTACTATTCAACACCTTTTCTAAGAAGGACATTACAGGTTCGGAGGGAGCATGGATGCCAACGGCCGCTACGGTCTCCTCTTTTGTTTCATCATTGGATGCATCCTTATACAGGTTCGTGAGCAGATCCACACTCTCCTTATCCCTGGCTTTGTCCAGCCATATCAATGGCCGTTTTTTTAAATCAACGTGCAGAGAAAGATTGCTAAGCTTCATATCGTCAAAGCGTCCCGTTCTTGAAAATTGGAACAGAATGGCGATATCCTTGAGAATCTTCTCTTCAGACCTGCCTCTGTTCTCCAGATCGTCCAATGCACGTCGGGCCGCTCGACGGATGATCTCACCGTCGGAAAGTTGAGACTGGTCATCTTCGACTTTTTTACCGTAGACGATCTCAGACAGAGTTATTTTGTCTTTCCAGGAACTGCTGGATGAACCTGTATAAGAATTCCTGCCCATGAGTTTTTCGATACTGTATCCAATCCAGAATCCATCCCGATATTCACTGGCTTTGGATTCCTTTTCGGCCCACTTCCAGCGTTCTTTGAGAGGAGAATCTGGATTGGGGTGATGTTTTACCGACTGGGATGGTGAGGAAGCGATTACCATCCCCACTGAAAAGAGTCCCAACAGGATTCCGATAAAAGTTGATTTAGAACGCATGTTTTACTCCTTTTCACTCAATTTAAGAACTTCCATGAGGGCCTCCCGTGCTTCGGGCGTTCCGATCTCCCTAAGGGTGCGTACGGCAGCCTTGCGCACATCAATATGGGAATCGTTCTTGATCACACGTACCAGGATGGGGACGATCTGATCACTTTCCACGTCTTCGAGGATATTTATGACCGCTTTTCGAAGTTCAGGATCTCTTTCTTCCTGTAGAATTTTATCCAGAGTCTGAAGAAAGGCGGTTCCTTTGTGATCGGCAATGGAATATAGCGCCGCTTTCTTCACACTCGAGGTCCTGGCCTTGTTCATGATCTCTAATAACAGATCGGTCTCATCGTCTGTCAATAAATCTTCCAGAGCATACACAGCGGCTTTTGCCAGACTTTCATTGGAATGATCGAGAGCCGTTTTGTATAAAAAGTCCTTGGCTTTGGGTTGATCTAAGTCCGCGATTGCATAGAGCGCTGCTTTTTGTACCTCAGCAGGACGATTCGAACTGAGGACCGTTTTTAAAATTTCGAAAGCTTCAATCCCTTTGTGATCTGCCACGGTATAGACTGCTGCTTTGGCCAATTCGGAATTCGGATCATTCAGGGCAATATTCCGGAGGACTTTTAAAGATTCGGGATCGTCCCGGTCGCTCAACGCATAAATGGCCGCCTTTCGCACTTCGGTCAATTTTGCCTCCCTCAAGATACGGGATAGTTCCTGGGAGGCCTCCTTCGTGTCCATATCCCCCAGGGAATAAGTGGCTGCTTTGGCGAGAGATGCGTTGGTTTCGGTACGAGCTATTTCGCTCAGGAAGGGAATTAGGTCAGGAAGATCGGTATCCCCCAGGGTGTAGAGAGCGGCTTTACGAACCTCTGTATTAGCTTTTGATTGAACGATGTTCTTCAATGCTGGTATTGCTTTTTCATTCTCGGTATTGCCCAGGGCATACACTGCCTTCTTTCGGATGTTGACACTGGGATCGTTTTGAGCAATCTGCTTGAGTTTATCAATTACTTCAGGATAATTAAAATCGCCCAGGATATACACGATCTTTCCACGCACCTTCTCATTCTGAGTTCGATCGAATAATTCCATGGTGGTTTCCAGGGCTCGCTCATCCCCTATGCTCTCCAGAGCATACAATGCCGCCAGACTGATCTCTTCATTTTCACTCTGTTCCAGATACTGGACGATGGTCTTATACTCAGTCTTGCCTGACTTAGCCAGTTGATGACTTAGGCGTATCATTTCCGCTTTGGCCTCATCGGCCCATTTACTGTTTGAAAATCTCTTCAAGAAACTCTGATAACAGTCAAAGGATTCTTCAGGAGACTGACCCGATTTCTCTTTCGCATAACACTGCCAGTAAAGTGCATCATCATAATAGCTGCTTTTGCGATATGTCTTGAGAAATGCGGCCATCGAACTGATGGCCTCAGACCATTTCTCATCGAGAACGAATCCGTATGCTTTTTGATAGGCCTTGGCGCTCTCATCTTGTTCTTCTTCGGATTCGTTGAGTATAAATATTTCCTCACCATCTAGGCTCGATATGGTCGTGAGAGGAGTTAAGTTGCCCGGGGAATGGATATTTTCCAGCGATGTCAATTCCTGTAGATCATGCAGGCTGTGAAGCTCGGTCAATCCATCGAGAGAGCTGAGAGAGGTCAAATCATCCAGATCCGAGAGATTGATGGCATCTCCGTCGATGGTTAATACCAATGATTCGGATTTGTGGCGTTTTCTGTCCGATTGTTTACTCTTATGATCTTCCTTCACTTGTGCAACACTCATCGAGCCGTTTAATAAGTGACTCGAAATCAGAAAGACACCTAAAAAGCCTACAACCCTCATGATGGTATGTCTTTTCTTATTCATGATCGGTTCTCCTTCATCTTAAATTGAAATTTCTTTCGATTTATTTGAATCTTCCGTCGGTCGAATAGTATCCTTAACCTGTCTCATTTCTTGTAGATTGATCTTTAAGAGGACCCCCCTGCTGTCCACGCCACTCTTCACCATCTCGATGGCCGATAAATCGTGTTCTGATTCCAGGTTGGCAATCTGTAACAGTATGACTTCCAAGTCAGTAATAAGCTGCAGGAGTTGCATCCGGGCAGAATTTTGAAGTTCATTTTTAAGAAAGGATGCCTCATGAACCAGTTCCTGAGAAATTTCTTTTTGATGAGTGAGATCCAGGGCATAGGAATCTTCTGTCTCAGAGTCAAAATTGATTAAACCCAGAAGAAGGACCTTAGAACGCCGAAGATACTGCCCGGTCCGACTTTCCAGGGAGACCATTTTAGCATCTTCTGAGGATGCATCTGCAAATGAACCTGATATTTGTTGTCCCGAATCGATTGGACTAAAAACCAGCTTTCCAATGAACACACCGATGAGTAAAAGACCAACAGCCGCTGCCGTTCCGATTGCCCAGTTGGGTTGCAGGATGAAGATTTGAGTCAAACGTCTCCACAATCCGGGAATAAACTTCGTTGTTTTTTCTTTTTCTTCGAGGCGTGGCACCAGTCGGTCCCAATACCCGCTCCAGAAGACAGGATCCGGCTCGGATCTCTGACGCTGGTCCATGACTCCAAGAGTCATGCCCAGTCCCGAGAATGCCGTCGCACACTCCGGGCATGTTTTTAGATGCGTATCGAAATCCTGTTTCTTTTCAGGACTCAATCCATTGTAGAGTGCATCGATAAAAATATCTCGGTATTTACGACATTTATCCATTGGAGTTCTCCAACACTAATTCCTCTCTATAAAATGACAACTCTTTTTGAAGCTTTTTAATTGATCGAAAAAGCATACTTTTTATTGTTCCTTCTTTGACTTTATGGATCAGGGCAATCTCTTTCAGTGAAAGATCGTTATAATGACGCAGCACAAAAATCGATCTCTCTCTGGGAGTCAATCGCCCGAGGGCCTGGTCAATATGCTTTTGAATCATTCCTGCCTCGGCGCTCTCCTCAGGGTCCTTGATTTGACTCACTCCGAAACTCCGATTTTGGGAATCACTCAATTCATCATAACTTTCCTGAAGCTTCCGAGCCTTGAATGATTTCCTTCGGTACTGGTTGATATTGGTATTCACGGTGATTCGGTAAAGCCAAGAGCTCATTTTTCCCTCGCTTCGAAAAGTTTGAATGGATTGAAATGCTTTAATGAATACTTCCTGTGATAAATCTTCCGCATCATAGTGATTCCCTGTCAAGTCCAGAGCAAGATAATAAACCTTTTTTTTATGGCGTTCAACCAATTCTCTGAATGCCGCCACTTCTCCATTCTGTGCACGCTCAACAAGCACTCTTTCTTCATTCAAATTCGGGACTCCCGTTTTCTGATCATTAAGACGCATGTTTAATGAAAAAGGTTTGCAAAATATATCATTTCTTTCTTAGACAGGATGAACAGGATAGGCTGGATATAGGTCGATCCAGAGATGCATGCATGAAATATCCGGCAAAGGGCAGAGAGCATGGCGCAAAGCTGAAAAATTATTAAGCTTTCTGAGCAATACGCTCTGTGAAACACTACTGTGAGGTTATGGTACAACTGATATACCTCTTGACTTTATTACGATAAATTGTTAATCTTTTCTTAAACAGGAGGATGACTTTTGCTTCATAATCATAAAATGTTGAATACCCAAAAAAAACTGATAGTCTTTCTGTATATTCATATATGTATCTGTCTCATCATCATTCACATGTCCTGCACAACGACCATGAGATCATCGTATCAACCACCCAGATTCAAGACTCGAAAACAATCCCAACTCTGGGATCATGCACAAACATTCATCGGAATACCTTACCGATACGGTGGATCCACCCGATCGGGCATGGACTGCTCAGGTGTTGTAGTCAGGCTCTTTCTCGATGTATATGGATTAAAACTCCCCCATAAAACCTCTGCATTATACACGAAAGGAGTTGCCGTATCCATACGATCCCTCCAGGTGGGCGATCTGGTATTTTTTCGATATGATGCCCAACCAACACCATCCCACGTCGGTGTTTTCCTGGGAAATGGTGTCTTCATTCACGCATCGAGTTCGAAAGGTGTCATTCTTTCCGGATTAGATGATGAATACTATAAAAAAAGATACGCAGGTGCTCGCAGGATCTTGTGAAGATGGTTCTTATCAATTGCTAAGCTTTAGTAAATTTATTTTTGGGGATGAAAATACCAAATTTCTATATTAAAATTTTATTGATCATCTTCTATGTAATCAATGTAATCTGTGGTCATTTTTTTGATGACTCCCGACTTCCCCAGGCATTGAAGAAGACAATATCCTCCAACGCTCTCCTTTTCCTGGGTCTTGGCTTCCAGTCCGACTTTGGATAACCGACTGCCATGAGTTCGCAGATCTTAACTCTATTGGGAAGGTTTAATATTTTTT
>Ga0114922_10000985_pt1 | contig 27242 bp, 14 predicted proteins | sample AartaG_FD_100975 | JGI IMG/M metagenome (GOLD analysis project Ga0114922, IMG submission 100975) | Deep subsurface microbial communities from Aarhus Bay to uncover new lineages of life (NeLLi) - Aarhus_00045 metaG | ecosystem: Environmental > Aquatic > Marine > Oceanic > Sediment | place... | reverse complement strand
CAGGTTTCTGAGAGGTCAATCCACTTGCTTCCTGGCAGGAGGAACGCGCCGATGAGACGCACTCAGGTGTTGATTGCCGTGACGGTCGTAGCGTTTGCGTTGGGCGGGCAGGTCTGCCGCGCCCAGGTGCAGAGGCCGATGCCGCTGCCGGACGGGAGCATCCAGCAGGGCCCGTTCCTGGTTACGAGCCATGAGACCGCCGGCGTGCACGTGCTGAAGGGCACGGAGGTGATCATCTACAACGCGGGCATCGAGTGCCAGGGCGACGCGGGCTACTATCCGTTCTCCCGCATGCCCGAGAGGAAGGTGGACATGGCCAACGGCGTAATCACGTTCCACGGCAACATCCCCAGGGCGGGGGTCTCCTACGACCAGCAGGTCTCAATCGCGGGCAACCGCGTCCGCATCCGCCTCCGCCGTAACGGGAACTGGAAGGGCAGCCACTGGGAGAGCTTCTTCTTTGAATTGCCGTTCAACAACTACCGCGCAGCGACGATCCGCGCCGACGGCAAGCTGGTAAAGCTGCCGGAGACCTACTCGGAGGAGGGCCAGACGGTTGTCTCCAACGTCCGCAGGATCGAGTGCAACGCCGATGACCCGTCGCTCAACCTGGTCCTCGAATGCGACCGCGGGATGACCGTCAGCGACCGGCGCCGATGGCAGGACCTGAAGTACCTCGTGGGCGTCGGCTTCCCGGAGGCGCCCGGCGAGTACGTCGACCTCTACCTGACCCTCCCGCAGATGCGCGAAGAGGACACGTGGGCCGTGCGCTACTCCCCCATTGGCTACCCCGCCAACGGCGAGAAGAAGGTGGTGCTGGAATGGCCCAAGCATCTGTCGCGTCCGGCCGAGGATCGCGTCCAGCTCCAGCGCGCCGACGGCACGGTGGTGGCGCAGGGGCGCTTCGGCGAAACCGTAACGCTGCGCCACATGCAAGGCGCGTTCGCCATGTTCGATTTCTCGCAGGTCAGGGAGCCGGGCGACTACCGCGTGGTCTGGGCCCGCGGCACCGTGGAGTTCCCCATTCGCCAGAGCATCTTTGAGGACAGGCTCTGGGAGCCGACGTTGGACTGCCTGGTGCCCTTCCAGATGTGCCACGCGCAGGTTGACCTGGGGCCGGGCATCCCGGGCCACTCCTTCTGCCACATGGACGACGGCAGCCGCGTGTCGGCCAACTACGGCGGCACGGACGGCTTCCGGTCCTATGAGTGCACGGGCACGCCCTACAAGGCCGGCGACCCGGTCCCCTGCGCCAAGGGCGGCTGGCACGACGCCGGGGATTGCGACCTGAACATCTACGCCCAGGGCTTCTCCACCTACGTCCTGGCGCTTACGTACGAGGAGTTCGGCCTGGACCGCGACGTGGCCACGGTGGACGTGAACGCGCAGACGTTTAAGCTGGGCCAGCCGGACGGCACGCCCGACCTGCTCCAGCAGATCGAGTGGGGCACCATCTGGCTGCTGAGCATGATGCAGCCGGACGGGCGCAGCTACGTCGGCGTGGTCGAGCAGCCGCACCTGCGCAGCACGCCGGGCGGTTGGGACAAGGGCACCGATAACAAGCCCGGCACCGGCGACGAGCGCCACGTTTACGTGGACCACCACTCCGAACTCCAGCTCATGCAGGCGACGACGCTCTGCGCCGTCAGCCGCGTGCTGAGGCAGGCCCGGCCGCAACTGGCCCAAACGTGCCTCGACGCCGCGCGGAAGGCCTACCAGTACTTCCGCGCCCACGACGAGGTCTACCGCAACACGGCGTACTTCTACGAGCGGACGATCGGGCGCGATCAGGCCGTCGCTGCCGCCCTGGCCGAGCTCTACATGACCACGGGCGACGCGGCCTACCTGCGCGATCTGGAAGCCATGACCGATAAGATCGCCAACATCGACCTCGAGTACCCGGCCAAGCGGGAGTCGGGATGCTCCTCGTTCTGGTACGCGCCGCCCATACTGGCCCGGCTCATCCCCAGGCTCCCCGAGGGCAAGCTGAAGGCCGCCTGCCTGAGCACCTGCCGCCGGGGAGCGAAGTACCACGCCCAGCTCCTGCGGGACCGGCCGTGGCCGGGGCACTACACCGACTTCGGCAAGCTGGGCAGCGCGCACGTCTGGCCGACCCGCGTCTATGACACCTACTGGATCTCCAAGGTGGCCCCGGACATACTCTCGGTGGACATGGCTGTGATGCCCATGCTCTGGCTCTATGGCTTCCACCCGTTCAGCAACGTTTCCTACTACGCGGCTCCCGGTCTGGATGGGCCCAAGCACGTGCACGGCGGCCATCTGACGTACCTGTTCCGGCCCGAGAAGGGGTCCATCCCGGGCGCCCTCGTGCCCGGCATGACGGCCGTGCGCCCGTACGTGCCCGACAACGTGCTCTACTATCTTGACGACGGCAACGTCGCGAACACGGAGTACACGATCGCCGGCATCACGCGCTACCTGTTCGCCATCAACGCGATGAAGAAGGCGGGCTACTGAGACGCCAGAGCCCGCCTCAGCACCAGCCGTGTGCGCGCCGGATGCGTGCGATGGTCTGCGTGTCCGGCGCCTACGCCATGTCCGGCCTGCAGCGCCACCGGGGCCATCGGACGTTCGGCTTTCAGCAACACCGAGAACGGAGGCATCCGTGACGCAGATGCGCGGAGCCGCTCGAAGTCTGGCGCCGCTCGTCGCCGCGATTCTGTTGCTGGCGGTTCTGCCGGGGCCCCTGGTCTCGGCCCAGGTCGAGGAGGCCGCTGAGCCCGGCGTAGTGGTGCTCGATACGGTGGGCATCTGGCGTATCCACTGCTCGCTGGCCCCTCCCCTGCTGGAGGAGACCGGGGCACCGGCCGTTCTGAGCACGGACTGGCTGAACTTCCAGACGCCGCCGCCTGCCGCGGGCTGGACGACACCCGAGTTCGACGACCGCTTCTGGCATCGCGGGCCCTTGGGCCTTGCAGTGAAGAGTCCCCTGTTGTCGAGGGTGTGCCTGCGCGGCAAGTTCACGGTGACTGACCCCGCGACGGTCGAGGGCCTGCACCTTTCGGCCACCTACCGCGGCGGCCTCGTTGTCTACCTCAACGGTCGGGAAGTGCACAGGGAGCACGTGGCCGCAGGGAGCTCGGTGGCGGACGGGCCCGGCGGGCAGGAGCGGACGTTGACTGCCTGCCCGATCCCGGTGGGGCTGCTGAGGGAGGGCCTGAACGGCCTGGCCATCGAGGGGATACGCGCGCCCTATCCCCCGTCCGCGGCCCAGCCGCATGAGGAGTACAGGACCCCCCCCTGCGAAATCAGCCGCATCCGACTGACGGCACCCAGCCCGGCCGGCCTGGTCCCCAATGCGGCACGGCCAGAGGGGCTGCAGGTATGGAACGCGGATGCCATGGCCAGCGATTTCGACCTGGATTTCGGTGATCGGGCCGAGCCCCTGTACCCGGTGACGATCATCGGCGCGCGCAACGGAGCGTTCTCGGGCAAGGTGCTGGTCGGCTCGACTGAGCCGATCCGAGGTCTGAAGGTCACGCCGCGCAGCTTGGAGGGCGACGGTGACAGCATCCCCGCGTCCAATGTCCGCATTCGCTATGCCCTGCCCTGGAGCGGGCACCTGATGACTGACGTGGTGCGGTTCGGGATCCGAACCCAGGAGTCGGCCTATCCCACGTATGCCACCTTGCTGAGCGCCCTGGCGGAGGCGCCTCTGGAGGAGTTCCCGGTCATGCCTCCGAAGCGCAATGCCAGTCATTGGTGCAGCGATTTTCCCAATGCCCCCGGGCAGCCGCCTGTGCTGCCGGGCGCCGTCGTGCCCGTATGGATCACGGTCCACGTGCCCCGCACGGCCAGGGCCGGCGTCTACGCGGGCGCGGTGACCATCACGACCGACGGCCAGGAGCCCAGGGGCGTGCCCGTGGAAGTGCGGGTGGCCGACTACGTGCTGCCGGACACGCAGGACTACCGCACCTTCGTCGACATGGTCCAATGCCCGGACACGCTGGCCCTCGAGTATGACGTGCCTCTCTGGTCGGACCGGCACTTCGAGTTGATCGGCGAGTCGTTCAGGCTGATCGGCCAGGCCGGATGCCGAACGCTCTACGTGCCCCTCATCGCGCATACGAGTCTGGGGAACGAGGAGTCCATGGTGCGGTGGATCGAGCGGGACGACCGGTACGCCTATGACTTCTCCACCATGGAGCGATACCTTGACGTGGCAGAGAAGAACATGGGCAGGCCCGAGTTGATCGTCTTCGTCGTGTGGGAGGTCTACATGCTCCCCACGGAGACGAGTCAGCGGGAGGGCCTCGGCAGAACGTACTACCTGCGTGACAAGCTGTCCGCCGGGCTGGCCGGCAAAGGCCCGCTGGTAACGGTGTCGGACCCGGCGACGGGCACGACCGAGGACGTATTCCTTCCCCCCCACTCGGACGCGGCCGGCCTGGGGCTGTGGAGGCCGCTGATCGACGAACTGCGGGCGCGGCTGAGCCAGCGCGGCCTGGAGGGCGCGATGATGCTGGGCATCGCCTCGGACATGTGGCCCGCGCCGGCGGACGCGGCGTTGTTCCACGAAGCCTGCGGCGACGTGCCCTGGGTGATTCATTCCCACAGCGGATTCCCCGCGGCAATCTCCAAGGGGCAGCGCCTGCACGGGACGATGCGCTTCGCCTATCAGGCGTGCATGTACGGGCTGAAGGCGTCAGTGTGGCCTTCGCTGTACGGCTGGCGGCGCGAGCACCTGGTGGCCAGGTTCGATCGACGGGACCTGGACAGGTTTGCCAGCACGGCGTGGCGGCACCTGGTGGAACCCATGATCACCGGGGACCAGCGCGGTGTGGGCCGTCTCGGTGCGGACTACTGGGAGGCCGTCCGGAACAAGCGAGGCAACCCGGCCGGACGTGCCCAGGACCGCTACCCGGAGAGCCATATCCAGAAACTGGGCATCAACGCATCTGCGCTCGCGCCGGGGCCCACCGGCCCTGTGGCCACGCAGCGCTTCGAGGCACTGCGCGAAGGGCTTCAGGAATGCGAGGCCCGCATAACGATCGAGCGCGCGCTGGCGGACGGCGCACTGCGGGCCCGGCTCGGCGAGGACCTGGCCAAACGTTGCGAGGATCATCTGAAGGCACGATCCATGATGCTCTGGCTCTCTCTGAGCAACCTCCAGCTCTACTCCCGCTCTGAAGCGCGCAGCCCGGAGAACTGGATGGCCATGTCGTGCATCGGGGCCTGGTCGAGCGTGAGCGGGCACAACTGGTTCCTCAGTTCCGGCTGGCAGGAGCGAAGTGCATATCTGTTCGCCCTGGCCGGCGAGGTCGCCAGTAAGGTCGGCGAGGATTAGGTCCCTGCCCGGATGGGCCGCGGGGCGTGCGACTGCGGACAACACCATGCAAGGAGACCGCTGTGATCCGGATGCGCATGATCGCGTGGCGATGGGCAATCCTGCTCATCGGCGCGTTACTGCTTGTCCCTTTGCTGCACGGGGTTGCCTCGGCGCAGGTCGAGGAGGCCGCCGAGCCCGCCAAGGTGATCCTGGACACCTACGGCGTCTGGCGGATGCACACCCAGCTCGCCCCGCCCGTGCTGGCCTCGGGCCAGACGGTGGAACTGAAGTACGTGTGGCTGAACCATGAGACGCCCTCGCCGTCGGCGGACTGGATGAGCCCTGACTTCGACGACAGCACCTGGCTGCGCGGGCCGGTGGGCCTGGCGCCGAAGTCGGCGCTCGTGTCGCGAGTGTGCCTGCGCGGGAAGTTCATCGTGACCGATCCCCATGCCGTCACGGGCCTCCAGTTGTCCGCCGGTTACCGGGGCGGGCTTGTCGTGTACGTCAACGGCCGGCAGGTGCACAGAGAGCACATCTCCGAGGGCGGCCACGTTGCCGAGGGTCCGGCCGGTGAGGAACGCACCCTCTCGGCCTTCCCGATTCCGGAAGGCCTGCTCACAAAGGACATGAACGTCGTCGGTCTGGAAGTGGTGCGTGCGCCTTACCCGGAAGCGACGGAGAACAACGTCTATGAACAGAACGCCTGCGAGATACTGCACGTCCGGCTGACCTCACCCGGCGCGGCGGGGCTGATCAGCAACGCCGTGCGCCCGGACGGCTTCCAGGTGTGGAACGCCGATGCCATGGCGGTGGACTTCAACGCCGACTTCGGCGACCAGGCTGAGCCGCTTCGTCCCGTGCAGATAGCGGGTGCGCGCAACGGGACGTTCAGCGGGAAGGTGGTGGTGGGTTCCACGGAATCCATCCACGGTCTCAAGGCGACGCCGGCTGCACTGGAGGGCGCCAGCGGGACCATACCGGCGGCCAACGTGCGGATCCGCTATGGCGTGCCGTGGGGCGAGCAGCCACAGATCGACAACACCGAACTCCGGAAGGTGCCGGTCTACGGCAGCTATGCCAACCGGCTGGGCGCCCTGGTGGAGGAGCCGCTGGGGGAGTTCGGGGTGAGCGTCCCGCACCAGAGCCGGCTCTTCTACCGCTTCCCGAAGGTTTCCGGCAAGCCGGAGCCCGTTTCCGGCGCCGCGGTGCCGGTCTGGATCACCGTGAGGGTGCCGGCCGACGCTGCTGCCGGCACGTACGTGGGCGCCGTGCGCGTAGAGGCACAGGGGGAGGAGCCGGTCGGGGTGCCCGTGGAGCTGCGCGTCGCCGACTGGGCCCTGCCCGACACGCAGGACTATCGGACGTGGGTGGACATGGTCCACTGTCCGGACACCCTGTCGGAGGAGTACGGTGTGCCGCTGTGGTCGGACGAGCATTTCGAGATGATCGCGAAGTCGCTGAGACTCATCGGTGAGACCGGCAGCCGCACGCTGTACATCCCGCTGCTTGCGCAGACCAACCTGGGCAACGAGCAGTCGTGGGTCCGATGGGTGAAAAGGGGCGACGGGTACGAGTATGACTTCTCGCTGATGGAGCGGTACCTGGACCTGGCCGAGCAGGCCATGGGCAAGCCGAAGGCGCTGGTCTTCGTCGTCTGGGAAGTCTACATGATGCCTGCCTCGACCGAGACCGACCCGTCCGAGGCCAGGGAAACGAACGGGCACCGCGGCTGGCGCAAGGCCCAGATAGCCGGGGACGTGCTGAAGAAGGAAGGGGCCTTCGGCATGGGCCCGATGGTTACGGTGTACGACCCCGGGACGCAGAAGGCCGAGAACGTGTCCCTGCCCTCGCACTTCGAGGCGGATGCGAGCAGGCGGCTGTGGAAGCCGCTCTTCGACGAACTTTGCGAGCGCCTGCGCAAGCGCGGCCTGGAGGACACGATGATGGTCGGCCTGGTCAACGACGCATGGCCGACCAGGGAGGAGGTGGAGTTCATCCATGACGTGACCGGGGGAGCGCCCTGGGTAATCCAGAGCCATGGGTCCGGCATCAGGAACGGACTTCTGTACGACGTGGCGCCGGTCGGCTACGAGTCATCCGTGTGGTCCGTGGAGTTCTCCGATGACGGTGCCGACCGTGGCGACAGGCACCAGGGGATGGTCGAGAGCCGGTCCGGCTGGAACCGCGACGACCTCTACGCGCAGTACGATCGGTTCTCGCGGGAGTACCATCCGAGCATCCGATGGCGCCACCTTGCCGAGTCCAGCATCACCGGTGGGCAACGGGGGATCGGCCGGCTCGGGGCCGACTACTGGCGGGTGTTCAGGGACAACAGGGGCAGGCGGGCGGGCCGCATCTACGAGCGCTACCCGGACAGCAGTTGGCGCAACCTCGTCATCCCCGAGGCACTCCTTGCACCCGGACCGAACGGTCCCGTCGCCACGGATCGGTTGGAGGCATTCCGCGAGGGCGTGCAGGAATGCGAAGCACGCATCGTCATTGAGGAAGCTCTTGCTGCTGAGGCACTGCGGGCCCGGCTCGGCCCGGAACTCGCCGGACGCTGCGAGCAGTACCTGCACGACCGGCACATGATGATGTGGCTCAGCCTGAGCGACCTGCAGCTCTACCCCGGGAAGTGGACGCCGTACTACGCGAAGGATTGGCGGGGGAAGACGAACGTCGCCGGGAGCAGTTGGTTCCTGAGTTCCGGCTGGCAGGAGCGGAGTGCAGAGCTGTTCGCCCTGGCTGGCGAGGTCAGCAGGACCGTCGGAGCGGAGCGGTAGCGGGGAGCTTTGGCCTGGCGGCACCGTGCAGGCCTGCAGGACGCTCGTGATGGGCGCGGGTGAGGACTCATCTGGGAGACTCCAGGTCACAGGACGGGAGAGCGTGGCATGAGAGTGGCTGTGCTCGGATCGGGTAACGGCGGCTGCGCCGTGGCCTTCGACTGTGGAATCCACGGCCACGAGGTGCGGCTCTTCGAATTCGAGCAGTTCCCGGAGAACGTGGCGAGTATCGCCGCATCGGGCGGGATTGAGGCCGAGGGCGAGCTTGAGGGATTCGCGCCGATCGCATACGCAGGCCACGATGTCGGGGCCGCGCTCGATGGTGCGGACGTTGTGTTCGCCGTCGGGGCGGCCTACAGCACCAGGCCGTTCGCGGAAGCCTGCAAGCCGCACCTGTGCACAGGACTGATCGTCATCGTATGCCCCGGCTCATGCGGCGGCAGCATCGAGTTCAAGAATGCCGCCGGGCTGCCACTGAGAGACCAGGGGGTCATCGTCGCGGAGACGTCCACGCTGCCCTATGCCGTCCGGATGATCGAGCCGGGCAGGATCAGGGCGTTCCTCAAGCTGAGGGCCGGCGTCTTCGTCGCCGCAGTCCCGGCAGCGAACACACCGGAAGTGATCGAGAAGGTGGCCGAGGTCTACCCCTGCCTCGAGCCGGCCAGGAACGTCCTTCAGACCAGCCTGCAGAACGCCAACCCCATCATCCATCCTGCCGTGACGCTCCTGAACGCAGCGCTGATCGAGCGCACGGGCGGCCATCTGCGCTTCTACGAGGAGGGTGTCACTCCCGCTGTCGGGCGGCTGATCGAGGCGCTCGACAGGGAGCGGATCGCCATCGGCAGGAAGCTGGGCCTGGAGGTAGTCCCCGACCCGCAGCTCGGATGCCGGCAGGGCTACATGCAGGACGCCACGTACGACACGGGCTATTCGCGGGCGGCCGGGTTCAGGGGCATCCGTGCCCAGAGCAGTCTGGACCACCGGTATCTCAATGAAGACGTGGGCTACGGCCTCGTGTTCATGCAGAGCCTGGCCCGACAGGTGGCCGCCGAGACGCCGTGTATGTCTGCCCTCGCCAGACTCGCGTCGGTGCTGATGGACCGCGACTATGCCGCGGAGGCGAAGCGGACAATGGCGTCGCTCGGGCTTGCCAAGTACACCCCGGAGGAGCTGGACAGGCTTCTGGCCTGAATGCCGCACCGGCTCGACTGCCGAAGCGTTATAATGCGGCCCGGGTGGCGTGTACATCTCTGACTTGGCGATGCAATCGGGAGGCATTGAGATGTCGGAGCAAGGACAGGGCAACCTGGCAGATATCATGGCCATCGGGCCGGATCAGCTGGGCAAGGGTTCGAGCATACGCGTCGAAACGGCCGGCAGCCGCGACGACGTGGCGTGGCACTTCGCCTGGACGATGGCGCGGATGATCCGCAAGCACAATGCGGACGGCCGACGCACGGTGTTCATCCTTCCCGTCGGCCCGACGGGGCAGTTCAGCCGTCTGGCCGCCATCTGCAACGCCGAGGACATGTCCTGCCGGGACCTGGTGATCGTGAACATGGACGACTACTGCCTGGCGGACGGTCGCCGCGTGCCGCCGGAGCATCCCTACAGCTTCCGCGGGTTCATGGAGCGCGGCTTCTACGCCCTGCTGGATGAGGGCAAGCGGGTCCGGCCGGAGCATCGGCATGTCCCCGATCCGGCCGCGCCGGAGAAGACGGGGGAGTTAATCGAACGGGTCGGAGGCGTGGACGTCTGCTTCGGCGGCATCGGGATCAACGGACACGTCGCTTTCAACGCGCCGCCCGAGCCCGGCGTCGACATGACGGACGACGAGTTCCGGGAATTGCCCACGCGCGTGCTGGCCGTCTCGCGCGAGAAGCGCGTGGTCAATTCCATCTTCTGCGGGGGCGACCTGGACGCGGTGCCGCCGAAGTGCGTGACGGTGGGGATGAAGGAGATCCTCGCCTCGCGGCGGCTGCATTTCTACCTCGACTGGCCCTGGCAGCAGGCGGTGATCCGCCGGACCGTCCACGGACCCGTCACGAGGCGCTTCCCGGCGTCGTTCCTCCAGACGCACCCGGACTGCACGATCACGATGGCGGATTACGTTGCCGAGGCTCCAGGCGCCGTCGTGGCGTGAGAGGAACGCCTCGGCACCACAGGGGAGTTGCCATGGATCTCGGACTGGCAGGGAAGGTGGCGGTGGTCACGGGTGGGGCCGGTGTCATCGGCGCTGAGGTGGCGCGCCGCTTCGTCGCCGAGGGCATGCGAGTGGCGCTCGTCGACGCGGACGCCGAGCGGGGGAAGGCCGTCGCGTCGACCATCTCAGAGGCGGCCGACGGCACCTGCCGCCCGTTTTGCTGCGACGTGACCGCGCGCCCCCAGGTCGCCGCAACCGTGAAAGCCGTGGTCGGCGGATGGGGCGGCATCCATGTGCTCGTCAACAACGTGGGCGCGAGCTTCGCCGACTGGCTTGAGGACATCACCGAGGCGGACACCGAACGCTGCTTCGCCGTTAACTGTGCGTCGCACCTGCTCATGACGCAGGCAGTGGTGCCGGTGATGCGGCGACAGCGCTGGGGCCGGATCCTCTTCATATCCAGCAGCTCGGGGCTGAAGGGGTCGGCGGGCCTGGCGCTCTACTCGGCCGCCAAGTACTTCGTGCGCGGGCTCGGCGTTGCCGCTGGGCTGGAGCTGGGCCGATCCGGCATAACGGCCAACGTCATCTGCCCGTCCGACGTCATCCCCGATGATCGCACGCCGAGCGGGGCGTGGGGCGTGCCTCGCCTCGTCGAGATATCGTGCATCAAGGAGGGCGTCGAAACGTTCGAGGAACTCGTGGCCGCGCGCAGGCGCAAGAACCCGATGGGCCGGGCCTGCCGGCCCGACGACGTCGCGGCGCTCGCCTGCTTCCTGGCCAGCGAGGCGGCGGGCTTCATCAACGCGCAGACGATCGGCGTCAACGGCGGCGCCCTGCCCACGTGAGATGGACCGGCGGGCGACCGGCCGCGCGACCCCCACAATTGCCAAACCGCAAGGAGTTGTGATAGATTCGGCCCTTCACGCGCCAACCGTCACGGCGTGCGTAGCGTCTGGATGCGGCCGGGCATTCGCCGCGGCCTGACAGGTTCCTGTGTGGCCTGTCTGGCGATGCAAGATTCAGATTGGAGGCAGTCTGCATCGGATCCCTCTACTGCGGAGTCAGCCGTGCCACCGAACACGCAAGCAGCAAACAGATCCGTGGCAATCATGGCCCTCGCGCTCCTGGCGGCTCTCAGCGTCGGTGGGTCCGCTGCCGGACAGGACGAGACCTCTCCCGAGGCTCAGGCCGCCAGCACCGTCATCCTGAACACCTACGGAATCTGGCGCTTCCACTCCACGCTCGGACCTCCCGTGCTGGCATCGGGTGAAACCGTTCAGCTCAGGCACGTCTGGCTGAACTACAAGACGCCCGGCCCGGCGTCGGACTGGATGAAGCCGGACTTCGACGACCGATTCTGGCACCGCGGCCCGGTGACGCTGGCCGTGAAGTCCGCAATGCTGGCGCGCGTCTGTCTGCGCGGCAAGTTTGAGGTGACGGACCCGGCGTCCGTGAAGGGGCTGTCACTCTCGGTCCGCTACCACGGCGGGCTGATCGTGTACGTCAACGGGACGGAAGTGAAGCGGGAACACCTCCCGGAGGGGCAGGCCCTCGCTGATGGACCCGCCGCCGAGGACCGCGAGCTAGCGGCGCTGCCGATCCCGTCGGACCTGCTGCGCAGGGGCGTCAACGTGATCGGGCTCGAGGTGGTTCGGGCGCCCTACCCCGAGGCGACGGAGGACAACGTATACGAGGAGAACTCGTGCCAGATCCTCAGTGCCCGGCTTGTGTCGGAAGGTCCCACCGGCCTCGTCCCGAACGCCGTGCGCCCGCAGGGGCTCCAGGTGTGGAACGCGGACCCGCTGGCGGTGGATCTGAACGTGAACTTCGGCGACCAGGCCGAGGGGCTGCGTCCTGTGGTGATCGTCGGCGCGAGGAACGGCACCTTCACGGGCGAAGTCGTTGTCGGTTCGACCTCCGCGATCCGGGGACTGAGAGTCACGCCGGGAGACCTGAAAGGCCAGGGGGGAAGCATCCCGGCCTCGAACGTGCAGATGCGCTACGGGATTCCGTGGGGAGGGTACCGGCAGGTCTACGCAGGGAATCGCAGGCTGCCCACACCCTACATGACGAAGACGATGAGGCTGGGAGCGCTGGCGAAGGAGCCGCTGGAGGAGTTCCCGGTGCTGCCGGAGCCAAAGGAGTACCAGCAGTTGACGTTCGGGCCTGAGGCGAAGCAAGTCCCGTCCCCCGACGGCGCCGTGGTGCCGGTGTGGATCCGCGTGAGGGTGTCCGGCACGGTCGGCGCCGGGACGTACGCGGGCACACTGAAGATCGAGGCCGAGGGCGCCCGGCCGGTGGACGTGCCGGTCGAGGTGCGTGTGGCGGACTGGACGCTGCCCGACACGCAGGACCTGCACACGTTCGTGGACATGATCCAGTGCCCCGACACGCTGTCCCTCGAATACAACGTGCCCTTGTGGAGCGAGAAGCACTGGCAGATGATCGCCGAGTCCTTCGGGCTGATCGGCGAGACGGGCTCGCGCACGGTCTACGTCCCGCTGATCGCGCACACGAACTTCGGCAACGAGGAATCGATGGTGCGCTGGGTGGAGAAGGGCGAGAACGCGTACGACTACGACCTCTCAATCATGGACCGCTACCTGGACGTGGCGACCCAGAACATGGGGACGCCCAAGCAGGTGATCTTCGTCGTGTGGGACGTCTACATGATGCCTGCTAACACGCGCACCGAGGCGACGCGCGGCCGGGCACAAGACACGGCCAAGAACCTCGAGAAACTTGGCGCCAGCTACGGCAAGGGACCGATGGTGACGGTCCTCGCCCCGGCGACGCAAACGACCCAACTCGTCGAGCTGCCCTCGCACTTCCAGCCCGAGGCGAGCCGGCCGCTCTGGAAGCCGCTGTTCGATCAGTTGCACGAGCGGATGAAGGCGCGCGGCCTGGAAGGCGCGATGATGATCGGCGTGCAGCACGACACGTGGGCCACCAAGGAGGAACACATCTTCTTCCAGGAGGTGACCGGCGACCTCCCGTGGGTGATGCAGTCCCACGAAGGCGTGCCGTTCAACACGCTGCAGTACGGCATCTCGAAGATAGGATACCAGGACGTGGTGTGGACGGTGACGTTCTCCGACGACAATGCGGCGCGCCCGAAAGGCTACCGCGGCGGGATCAAGAGCCACATGGGCTGGGCGCGCCCGGACCTCGTCGCGCAATTCGACCGTGGGACCTCGCGCGAGAGCAGCCCGAACGTGTTCTGGGTGCACCTGGCGGAGACGGCGATCACCGGGTCGCAACGCGGCAACGGTCGCCTGGGCGCGGAGTACTGGAAGGTGCTGAGGGGCAAGCGCGGTGAGCGCGCGGGGCGCAGCCACGAGCGTTACCCGGAGAGCAGTTGGCGGAACCTGTTCATCCCGGAGGCGCTCCTGGCGCCCGGCCCGGACGGGCCGGTGGCGACCGACGCACTGGAGGCCTACCGCGAGGGCATCCAGGAGTGCGAAGCGCGCATCGTCCTGGAGTACGCGCTGGACCGGGCGCGCGAGAAGATCGGCGAGGACCTGGCGAAGCGCTGCGAGGACTACCTGGCCAACCGGCACATGCTGATGTGGCTGTCGCTGAGCAACCTGCAGCTCTTCTACGACCACCCGGGCGCCTCGTGGGGCCCCACGTACATGGGCGGCTTCTGGCGGTACGGGTACAACATCGCCGGGAGTTCCTGGTACCTTGGGAGCGGGTACCACCGGCTGACCGAGCAGCTGTTCGCGCTGGCAGGTGAGGTGACGCAGAAGATCGGCCCGCTGCCACCCGACGTGTCCCGGCCGGGCAACTGGAAGACGTACGACCGCGACCACAAGTGACGACGCCGCGACTTGCACGTGGAGAGCGCCACGCCGGCGGCGCCGCCGACAGGATCACGCGGGGGTGACGGCGCACGCACACGGCAAGGGCAAGGCATTCTGCGAAGCTTGCACGGCTGGGACCGGCTTCGGCGAAGGTATCCAACGGAGCAGGCTCTTCTGTAACAGGGAAGGGAGAATCCATGTTGCACAGCCGTGAATCAACGCATCCTACAGGCCGGCGTTCGGCCTTTGTCGGCTTACAAACGGCCGCCGGACCGAGCGTGCGCACACGGGCGGTGGCGACGGCGGTCCTGGCACTCCTGGGGGCTGCCCTGGCCTTCAACGCAAGTGCGTCCGCCGCCGCGCCGGGCGACGCCGCTCCTGAGGCCCAGGCCCCCAGCACCGTCATCCTGAACACCTACGGAATCTGGCGCTTCCACTGCACCCTCGGACCTCCCGTGCTGGCATCGGGTGAGGCCGTTCAGCTCAGGCACGTCTGGCTGAACTACAAGACTCCGGGGCCGGCGCCGGACTGGATGAAGCCGGACTTCGATGACCGCTTCTGGGAGCGCGGCCCGGCGCCGTTGGCCGTGAAGTCCGCCCTTGTCTCAAAGCTCTGCCTGCGGGGCAAGTTCACCGTTACCGACCCTCTGGCCGTCAAAGGGCTCTCGCTCTCGGTCGGCTATCGAGGCGGCCTGGTCGTCTACGTCAACGGCAAGGAAGTGCACCGCGAACATATCGCACCGGGCGAGACGCTTGCCCAGGGCCCCGCGGGCGCCGAACGGAACCTGACCGACCTGCCGATCTCCACGGACCTGCTCTACAAGGGCATGAACGTCATCGGGCTGGAGATCGTCCGTGCGCCCTACCCCGCCCAGACCGAGGACAACGTCTACGAGGACAACTCCTGTGAGATCCTCAGAGCCCGGCTGACGTCCGCCGGCTCCTCGGGCATTGTCCCCAACGCCTTCCGTCCCGAGGGCTTCCAGGTCTGGAACGCAGATGCCATGGCCGAGGATGTCAACGTTGACTTCGGCGACCGGGCCGAGCCGCTTCGGCCGGTGGTGATCATCGCGGCCCGCAACGGAAGTTTCACCGGCAAGGTCGTCGTCGGCTCCGCACAGCCCATCGACGGCCTCCGGGCGACCCCGGCCGAGATGAAGGGCGCCGAGGGCGGAACCATTCCCGCCGCCAACGTCCGCATCCGCTACGGGCTTCTGTGGGGCGTTCACAACCTGATCAACGTGGGGAATCGCAGGTTCCCCGAGCCCTATCCCACGCGGGGGGCGCAGCGTCTGGGTGCCCTGGCCGAAAAGCCCCTTGAGCGGTTCGGCGTCCTGGTCCCCGGGCGTGACCCCTGGGCGGCGGCAGTGGCCAAGGACGTCAAAGAGGTGCCGGTGGTCAACGGTGCCGTCGTCCCCATCTGGATCACGGTCAAGGTCCCCGGTTCGGTTCCCGCCGGCACCTACACGGGCTCCGTGCGAATCCAGGCTCAGGGCCAGGACCCGGTCGAGGTGCCCATCGAGCTGCGCGTTGCAGACTGGGCTCTGCCGGACACCGACGACTTTCGCACGTGGACCGACTTGATCCAGTGTCCCGACACTCTCGCGCTGGAGTACGACGTCCCCCTGTGGTCGGAGAAGCACTTCGAGTTCATCGCCCGGTCCTTCAAGCTCATGGGCGAGACGGGCTGCCGCACCGTCTACGTCCCGCTGATTGCCCACACCAACCTGGGCAACGAGGAATCGTACGTCCGCTGGATCAAGAAGGGCGACGGCTACACGCACGACTTCTCCGTGATGGACCGCTATCTCGACATCGCCACGGAGAACATGGGCAAGCCCAAGCTGGTCGTCTTCGTCGTCTGGGAAGTCTACATGGTGCCCCCCGCCGACTCTGATGAGAAGGGGCGCTCGCGCCAGAAGCAGATGGCCGAGTATGTCGAGAAGACGGCCGGCTCCATCGGACACGGACCCATGGTCACCGTCCTGGACCCGTCCACCGGGGAGACCAGTCTGGAGACGCTGCCCCCCCACTTCGACGCCGACGCCAGCCGGGCGCTTTGGCAGCCTCTGTTCGACGGCCTCCGCGCCCGCATGCGCGAACGGGGCCTCGATGACGCCATGATGCTGGGCCTCCAGTGCGACGCCTGGGCCAGCAAGGAGGAGCACGAGTTCTTCAACGAGATCACCGGCGGTCTGCCCTGGGTCCTGCACTCCCACGAGGGGTTCGTGTCGAGCTGGCGGGACATGGACAAGCCCGAGACGAAGCTGATGCACGGCATCTCCAAGACCGGCTACCAGGCCCGCGTGTGGGCGGTTACCTTCTCGGACGACAATGCGGATCGGGGGAAGGGATACAAGGGCGGCATCGAGAGTCACATGGGATGGGCGCGGCCGGACCTGGTGGCCCTGTTCGACCGCTTCTCCCGCGAACTCCACCCCAACGTCCGCTGGCGCCACCTGGCCGAGGCCACCATCACCGGCTCGCAGCGCGGCAACGGACGCCTCGGGGCCGACTACTGGAAGGTGATAAGGGACAAGCGCGGCCGGCGCGTCGGCCGGTCCCACGACCGTTACCCCGAGAGCACCTGGCGGAATCTCTTCATTGCGGACGCGCTGCTCGCGCCGGGGCCGAATGGCCCTGTCGCCGCCGACCAGTTCGAAGCTTTCCGCGAGGGCATCCAGGAGTGCGAGGCGCGCATCGTCATCGAACGGGCCCTCAGCGATGAAGCCCTCAGGGCGCGCGTCGGCCCCGACCTCGCCCGCCGTTGCGAGGACTACCTCCGGGACCGGCACATGTTGATGTGGCTGAGCCTGAGCGACCTGCAGCTCTTCTACGATCATCCCGGGGCCAAGTGGGGGCCCCGCTACCTGGCTGCAGCGTGGCGGGGGATGCCCAACAACGGGGGGAGCCACTGGTTCCTCAGTTCAGGCTGGCAGCTCCGCACCGAGCAGCTCTACACACTCGCAGGGGAGGTCAGCGACCGGCTCGGCGATCAATGACCCCGTCGCCGGTCGGCAGTCGTCGCTCTGCTCCGCAGAAACGATGCGCTTCCGCCCCTTTCTCCCGGGTAGGGCAGGGGTCTCGCCCGGCTCTGAGGGCTACCCAGGAAGAGGTTTGTGCAGAGCAACAGCGGTCGCAGGGGGGCAGTTGCCGCGCCACAGACCGGAGCCGTAGCTGAGCATGCCGACAGCCATCGTGCCAGAGATGATCGTGACGGCCGCTGCGATCAGCATCTCGACCAGCGCAGAGCCCATCCTGCGCGAGGCCAGGGGGCCTGTGGCTTGATGTCGCTGTTTCCGTACCAGTGGCATGGCTCATTCCTGCCAATTCACGAGATTCCCGCTCTTGGCGATCCAGCCTGGCCACACGCCCGGCTCGTTGGGGTTGGGTGTGCCCGGGCTGCTCTGCGATTCGGCGCAGCCCGGCTGCAGGTCCGGTCCCCAGCTGTAGAGCTGGAACCCGCTCCGGTTCGGGTAATTGCGCCTGATAGGCGCGTCGCCGGTGCGGCCGGTGCGGTTGTCCCACCGACCGTAGCAGGGCACGGTGTTGCCGTCAGCGTCCACGTAGAGCAGGTACTCGGAGGCCCCCGGGCCGGTCGGGTCCTCGAAGGCCCCCGCCGGGCCCTCGATCCAGCCATCATGTGCGGCGTAGTCCCGGTTATGGATGTACACGAGGGGGTTGCCCCAGTAATCCACCAGTTCGAAGATCTCGTTGCCGGCGAAGTGCCAATTCAGGGCGCCGGCGATTGTTCCGTCGTCCGTGTCGCCATCGGTATTGCCTGTCTGGTCCGCACCGGGCTCGAGGTACGGGCCGCCCTTCTGGGTCGCCAGACACGCCGTCAGGACTTCGATCCCTTCGTTGAGGGTACTGGGATTGGTCGTGGGGTCCGGCGGTCCGGGAGGGAACGTGAAGAACACTTCGTCGTCCGCGCGGCTGTAGATACCATCCGGCGGCCCGCCTCCCGGGCGGCTGCTGTCGTAACGCAGGAACTCGTCCAGTTCGGCCCACGTGGAAGGTGGGTAATCGCCGTAGTCGTTGAAGTACGCCTGGGCGGCTATCTCGACCTGATGGATCAGGTACACGGTGTCGGACTGACGCGGTCCCGTCATGGGGGCTAAGATGGCCGGCACGATCAGCACGGCGAGGATGACGATGATACCGACGAGCACCAGCACCTCGCCCCGCGTAAAGCCTGCGTGATTCTGTCGTTCGAGCCGGGTTCGGAGCGTTCGCATGACTTCCCTCCTTGTTCGGATCAACCTGTCAACCTGTCAACGGTTTGATCAGCGCCACCAGAGGCAGGAAGAGCGCCATGACGATAGAACCGATGACTACGCCCAGAAGCACGACCGTGACCGGCATCGTCGGGCGCACCATCCTCACCGGGCCGCATCCTCCGATGCGGCACCGCCCTCCCGGTAGCGCTTCACCGCCTCCCACGCGACTTCCTGGAGGAACGTGGCCGTCTGCTGCTCGACTTGCACCTGCCCGCCCATGGTGGCCATGCACGGGTGGCCTGCAGGCGAGCGGCCCGTCAGAACGGCGTAGAACACGCATGCGGTGAGGTAGCTGCCGGCCGGGCCGGGGTGATGCCCATCGTTCACGTCGTGGAGCGCCAGATCGGGCCTCCTCTCGCGGGCAATCTGCCAGGCGGGGCCCGCAGGCACGAAGACGGCGTCCATCTGTCGGGCCACCTTGAGATCAGCGCGGGTGCGGGGCTCTTGATCCGCCGGCTTCGCCTCGCGCGAAACCCACAGGCAGTAGACCATCGCCTTCGCGCCGCCGTCCCGCGCCGCCTGGTGGAAGGCGCGGGTCGCTTCCGGTTCCCCGCCCGTGCCCTGCACCACGTAGTCGAAGCCGCCGTTCCGTATCCGTTCCAGCACGTCCGTTTCGTTGACGAAGTACTCGAGGTGCGCGCCGCCTCTCAGCGCTTGCTCGGGGATGAGGCGTATCTCCGACTGGCCGCTGTTGACCATGGCCGCCACGGTTTCGGGCAGGATCCAGAACCCGGTGTAGCTGTGCCCCACGAAGAGGATCTTCACGGGCTTACCGTCCGCGGCGACGGAACGACAGGCCGGGACCATCGCCGGACCGAAGGCCCCCGGGTCGGTGAGCTTGCTGACGCTGCTCCGGGCCGAGGGCGTCCGCAGCACCTCGATGGCGTTGACGGCCACGTTCTCGGTCTTCGGCTCGAAGCCGACCTTGAGTTCGCCGTCCGACACGGTCACGCCCGACACCTCCATGACGGACGGGCGGGCGAAGCCGCCGCCTTCCTTGTACGGGTCGAAGTCGCTCAACACGCGCCGTCCCTGCACGGACACGTGAAACTCGCGTAGCCCGGGCCGGTAGTTGTTCGCGTGCGTCTCCGCGAAGTGCAGCCGGACCGTGTAGACGTCCTCCGGCACGCGGAACCGGTACTGCTTGACCCCGTACCGCTCCGTGAAGTAGACCTGGCGCGCCGGGACCTCCGGGACGGGCAGCGCCAGGTTTCGCGCCGCCACCTGGCCTCCCTCCGCACCCCACCCGGCCTCCTCGCTCCACTCCTGGTCCGGCTGCCACGTCGCTCCGTCTTCGTCTGCGCAGGGCTCGCCTGCCCCGCAGTTGACCCGGTAAAGCCTCTCTCCGACGGATGCCGCAAAGATCGGGCCCGCCGCAAGCGCTGCCACCAGCAATGCTCCGAATAGGTGTCCCACAGCCGCCTCCTTCTCGCATCAGGTCACAGGCCAGAACCGCTGCAATGATAGCCCGCCGATGCCCCGCTAACAAGGACGGGTCCAGCCCCCGCGCCTGTCAGGCTATCGCGGCATGGTCCTTGAGAAGATGGGCTTCCCGCCGTATGATCTCCCGGCAACAGTGGACCGCGGAAGCGCCGCGGAAGCTCCATCGAGACAATGGAAGGGAACGACATGGCCGGGAAGTGGATGCTTTGGCTTGCGGTATTGCTCCTTGTGACGCCCGTTGCCGGTGCAGCCGAGCAGGAGGAGGAAGGCGAACTCATCCTCGGCATCAGCACCATGTGGCGCTATCACTACACGCTGATGCCTCCCGTGGCGCGCACGGACGCAGGGCTTGAGATGGTCGACAGAGGGACCAAGGAGGGGAAGTGGCTCGACTTCCCGACCCCCCTGCCCCCTGGCGATTGGTGGGAGCCCGAGTTCGACGACATCGGTTGGCACCGCAAGATGATGGTTGATCCGGACTCGCCGTTCGTTGCACACCTGGCCATCCGGGGCAGGTTCGGCGTGAACGATCCCGCCGGCGCCGACGGACTGAAACTCAACGTCAGCTATCGCGGCGGCATAGCCGCCTACGTGAACGGCACGGAGATCGCCCGGGGGCATCTCAAAGAGGGCGCCGCCCCCGAAGACCTGGCTGAGGATTATCCGGCCGGCGAACCCGAGCAGGTTCGTCAGCTTGCTGACGTCAGCATTCCGTCCGGCGTTCTGCGCAAGGGGCCGAACGTGCTGGCCTTCGAGCTCCACCGCAGTGCGCAGCCCCCGGAGCAGGTCAAGCCCGCCGAAGGGTTCACGGAGATCACCGCCGGCACCTGCGGCATAAGCACCGTGAGGCTTGCCGCACCGGACGCCTCGGCCGTGACCCCGAACGTGACCAGGCCCCCCGGCCTGCAGGTCTGGAACAGCGGCCCGATGACGGCCGACTACGAGTGCGACTACGGGGATCCCAACGAATCCCTGAAGCCGATCCGCATCGTGGCCCCGCGCGGTGGAGCAGGTTCGGGCAAGGTGGTCGTGGGCTCCAGGGAGGAGATCGCGGGCCTGCGGGCCGCGGTGAGCGACCTCGCACCGGCAGACGGTGGCGGCGCCATTCCCGCCTCCGCTCTCCGCGTCCGTTATGGCCTGCCCACAGTGTTCGGACCGGCCTACCATTTCCCAGGCGGCCTCCGGGCCACCCGTTGCGAGGCGCTGGACGACACGCCCCTCGAGGTGGCACCGGTGCGCATAGCCAACATCCTCTCTTGGACGGAGCGGAAGGCCCTCTCCGGGGCGGTCATCGCCGTGTGGGTCACTGCGGAGGTGCCGCCGGAAGCCGCCCCGGGCCGCTACGCCGGCACGCTCACCATCACTCCCCCGTCCGGGGGGCCCGTACCGGTCCCCGTCGAGCTGGAAGTGTGTCCCTGGAGAGCCCCCCACCCGACCACGTATCACGTCTTCGTGGACGTGGTGGAGTCCCCCGAATCCGTCGCGCTACGGTACGAGGTTCCGCTCTGGTCGGAGGAGCACTGGCGCCTGGTGGCGAAGTCATTGAAGCTCCTGGGCCAGATCGGCAACAACGTGTGCTACGTGCCGCTCATCTGCGACACGAACCAGGGCAATGACGAGAGCATGGTGCGCTGGCTCAAGCAGCCAGACGGCACTTACGCGCATGACTTCAGCGTGCTGGACAGGTACCTGGACCTGGTGACGGAGCTTCAGGGCCCGCCGTCCGTGCTCTGCGTGTACGTGTGGGACACGTATCTGGAGGGTGGGCTGTCGGGGCGCCATCCGGGCGGCGAGGAGATAGTCGAAGCGCGCAAAGAGCAAATGGAGAACGGCCCCGTGGTGACCATGGTGGAAGAAGCCGGCGCCACGCCGGCGAAGGTGGCCCTGCCGCGCTACAGCGATGCGCAGAGCCGGGCACTGTGGGAGCCGCTGCTGAAGGAGCTGCGCCGGCACTTGGAGGAGCGGGGCCTGGCCGATGCGATGATGTGGGGATACGCAACCGACCACATGCCCACGCCGGAGGTGGTGGCGCACTTCGAGGCGATCCTGCCCGGAGTGCCGTGGGTCTGCTGCGCCCACGATGCCTTCAACACCATGGAAGTGCGCGGCGTGCCGCTGGGGTTCGCGATCGGGCCGTACGCCTGGAAGATGACCCTCTTCGGCCGAGACCCGTCGCAGGAGCGGATGCAGGGCTGGAAGGGCGAGAACCTGATCTGCCACTTCCCCCGGCGCCTGTGGGACAGATTCTGCCCGACGACCTACCGGTTCATCGGCGAGATGAACGCCGCGGGCTTCAGGCGGGGATTCGCGCGCCTGGGCGGCGACTTCTTCGCTGTGGGCAAGGACAAGCGGGGCCGCCGCGTGGGAACGCTCGCCGGCCGGTTCCCCAAGACCTCCTGGCGGCAGCTCAACATCCTGACCAGCCTGCTGGAGCCCGGACAGGAGGGCCCGGTCGGGACGGCGCGCTTCGAGATGCTGCGCGAGGGCCTCCAGGAGTGCGAGGCACGCATCTTCATCGAGCAGGCACTGGGTGGGGAGAGCAGTCGCGCGAAGCTGGGAGAGGCCCTGGCCAACCGCTGCCAGGAACTGCTGGACGAACGCACCCGCAACATGTACCGCGCGGTCAGCACGCTCTGGGCCAAGTCCGGGTCGGGCGTAAGGTGCTGCTACTTCGGGGAGTCGTGGTGGAATTGGCCGCCCATCATCGGTGGCGATTGGTTCGCCAGTTCGGACTGGCAGGCCGAGACTGCCCGGCTCTACGGGACCGCCGCCGAGGTGCAAGGGAAGTTGTCGGGAAGTCGTGCGGAGCGGTGAGCAGTCCGGCCTCTCGACTCAGTGGATGCGCAGCAGGGGCCTGAATATGAAGGCGAACGGGACGGCGATCAGCAGGTAGCCGATGAGCCAGGCGTCCACGACGAACATCCCCTGGCCGGCGTAGGGCCCGAATACCGTCCAGCCAAGAAGCGTCCATCTCGGCACTCTTGCGTCCCAGTCCCCTATCAGGCCGAACGGACGGTACTTGTGTGCTTGGAGCCGGTATTCGAACACCTCTTCTTTTTCAGGGCCATATCGCGTTATGGGCCCGGTGTATCTGAGGCCGTTCGCGCAGAGCTCGTGCTCGATGATCTTGCCTTTGGAGCGGAAGCGCAGCCTGTAGGGCTCGTCCCGCTTCTCCGCGGCGAGCGTCCATTCGGCCCGGCCGGCCACCACGGTCAGTCCGTCCTGGGCGTAGTCCTCCTCAACGCGACGGATCAGGCCGTTGCTGACCCTCAGGCCTTCTTCGGGGGGCAGCATGTGGACGAGGTCCGCTATCGCCTCCGCCGGGAAGTACATCCGCAGCGTGACCCCCTCCCCGGGATCGGGCGTGCAGTAGGCGATGCGTGCGAAGGCCCACACGGCAATCAGCGCAACCGGCACGATCGATGCCAGCAACGGCCATCCTTCCTGCCCGGCGGCCTTGAGCCCGATCTGGCGGATGAGGGCACGGTGGCGCTTCCGGGCCTCCTTGTCGCCCTTCTTCTTGGCCTCGCGGATCAATTGCTTCTGACGCTTCTTGTCGCGCTTACACCGCCTCAGCAGGTCCTGGTCGGTGGTCTTGATGCGCACCAGCGTCAGCACCAGGGCCGTGGCGACGGCCGCGATGAGCAGCGCCGCGTCGCGCGGCAGGTGAAGCAGCCAACCCATGAAGGGGTCGGTAATGGCGAGGAGAATCCTGTGTATCGCGTCAACCATCCCGTTCTTCCGCGACGATTGTGACGTGCCCGCGATCCCCGTCGACGCGGATTCGTGCGCCGTCCTCGACGATGCTCGTCGCATCGGGGCAGGCCACGGCGGGGATGCCGAAATCGCGCGCCGTAATGGCCCCGTGGGAAAGCACGCCGCCCCGCTCCACGACCAGGCCCCCGATCCGCGTGAAAAGGGCCGTCCAGCTCGGATCCGTGCACGGGCACACCAGGATGCAGTCGTTGCCCAGGTCCCTGGCCTCACTCGGGTGATAGACAATGCGCGCGGTGCCCACGCACACGCCGGCAGACAGCGGCACGGCGTCCAGCTCCCCGGCCTGCGCGAACTGCCGCGGCAGGCCGAGGTCGTCCAGCTCTGCGGAGTCCACAACGTCCGGCAGATCAAGCCGCTGCTGGCTCTTCCACCGGGTCTTGCGCTTCTCGATCCTCTCCGTCAGGGCCTCGCGCTCCCGTTCGAACTGCCCGAGTTCGTCCAGGTGCAGGAAGAAGACGTCGTCGCCGATCCCGAAACGCCGTCCGACCTCCAGCAGGGCCAGCCTGATCAGTTCGTAGCCCATCATGAGGTAGTGCTTGCCGATCTCGCGGTAAGGCAGGAGCCCCTGCGCCTCCTTCGCGACGGATTCGAGCTGCTCCCGGAAGCAGCTTCCGCCGCACTCTTCGAGCAGGTCGGGCAGCCTGCTCATGGTCTCTTCGCGCATCTGCGCGCTCTTTCGGTGCAGCGCCTCGGGCGCTCGCTCCTCGCCCGGATCGTCGGCCGGCCCCATCCGGTCCAGGCAGGAGGGGTCTTCGCGGTAGCGCGGATTGGCCAGCTCCATTTCTTCCACTGCGCGGTGGCCGTAGCTCTGCAGGAAAGCCTCCAGGCTCTCTTCGCCGCGCGCAACGCGGTACTGCATGGCGTTCTGCTCGACCGTCGTGTTGCCCTCCAGGCCGCTCGTAAGCACCTGGGTGAGGCGCTCGCCCTCGGACGCGCCCATCAGTCGGGCCAGCCCGTCCTGCAACTGCGCGCGCGCGACGCCGCCGAAGTAACCGGGTTTGAGCGATTCCCTGCCAAAGTCGTCCATGACCCGGGCGATGCGGTCGTGGAGCTCCCGGACAAGCGATTCGGTGTCCAGTTCCGAAAGGTCCTGTTTCCTCTTCTGCCGGACGTACTCCAGATACGGGGGCAGGACAACGTCGCGGAAGTGCCGGGCCGCCTCGCGACGCGCCTTCTTCGTGAGCGAACGGGAGCGGACCATCCCCCACAGCGTGCCCGGCAGCCTGAGCAGGAACTTCTGGTCCGCGCGGGCGGCGTCGAACTTGGTCGGCGCCGTCTCCAGGCAGGTCGGGTTCTCGAGGATCTCCGCGTTGTCGTACTTGACGGGCAGGCCCTCCCAGAACAGTTCGGAGGCGCGGTCGGAGTCCGTGTAGATCCGGCCGCAGATCAACTCCAGGAAGCCCCCCTCACGCACCCGCTTGCTGGGCCGATAGCCGAAGTCCCGATACATCCGGCCGTACCCGCCGTCGCCGCCCATAAACTCCCGGATGATGTCCCAGGTCAGCGGCGTGGGTGCCGGAAGCGTCTCGGCCAGGTTATGGATTATCCAGACGCGGTGGCCGTCCCCCGCGGCCTCGCGGAGCCGCGCAATCTCCTCCTTCCTGCCCGCTTCTGCATCGCGGGCCGCGTCCAGGCCCCGCACGGCGCGGGCCTGCAGCAGTGCAAACCTGCCGTTCTCATCAAAGCCCCACTCGATGTCCACCGGGAAGCCGAAGTGCCTCTCCACCTTCAACGCGATTCGTGCCAACTCCTCGATCTGCGCATCGGTGAGCGACGCCGCCTGCGGGTCCGGCAGCCCTGCGCCGTGGCCGTCACCAAGGCCGAACAGCGCGCGCACCTTGTTGCCGATCACCGTCTCCTTGACTTCGAGCGTCTTGCGGTCGAGGACGAACCGGTCCGGCGTGACGTCCCCACTGACAACGGACTCGCCCAGGCCGTAGGAACTCTCAATGACCAGCTCGTCCGCGCCGGGCCGCAGCGGGTTGGCAGTGAAGGCGATGCCCGACACGCGGCTGTTGAACATGGCCTGAACCGTGACGGCGGTGCCCTCCAGGTGGCCGAGCCCGTGCGCCCTTCGGTAGACAATGGCCCGTTCGTTGTGCCAGGAGTCGAACACGGCGTTCACACATTCTTTCAGCGCTTCCCACGCCGTCTTCGGGAACGACTTGCCGGTGCGCCGCTCGTAGAGCGCCATCCATGCCTCGGTGCGCTCCTGGTCGTCAGAGGCGGAGGATGCCGCTGCCTCGCAGTCCGAGGGGGGGATGTCCGCCACGGTGTTGCCGAACCCCTCCACGAACGCCGCGTAGACCTGCCAGAACATCCTCTTGTCGGCCACCTGGTCCGCCAGCGCGGGATGCAGACCGCAGTTCAGGATCGTGTCCATCATCCCCGGCATGGACTGCGCCGCCCCAGAGCGCACGGACACGAGCAGGGGACGCTCGCCCGAGCCGAACCGCCGCCTCGTGGACTTCTCCAGCCGGGCCATGGAACTGCGCACCTGGCCCTCCAGGCCCTCCGGCCACTCGCGGCCGTGCTGATGATAGTGCCGGCAGCACGCGATGGAAACCGTGAAGCCGGGCGGCACCGGCAGGCCCGCCGCGCTCATGGCGGACAGGCTCGCCCCCTTGCCGCCGAGGACGTCTTTGCGGGACGGGTCTCCTTCCGCCGCGCCGTTTCCAAAGAAGTAGATCATCTGGGTCGCCGGCGTAGTCACTCGTCTGCCTCAGGTTTCAGACATATCAGGCCCCGCCTCTCAGTCGCGAACAGCAGGTGGGAATCGACCACCACCGCAGGCGCCATGATCTCGCCCATCCAGCCGGTGAGACACCAGCGAGTGCTGCTGTCCTGCCCGGTCTTCAGGTCGCAGCGCCGAAGGTCGTTCTCCGTGAAGTACAGCACTTCGTCGTACGTCAGCACCGGCGGCAGGCCGGCCATCGCGCCCTGGATCGTCATCGTGACCTGTGCCTTCTCGGGGTCGATCAACGCGATCTCGCCGCTTTCGGTGGTGCAGGCCATCAAGGACCCGTTGAGAACCAGGCGGCCAGCGGCCGGGCCGCATGGAACGTGCGCATCTTCGCCCTGACCCACGAGAGCGAAGCCCGCAACCCCCTCCGCGAGCCCTACCCACGCGCGGTCCGCCGCGAATACGGGACCCGTCCTTGGCGGCGAGGAGAGCGGCTGCGTCCACAGGCGGGCCCCGTTCAAGGCATCGAGAGCCACCAGGCGTGCCGGCCCCGTCCCCGAGACGAGCAAGATGTCCCCCACCAGGAACGGAGCGCCCGTGACGCAGCCGGTCTCGGCACTCCACAGCACCGGGGCCGGGCCGCGCGCGGAGATATCCAGGCACGTAAGCCCTTCCGCCTTGTCCGCGATGAAAAGCCTGTCATGGGTGATGAAGAACTCGCCGCTGGCGCCATCCGCCACGGCCCGCGACCAGCGCTCCGCGCCCGTGGTCGGATCGAGGCAGTGCAGCGCGCGGTCAGCGTCGCCCGGCCGGCCGTCCACAAAGAACACGGCCTCCTCCGTGCCGGCTGCGGAAATGCCGACGGGGTTCTTCGAGGCGGCCAGCCACTTCCGCACCGGCTTGCTGCCCAGTTCCTTTCCATGGTCCAGCCGCGCCAGCCCGTGCGTTTCCCCTTCCGATAGGCCCACGTAGTAGGCGTCGCCGATGCAGGCCACGGGAGCAAGGCTGTCGGCCCTCGCGACGGAGTCCCCGTT
>Ga0114922_10000984_pt1 | contig 27270 bp, 27 predicted proteins | sample AartaG_FD_100975 | JGI IMG/M metagenome (GOLD analysis project Ga0114922, IMG submission 100975) | Deep subsurface microbial communities from Aarhus Bay to uncover new lineages of life (NeLLi) - Aarhus_00045 metaG | ecosystem: Environmental > Aquatic > Marine > Oceanic > Sediment | place... | reverse complement strand
AGACGGCATGGAGTTTCTACATTTGTTGTTTATTTGGGTTTAGATGCAACGGCCGATGAATTAGGACTCAAAGATTATAGTTACTTTATTTATAACAACAAGAATACTGAAGTACTTTACGAATCTTTGAACAATCTTGAAACGCCTGGGGTTCAAGCAACAATTTGTTTAAATAATGCAATCCCAGATTGCTCACCTCCAGGTACGTGTATTATTTCGATTACAACTGCTTTTCTACCGGGAGTATGGGACGATGTAAAGCCCGAAGATTACTTTACATTAAAAAATAAAATCGCGGAAGACCTTATTAACACTTTTGAAAAAACTACTGGTGCTCCAATAAAGGAACATATTGAAGAGATTGAAGTTGCTACGCCTCAAACCATTTCAAGATTTACCAGAGCTTATAATGGAGTAGTATATGGATACGAACCAGATTCTTGGGATTCTTTTGTCCCACGCTTGATGACGATGAATGACGAAAAGCATATTGAGGGTCTTGAATTTTGTGGAGGTTTTGGTAAAAGATGTCACGGATATAGTAGTGCTTTAAAGGATGGAGAAACTGCTGCGTTACTAACTTTACAAGATTTACATAAAAAAGGTGAGTTAAAATGAGCGAAGAGAAAAAGAAATTTGATATAGTTGTCAAAAGCAACACAAGAGATTTATTTGCGTTTACAAAATTAGTCCCAAAACGAAAAAAGAAGTTCGAAAAGGCATCTAGTGAACCGATAACAAAGGACCCAATGAATGAACTCGCAGTGAGAATTCATCCTATAAGACAATACTTAGTAATCAATGAAATCAAAGACGAAACAAAATCTACTAAAACTTTTAAACTCACACCTGATCCCGATTCAAACACAAATGAATTGGCTTATTTTAGAGGGGGTCAATATTTAAGCTTGAAGGTGCAAGTCAATGGAGTTGCAATCACAAGACCTTATTCAATAGCTTCTTCTCCTTCGGATGCATTAAAAGGTTTCTATGAAATTACGATTAGAAAGGAAGAACTCGGATTTTTAACTGAATATATATGGGATAGCTGGAAAGTAGGAACTAAGGTTGAAAGTTCCGGGCCAGAGGGATTCTTTTTTTACGAGTCTCTTAGAGATTTAAAACAGATAGTCGGTCTTGCAGGAGGATCAGGAATTACGCCATTCCGCTCCATCGCTAAAGAAATTATTGAGGGTAAATTAGATGCAAAGTTAACTTTGATGTATGGAAGTAGCGAAGAAGACGATATCATTTATTACAACGAATTTAAAGAGCTTGAAAAGAAGTACTCCGAAAAAATTAAAGTTGTATATATTTTAAGTTGTGAAGAAGTTACACTCGAAGGATGTGAATTGGGCTTTTTAACTTCTGATATTATAGAAAAATATTGCGATGTAAACAGTAGCTCTTTTTTTATCTGTGGACCACAAGTTATGTATAATTTTGTTGAAAAAGAATTAGAAAAGTTCAATTTACCTCATAAACGCGTCCGTAGAGAAGCATTTGGTGAAATCAAAGATGTCCTAAGTAATCCAGACTTCCCTCAAGATGTAGCTGATAAGGTATTTATGGTTAAGACTCACATTGGAAGTTTGATTAAAGAAATACCAGCAAAGGCAACCGAATCCGTCCTTGTTGCTCTAGAACGGGCAAAATTAAATCCACCATCAAAATGCCGCTCTGGCGAATGTGGGTTCTGTCGTTCACTTCTTATTTCTGGTGATGTATATGTAAGTCCTGTTTCTGATTGGAGAAAAGCTGGGGATAAGAAATTTAACTATTTCCATCCATGCGCATCCTACCCAATTACAGATCTCGAAATTAAAATTCCAAGAACATTATAAATAACCAATTTTTTTTCTTTTTTATAGTAAAAATTAATCAAAGTGAATTTTTATGGTAAATGCGATATTAATTGTACTTGATACACTAAGACAAGATCATGTTGGATGTTATGGTAATACTTGGATAAAAACACCTCATTTAGACAAGTTTGCCAAAGAATCCGTGAAATTTACACGAATGTACCCAGAGTCATTACCGACACTCCCGGCACGAAAAGCCATCTATACTGGAAAACGTGTTTTTCCTTTTACGGATGACAAGCTTGGAAAGACAAAATCTGGACGGGGAGATTTTATCGCTGATGCTCTCGGCGCACCTGGTTGGGGTTCCATTTCAGAATCTCATGACACTCTAGCAGAGCGATTCAATCGTAAGAAGTATGTTTCAGCTTTATTTTCCGATGTTTATCATCAATTTAAGCCGGGATATAATTTTAATCGTGGATTTCATCAATGGAAATGGATCCGTGGGCAAGAAGAAGATGCATATCTATCTGGACCACGAATCTCCGACGATATTCTTAAAGAATATCTCACTTCCAAAGGGGATGGAATAATAGCAGGTACGATATTTGGCCAACATATGATGCGTCGATTCCTTCAAAATGTACGCTGGTGGCGCTCCGAAGCTGACACTTTTACATCTCAAGTGTTTCGCGCAGCTGGGGAATGGCTGGATATGAATTATGATACTCTAATAAAAGGAAAAGGATTTATAACAGTGGAGTCATTTGACCCACACGAACCTTGGAATCCGCCGCCTCATTACATTCGACTATACGAAAAAGATCCTGATTGGGAAAAGGGATGTCGAAAAATATCACACTCGATTTATGGACCAGCGAGCATGCTTTCCGAAAAGGAACTCAAAAATTTAAGAACACGATATGCCGCAGAAGTGTCGCTCGTGGACACATGGTTTGGATATTTCATAGAATATATCAAACGGATCGGTATCTGGGATGATTCAATCATTGTGGTAGTTTCCGATCACGGCCACATGCTAGGAGAACATGGACTTATAGCAAAAGCTGCCAACCCGCTTAGACGTGAAGTCGCTGATCTTGTCGCTATGATCCGATTTCCAGAAGGCGAAAATAGTGGTACAACCTGTAATAAGTTTTGTTATCATCATGACATCACCACCACTATCTGTGAAGCCTGCGGTATTTCTACGAATAATTTAGATGGTAAGGACCTATTGAAATTGGTTCAAGATGAGGAATTGACGTATTACGATCACATTTCGATAGCTTGGGGTGGCTCTGTAGTAGTTTACGATGGAAATTTTTGGTATAATGGGTATGTGTGGGACACGGAAGGAGGAAGTCTATTTGATGTCAATAAAGACCCCAGATTAACTGAGGATATTATTTTAGAGGCTCCCGATAAGGCAAAAGAACTATTAAAGCTTTGTTGGGAGGATGCGCGAGAACCAATTGATATGGAATTTATGCGAAAATTCAAGGACTTATTAGGATGTACACCAGTTGCCAAAAAACTTACGAAACAAGATAAAAAAGAAGTTTAATTAAAGTTTTATGTTATTTACGAAAATATAATATTAATTAATTAATATTCCAAGACATCTCTAAAAATTTTTTATATATATCTATTTTATTTCTTTTTATTTAATTGCCAAATATTTATTTCTCAGTATTTCTTTAAGTTTTTTAATCTACTTCTAAAGAAATAAATTATTATCTAGAGAAATAAAGAAAGTAATGGACATAAAAATTAAATTGGGAATTATTGCTTTTTTCATAATCCTAATTCAGTCAAGTTTAAAACTACTAGGGGTAATCCTAACGGGAAGTCTTAGTTTTTTATCTGAAACTGTTGATACGCTTACTGATTTTTTTTTTATTTTTCTAACAATTTATTCTCTGTATATAAGTCAAAAGCCCCCAGATTTCGAACATATGTACGGACACTCCAAGATTGATTCAATAGGAGGATTGATTCAAGGGATTATATTGATAAATCTTTATTGTATTCTTATTTATTTAGCTGTTCAAACAATACTAACCAAAGCGTATGGTATAATGAATCCTGATTTAGGGTTTCAATTACTAATTATTTCGTTCATTATTAATTTAACTTTTTCTAGGATTTTAATGTGGCAAGGAAAGAAACGGAGTAGCTTATCAATTAAAATTTTGGGTTTAAATTTATTCCAAGATTCTCTTAGAGCGATTGTAGTTATGATTAATTTCATTTTAGCTCTCTTTTTCAGTATCCAATTTTTAGACCCATTTTTTAGTATTGGTCTCTCTTTGTGGATTATATTCACCGCGTTTAAGCTTTCAAAAGAAGGCATTAAAGATTTAATTGATGAAAATCCCATAAGTTATCTTATTTTAGAAGAAATCAAAGAAAAGGTTTTTAACCTCGATCACGTTAATGGCGTTGAAGAATTAAAAGTCAGAATTGGCGGAAATACGTTATTTTTAGACGTTCGCTTATCTGTTGAAGATCATATATCTGTTGTTCATGCAAATGAAATTACACAAGCAATTCATACATTGAGTAAAAAATATTTTTCGTCGTATAATGTAGAATCCATAGTTGAGATGAATCCTTTAAGTGGTGAATCTTCAATAGGTGAAGAGATAATTAACTTACTTTATTCAATGAAAAGTGAATTTAATGAGATTTCAGATTTCAGGAATTTAAACGTTTTCAGAATAGAAAATAAATACTTTTTATCTGTAGCAATAGTAGTTGACGAGAATTTATCACTAGAAGAAGCTCACGAATTAAGTAATATGTTTGAAAATCAACTAAAGGAACAAGTTCCGTCTATAGCACGAATAACTACTCATATAGAAGCAGAAGCAAAGATACAAAAATTAGTAGCTGATCACTTAGTCTGTACTCCTATTGATCCTCAAAAGAAAAGAACCATCCAGATTACTTTAGAAAGCTTATTAAAAAGTGTTCCAGAAGTTAAAGGATATCATGGTTTAGAATTTTGGGCAGCACTTGATTTTTGTGCCCTCGAACTCCATGTTTTTTTTGATGGATCCTTAAACATCTCGAAAGTTCATAATATAGTTTCAAATTTAGAGCAACAAATAAAAGAATCATTAAAAATTGAAAATCTAACAGAAATTATAATCCATTCCGAACCTTTAGAAGGTCGAACAGACGGAACTTTTTTTTAATTCAAAATGGAAAATTATAGCTAAATAAACCTAGTTCTTTTTGCATTGTTTTAATATCTTCTTGTAAGCTTTTGTTAATTGGAATGCCTTGTTTTTTTCTTACTTTTTCAGAATAATATTCTTTTTCTCCAGCAGTATATATTCGATTTTTACCAGGTGCTTTCTTAGAGTTTCTAAGAGTTCTCATAATAGTCCCAGTAGTTCGATTAAACATTTTCAAGGGAGTAAAGTGGTTTACATTTATTGCTAAAAAGAAGTGCCCAACTTTTAAGCGTTTTTGGTCTTCTTCGATAATTCCTGCTGTATCTTTAAGGAATATTCCATTTTGTAACGCTGATGATAAAATTTCTACTAGTGTAGCATATCCAAAACCCTTATAACCTGATTTATTTTCGCCTTCACCGCCTAGCGGTAAAAGAGCTGCAGTACTATCTTCTAAATTTTTTAATGTTTCTTGAGGATCGTTTTGCGTTCCTCCATTCTTGGTTATGATTACTCCTTCAGGAAGCGGTTTTTGCTCTCTATTATAAACTTCTATCTTACCCCTTTGAATAATTGAGGTTGCACAATCAATCATAAAAGGAAATTCTTCGTCTGTTGGTACCCCCGCAGTCAATGGATTTGTACCTAACATTGGTTCTACACCAAATGTTGGAGGGACAGCAGGTCTAGCGTTAGTGGTTGTAATCCCTATCATTCCTTCTTTTGTAGCCATGAGAGAATAATAGCCCGCAATCCCAAAATGCGTAGAATTCCTAACTGCAACAGCTCCGAGTCCATATTTTTTGGCTTTTTGAATCGCTAATTTCATAGCATTATAACCTATAATCGGTCCTAACCCACATCCTCCATCAATAACCGCAGTTGTAGGACCTTTTTTAACGATCTTTATCTTTGTTTTTGTATTATAAATTCCTTTTATAATCCTATCGTAATACATCTTACATCTCTGAATACCATGCGAATCTATTCCTCTTAGATCGGATGTAATTAATACATCTGCAATTATTTCAGAATCCGCTTTATTTACATTAAGACCAACGAACACATCTCTAATAAAATTCTTGAGAGTCTTAATATCTATGTAAATAATATCACTAAATAAGGGTACTACTTCATTTTTTGTACTTGTCATATAGACCACTTTGAATGCAATAGAATTTTATTAGAATTCCTTCTATTTAATTAAAATCATATTGAATATAAGTTGAAAGTTCGTGTAACTCTAATCTTAATAATTTTTAGCGATTTTTTTGATAATTTTATAGAAAAAGTGTTAGAAATTTATTGAAAAATTAGCTGAAAATAAAAAATTAAATAATAATTATTAATTTATTGTATTAGCCATGAGTAATAAACTCTTGAAAAGATTTCCTACTATTGCTTGTTGTGGATTAGATTGTGGGTTATGTCCTGTTTATTATACCAAGGGTCCTTCAAGATGTTCTGGATGTTGTGGTCCAGATTTTTCTAATAAACACCCTTCATGTTCAATAATAACTTGCTGTGTCAAAAAGAAAAATTTTGAAACATGTGGCGAATGTGAAGATTTTCCTTGCCAAAAAATAAAGATTTGGGATCTTGCTGACTCTTTCATTTCTCATAAAAAATCTCTTGTTAATTTAAGAGAAATAAAGAAAATTGGTTTGGAAAAATTCATGGAACAACAAAAAAAGAGAATTGATTTTCTGGAATTTGCATTGAATGATTATAATGAAGGAAGATCTAAAAGCTTTTATTGTATTGCATCAGCATTATTGTCCATTTCATTTTTAGAAAGTTGTAAGAAAACACTTAAGCAAAAAATGAGCAACGAGAATATAAGAAATATTAAAGAGAAATCAAAGATGCTTAAAGATATTCTGAATAAAGGAGCTAAAGAGGAGTGTGTTGAGTTAAAACTAAGGAAAAAAGCTAAATAAAAAAGCAAAAAAAAAGACAGAAATGAAATCACTCTATTGGATTCTTTGTTACATTTTTTTAAAAAGGAAATTCATATTTATCCAGATGAAGTTCCTTTCGCATAATTTTGATATCTTCTTGTAAACTTTTGTTAATCGGAATGCCCGTTTTCAATCTTTCTTGTTCGGCAATAAATTCCTTCTCTCCCGCCGTGAAAATCTTTTCCTCGCCTGGAGCCTTTTTTGACTCTCTCAATCCCCTCATGATATTTCCGGCTGTTTTTTTAAAAGAACCTGTTGATAGGAAGCTTTCAACATTAATTGCTAGAAAGAAATGTCCCACTTTTAAGCGTTTTTGGCCGTTTTCAACGATACCTATCGTATCTTTAAGATATATTCCATCTTGTAAAGCCGCAGATAATAATTCAACTAAAGTTGCGTAACCATAGCCTTTATAACCTGAAGTCCCTTCTCCTTTGCCACCTAAGGGTAATAACGCAGCTTTCCCTTTACTCATACCATCTAATATTTTGGCAGGATCAGTTTCTGTTTTTCCATCGTCTGTTATTACCACCCCATCCGGTAAAGGTTTATTGATTCTATTATATAATTCTACCTTACCCCTTTGAACGATTGTAGTGGCACAGTCAATTAAGAAGGGGAATTTTTCGTCTGTTGGAGCACCTACCGTTAACGGATTTGTTCCTAACATTGGTTCAACACCAAAAGTAGGGGGCATGGAGGGACGAGCGTTAGTGACTGCGAAGCCAATCATCCCTTCCTTTGTAGCCATGAGAGAATAATAACCCGCAATTCCAAAGTGGGTCGAATTTCGAACAGCAACAGAACCAAGCCCATACTTTTTCGCTTTTTCAATCGCAGTTTTCATCGCCTTATAAGCAATAACATGACCCATTCCGCAATTTCCGTCCCAAAGAGCCGTAGTTGGACCATCTTTAACGATGTCAATCTTTGTAATTACTTCGTACATTCCAGCTTTGATACGATCGAAATACATTTTACAACGTTGTATTCCATGGGTATCAATCCCTCTAATATCAGAAGCAATTAACACTTCAGCTATAATGTGGGCATCGTCTTTAGGAACCCCAAGGCCAATAAAAACATCTCTCATGAAGCTTTCAAGTGTTTTTGCGTCGAGATATATAATATTTTCAGACATAGTAATCCTTTAAAATTTACTTATATTTCATTATTTTATGATAATTGAACTATATTCTAGCCTATTTTTGATTTTACATAAAGTTTATATTTTTTAATTATTAATCACATTTCATATTTAATATGATTAACAATAAAACTAAGGAAGATCTACAATGCCAAAAACGAATGTAAATAATATAGAGATTGAATATGAGACAATCGGGGACCCGGTATCAAAACCGTTGTTATTAATAGCGGGACTTGGAAGCCAGATGCTTGCTTGGTCGGATGAGATGTGCGAAATTCTTGCAAATCGTGGCTTTTTTGTAATAAGATTCGACAACCGAGATGTAGGGTTGTCAACAAAACTCGAAGATGCAGGTATACCAGACATGATGGAGATCAGTGCGGCCTATACTCGTGGAGAAATACCTAAAGTTCCATATACATTAGAGGACATGGCTGATGATGCCATCAGCGTATTGAACGCTCTGAATATTGATAAAGCACACATCTGTGGGGCTTCCATGGGCGGAATAATCGCACAGATACTAGCATATAGACATCCTTCTCGTTTATTATCTCTCACAGTAATTATGAGCACAACTGGAAATCCCGAACTTCCACCTTCAAAGTCAGAAATCTTGATGCAATTCTTCGCACCTGTTCCATCTGAGCGTGAAGCATATATTGAAGAGATGGTCAAACGTGATAGTCTGATTAATGGTACATTTCCTTATGATGAGGACAGATCAAGAGAGTATAGAACAAGCGAGTATGATCGAAGTTATTACCCTCAAGGAATAGCCCGCCAATTAGCAGCAATGGCAGTTCCAGGTAATATTAAACCTTATATAGCTGCAATATCGGCACCTACAGTTGTTATTCATGGAACTGAAGACCCTTTTAACCTTATTGAAGCGGGTAAAGAGATTGCGTCTACGATTCCCGGAGCTGAATTAATGCTTGTGGATGGAATGGGGCATAGTTTTCCTCGTGAAGTCATACCAAATATTGTAAACGCATTAGTTGCGAATAGCAACAAGAATGGCAATTAGAAAGTAATGAAGGAAAGCAACATAGATGATCAAGTTCAAAAACAATCTTTGGGATACATTTTCAATCTCTGAACGTCATGATGTGAGAAGTAAAAACCTAAGTGGAATTAGATTCAACCAGTTTACCTTTGGTTTTGTCGATTTCGCCTATATATCCTGTACCGCGTGGATAACCACCAATTCCAGGTTTGACCATAGGAGCGTGGAAGTGACCTTTAGCCCAAGGAGCGGGGAACTTTTGAAAAATAGTCGATGCGAGTAAAGCAAACGTTTGAATCGCGATGTATATGGCATAGTTGTCCCAAATAGTGAGAAAACCCAAACAAATAGCCACATTTGGTATGTGACAAACAACAGTTTTGACGATTATAGACCTTGGAGTGTCATGCTCTGGGCTAACATAAATGTCCCAGAAGTAATTTTGAATGAAATATTGCCATAAACCCATGGAGGCGAAACCAAGTATGTAATTAACCGCACTAGGTACGCCGGTTAGGCTCCAAAGGTGATAAAACGAAAGAAGAAGGCCTCCAGTGCTAAAACCCCATATAACACCAAACACGATCTCAGAACCGAGATGGAATTTACGGTTGAAAGTGAGCGTCATGCGAGACCATAGAATCCAATATGCAATGAAAACATAGATAACACAGAAAGAGAAGTGGGCTATCCAAAAGGGGTTTGAAATTTGCGCCGTAGTGAATATGGGCTGGTTGAGTATCTGTTCAAATGTGCCAGAAAGAGCCGTAAAAATATTGCAAAAAGAAAAATAGATTAATGCTCGAATCCAAGCTATACTTGGTTTCCAACCATCGATGGGAAGTCTTCTGTACTTAGTTATATAAACTACTATCATAGCTATGCCAAATATGGCGACACAAACTATAAATATAGCTATAAATATGTTTCCAGACATATTAATCATCAATTCTTTTTAAAAACTTTTGTTAACACTTATTTAACTAAATCTAAGCTATCTTATTTTCGATTTTACAAAAAGTTTGATAAAATATTATTTCCATGTTATGTGATTTTTTGAATTCCTTTTCAATCTATTTTACTTATGATATTGAATGACATGAAAGTTAAAGTAGAAGGGAAATTTTTCAAAGAAGTAACTGTTGACGACGATGGTAACAACATAACTTATGTCTTTCCTGACACGAGCGAATTTTTATCGATATTAAGGAGAAAGTTAAATAAATAGTTAATCTGAAAGATAAATCCATCAATCGATTATTATTTTTTTAACAAATAAGTTATAAAGGATTGAAATAATCAATTAATTTGTTTAATTACATAATTTTAAATTTATAATTACAATTTGGATGATCTTAAATGAGTCTTTACAGTGTATTGGAATCGATTCTTGTGATGGCGGCTGTTATATTTACGTTAATGGGTAATATTACAGGAAATTTAATGTATATATTAATCGGCGTTATTTTAGGAGGTTTTGCGTTTTTAGGAGCCTTATTTATAACTTTGAGAGTCAAGAAAGATACTGGAATTGACGACGTGATATTTATAAATGCGGTAGTATTTCCGCTAATGGTTGCTATTATCTTCACTTTAGGTTCCGTTAATATAGGATTAACGCAATATCAAGTTATCTGGTTTGATTTAGGGCTTGCTATAGCAATGTTTATTGTTTTTATGTGTGTTTGGATATTCTTAAAGCAAAAATGGAAGTTTCTTATTGTGGAGGATGTCGATTTTACAACCACTACTGATAAAGAGAAGTATCCTCAATTTTTATTGGCCACACTAATATTAGGAGGAATATTTGGTTTAATCTTCATTGTTTTTAAGTTCTTTTTTATTTGGTTCGGGTATCAAATTACTTCGTACATCGTAATGAGCTTTACTTTATTGGTTACTATAATTTTATCATTTTTCCTTAGTATTTTTGTAAGAAAAATGAAAGAGCGCCCTCCTAAGGTTAAAAAAGAAAAAGAACCAAAAATTAAAAAGGAAAAAAAACCAAAAAACACAAAATCTCAATAAATAATCTATTCTTTTTTTTTTGTTTAGTAAGATTAGAATTTCTTTTTTCTTATAACTTCAATAAATTTTTATTTTTCCATTCATTTTATTTTTATGGAGCGTTTGGGGTGCTCTGAAGTCCCTTTGCTGGACGGACCACAAAATCCTCATTAGTGGAAATTGCCTGGATTCAGGTTTCATGAGTATTATTATCCAATTTTATGTCCCGGCGAAGCGATCCCCTTGATGGTGGGTACCAGAATAGGGCCTTTTGTAGGAAAGGCTCGAGTTCGTAATAACAAACCCGATCAGGCCAGGGATGGAGCAATCGTAAGTTTAGGAATTCACGCTTTATGGTAAGGTCGTGGAGGAGCATATTATCTGGTCATAATAGTAGGATTGGAATCGAGGTTCAGGTCTTTTATTCTTTTTCTTTATAAAAACCATTTCCTAAGATTAATACGATTTCTTCTTTACTTTAAGCTTATATTTACAGTGAGAATTACTATTATCAACAATACACTCCTTAATTTCAGTCTCAAATTGAAACTCAGGAAATAGACTCGTCAAAAAACTCCTCGTATAAGGAAGACATATGCTCTCTTGAATATTTTTTGCGCTTGTTGGGTTCCTTTTTCCGCCAATTGGACAAAATTTCTTTGAATGTTTTAATTGAATAAAATATGTGTTCTCATCTATTTTTTTAATTGAAGTTGAGGCACCTAACGCTTTATAAGACGTTTCTAAAGCAGTTGTTAAATCATTAATACCTTTTTCTTTATATAAAGCGGCTAATTTTGCTCCCAATTTTGTGCTAACGGCTCGTGGGAGGTTTTCTCCGCCAACATCAATCATCTCGTTTATATATGCGTGAAAAAATTTTAAAGCATCTTTTACCATTTAAATCAACCCCTAATTGACTTTTCCTAATTTTTTACTAAAATTGTGGTCAAACAATCCTTAACTCTAGATAAAAAGTCAAATAAATCGTATATAAATTTAAGCATGTTTGTAACTATTAATCCCCTTTCAAAATAAAACGTAAAAGTTTATCTTTATCTTCTTCAGCATAATTAATTCCAATTCTTTTACCCAATAAGATTTGTTTATCATCGATCTTCTCTCCTTCGGCAAAAAAGAGTGCTGATTTTTCAACGCAAGAATCTTTGCCATTAAACTTCTCCTTAGTTATTTTCATAGCCATACAAAGCTTGCTTGGACCATCCACTAAATTTTTATAATTCTTGCCAACTTTAATGGTCCGATTTTCTTTCATTAAGTCAATCCCATCAATTGGATACAAATTTCTTATGAATATTGAACATGGAAACCCCTCTGGTTCAGTGATAACATTAAGGCAGAAATAGGTACCATAGATATAATAAATGTAAAAAGTACCGGGTTTCATATACATTATTTTTGTTTTCTCAGTTTTTTTATAATTATAGCAGTGACACGCTTTATCCTTTACACCTAAATAGGCTTCTACCTCAATAACTTTTCCAATCATTCTTCCTTTCGTTGTTTTTCTTACGAGATATTTTCCTAAGATGTCCTTACCTACTTCGGTCGTATCTCTCGAAAAAAATTCCCTTGTTAACCTTCTTAACTCGTTCAATTCAGAATCAATTCTTATTACAAACTTGTAAAATTAAAAATTTATATATTTAAAAGATTATGAATAACTAATAAAAGATTTTAATAAAAGATTATTAACTTAAGCTAAAATGAACGCTCCAGAAAGAATACTAAAAACGATTAAGCACGAAGAACCAGATAGGGTTCCCGCTTTTGAAAGTGCGTTTACAAACAACACTATAATAAAACATTATGATGTAAATCTTAGCGGTGGTCGTGGATACAAAAACATCTATAAATTTTTTAGTAAAGTAGGAATAGAGTTAGTTCTTAGTTATGTAAGTTTATTTCCCCGAAAAATGTTTAGGGGAGGATTTATAGATGAATATGGTAGAGTAATGAAATATGAATATGCTGAAGACAAAACTATGATCTTAGCTTACCACGGAGGGCACTTTAAGTCGTTTGAGGACTACGAAAGCTGGGAACAGCCAGACCCAAACTTAAAATCTCGAATGGATCAATTTCTATCAGGAAGAAGTATTCAAAAAGAAATGGATGACGCAATTTTTTCTATTCCTTCAACTGGAGCTCTAATGGAATGTGCTTGGGAGGGTTTTGGAATGGAAACCTTTTCACGAATTACAGGACGCGATAAACAAATGAAAAGGATATTCGACGATCGAGGAGCGTTTACAGTAGAGTTGGTAAAAATCTTAGCGGAAAACGAAGCTAAAATGGTGTTGTTATGGGACGATTACGGATTTAAGAATGGCTTATTCATGAGAACAAGTTTATATCGAAAACATATATTTCCATGGTTAAAACAAATATGTGATACCGCTCATAAGTATGATTGTAAGATTCTTTTACATTCAGATGGAGATTTAATGGAAATTTTTGAGGATATTATAAAATGTGGAGTTGATGCGCTCAATCCCATCGAATCTACTACTGCTAACCCAGATTACGATATATTTAAATTAAACGAAATGTATGGCGATAAGATTACTTTTGTTGGCAATTTAAGCCCTATCATGCTAGCAATGGGGGAGATTTCTGAAATTGAAGATTACGCTAAAAAATTAATACGAGAATTAGCACCAGGTGGAGGATATATTTTTAGTTCAGGACATAGCATACATCCAGCTGTTACAGTTGATAGATTTGAAGCTATGCAAAATATTAAGAGAAAATACGGGACTTATCCTATAAATGTTCCAGATTAATATATCTAAGTAAGCTATTAATAATTGGAACTTAACTCGTTTTTTAAGAATGAAACCAACTTGTCATTAGAAGCTATGAAAGGGAATTTCAAATAAATAGATAAATCTCCTTCAATTTTACTTCCATTAAGTGAAAAGAATTCTCCTCCAGCTTCTTTTAGGATTAGTAATCCCGCTGCAACATCAACCAATCGATTTGTTTCTCTTAAGTTAACAAAAGCTTCCATGCTACCTTTCGCAAGTTGGCATAATGTTAAGGCACTACTCCCTAATACGCGTATGCGAAAAAATCTCCTAAATATTGGTCTTAAATTATCTATGTGTTTAAAAAAGTTTTTCATAGGGAGATTTAACTCAAAAAAGCACTTATCAGTAATGTCCAAATCAGAAACATGAATTTTATTATTATTTAAATAAGCGCCCTCGCCTTTAATTGCCCAATAAATACCTTTCGTGTTTAAATTAAGAACCACTGCTTTTTTTATGTCGTTAATCGTTCGACCTATAGCATAGGCTATTGATATAGAACAGTACGGGATTCCTCTTACTGCGTTATTAGAACCATCAACAGGATCGATAATTAAAACATTTTGGCTTTTAATTGCTTTTTCCTTATTTCCTATATATCGTTCGCCTAATTCTTCGCTAATTAACAATAGATTTACATTCTCATTTTCTAAAGTATTAATAACTACATCTTCAGCAATAAGGTCTATTTGCATTGAAATATCCCCACCTGCGCCCCTCTGAGCTTTTTCTGCCGCCTTTTTAGTGCCTAAAATAGGATTTATAGCATCATATACATTTATAGCAATTTGTTTCAATAAATCGATACTAAGTTCCATGATATAACCAATCAAAAATTTGATTAAATAATAAAATACAATTAGATAAATATCTTTTATTAAGAGGATTGAATATGTCTTTCTTGTTCCAAAATTTCTTTTATGCTACTTAACTTAGTTACAATCGTTTGAACAAAGCCATTTTCCAAGAGTAAATGTGGCCCCTTATTCAACTCATTTTTTAAATAAAGCTTATCGATTTTTTCTAAAAGTAGCCATTCAGAAATTAGTATACCTTTTCTTTTTTCTTCCTCCGCAAACTTGTTTGTTAGAATATTATAGTTCTTTAATTCAAGAAAGTTATTTTCTTCTTGCATTTCCAAGATAGCAAAGAAAGGCGTTTCTCCAAAGTGCTCGGAGATTTTAGAACTTAAACCTTCGTTGTTCGCTAAAGGCACGGCGATCTTTATAACTTCTTTTGGTAGAGTTTGAGAAATAATAATGATTCTAAAGATTTGAGTGAATTCTGCTTGGATTTTATCTGACAGCGCATTTTTCAACGACTGTATTTGATGCAAATGAAGTTCTTTATTTAAAATTACTACAACTTCTAAAAAAATATATCGACCGTAAGATCTAATTTCAAGGTTTTCAATCTCTTTAACATTTGGAAAGTTTTTAATCACATTATAAAGTTCATTTCTTTGGTCAAAATCGATAATAGCGTCTAATAATATTTTAGTAGAGGTCAAGAAAATATCGTATCCACCTTTAATAATTAGTAAAGCAATAATTAGACTAATTATTGAATCTAGAAAATTAACGCCGAATAAAGCACCTATAAAACCGATTATCACTGAAGACGAGATAAGGTTATCGTAGAATTTTTCGCTTGCTTGAGATTGAATTATGGGTGAGTTTGTCTGTTTTCCTATTACTCTTAAATATAAGGTTGTTGAGAACGAAATAGTCAATGAAGCGATTAAGAAAATAAAAATTACGGGAGAAGTTATTATTTGTTTTGGAAGTCCAACAAAGTGAGCGAATATTTCGGAGAACGAAATAATAATTACATTATACGCTGTATAAAATATGACTAGCGATATAATTAAGCTGATTATATTTTCTATTTTGTAATATCCATAAGGAAATTTTTCATTTGGTTTTCTTTTTGCGTAACTGATTCCAACTAAAGCAGCAAACACCATAATTATATCCGTAAGATTATCAAAAGCATCTGCTTGAAGCGCCAAACTACCGCTTAAATCGGCAAAAATTAACTTAAAAATAAATAGACCTAAATTTACTACTAATAATACAGAATTCACGAAAATTGGTTTGGTGTAAAATTTTTTACTTTTATCTGGTTCGTTCATTTATCTACAACAGCTTTTTTCTCTTGAATTTTTTCTTGATTTTTTACTTTATATTGAAATAGTCTAATTATGTATACAATTAATGCCCCCATGAAACACCACACGCATATTATAGTTTGCAATAATCCAGGAAAACTAGTATTCTGATAGAAAGGATTAAAATCGAGAGGAAAAAAAGGTTGAATATCCGTGTAAATAGGGAAATCGAGTAAAATATGAATATAAATTCCCGAAAGAGAGGCAACCAAGATTTTTTTAAACGATACATCTTGTTCTAACTTGAAAAACGACATTAAAGGGTAAAAATGTCTTCTAATTTTGCTCATTACCACCGTCAAGAGAAGTGCAACAATAGTTCCTCCTAAAAAACTGTGGAAAAAACCATGAAGCGGGTAATCTAAGTTAAAAAGTAAGATAATAAATGGTTCAATATCAACAATTACGCTAGCAATTAAGAATGTAGGAAAATCGATGAAATTAAGAAACAACAATCCAATCATTAACCCTGGGCCTAAATGATATGTTGTGAAAGGCATACAATAATAATTTATTCTTTTAACATTTAAATTCCCATGATGGAATATATCTAGATTATAAAATGAAGTTTGATTACATTAATTTTAACATTTATTCCAGATTATAATTAACCTACAAAATAAAAAGATTAAATTAGCTCAATTTCGACTAAAACTGTTTCAGGAATCTGGATCTTCATAATAAGATGCATCGAGCGCTCGTTCGCAATTATTTCAAAAAGGCGTTTGTGGATTCTCATTTCAAACTTCGCCCAAGTCGCAGTTCCTTGACCAGAAGGTGCTTTTAATACGGGTACGCGTAATCTCTTTGTAGGTAAGGGGATAGGTCCAAGTTTTCTAATGCCTTGATTTTTACATACGCTTTCTATTTGTTCGCATACGGCTTTTAGCGCTGGAAGCTTTGTCGATGAAAGCCTAATTCTTGCTCGCTGCATTTTTTAAACAATTTTTAATTGAAGTAGTTAGAATTAGAAATTATTAAAATTAAATAAATTTTATCATTCATACCTTAAAACAAGAAACTTAACTTTTATTGAGAAATAAAGTATCGCCAAATTAATTATTTTTACTTTCTTTTTGTTCTATTTTATTTAGTATTATTAAACTTAGGATGCTTAATTGAGTTTTTAAAGAGGCTTTTCTCCCCCATTTTTTATGAACACCTTTGAGTAATAGCGTTATCAAAATTGTAGTTCCTACGAAGGCTATCCAAATAGTCAAAGCGTTTAATTGACGAAAAAATATAAAATACAATGGATCATGCGCCAAATAAATAGTGAAAGAGTAAAAAGAATAGTAAAAGAAAAATCTATAACTTTTTTTTGTTTTAATAATTTCAAATTCTTCAATATATAGAAGTATTGAAAGCAATATTAGAAAAAAACCAATAGAAAACACTAGCGAAGAAAAGGTTCTACGATAAATAATATCAGGAAAACGAAAAATGAAAGCAAATGTCACTGAAATTATCCCAATTAACAATAGAGGCGTTATAAACACATGTTTTATCGCATGTTCCCTTTCCCTTTGATCGTTAATTTTATTAACATCAGTAAATGAATCTCCCACTACAGTTCCAAGGAGAAATATAGAAAAATAAGACAAGATTGTAAATTGTTCTATAGGATGGAATAAAATATAGAATAATAGCCCATAAATATTAGTTTGTCCATCATAGGTTAGCAATAAGGGTGAAATATATTGATTGCCAACTAGTAATACAATTCCAACTAAAATCCTAAATATTTTTGAAGTATTTAAGAAGAAATACCCCAATAAGAGCGAAACCGCGATTGTTTGTAAAACATTCCACGCCCAAATCCATGTAAGATCGTTAATTCCAAAAGCTATTACTATATTATAAAGCAAAGCTACGATTAATAATAACAAGGCTCTAATAAGGTATATATTTTTAACTCTGCGTATAGTAAGTCCATTTGGGTCGTCTATATTTGTAACTTTTCTTTTATAAGATAAAATAGCACTGAATCCTGAAATAAACATAAATCCAGAAGCAGCTATAGGCGCTAAAAATGCAAACAATATATTGATTAACCATCTATCCTCGATTCTAATCCACCAATCAATTAGATGACCAAGGATCATGAGAAGTATACATAATCCGCGAATTATATCAACACTCTTAATTCTTTTCATTCTTTAGCAACTTTTTTTTAAAATTAATAATAAGGTTTTCCTTCTTTTCCTATTTAATAGTTATTACTAAAAAAAGTTAATGACAGTTTCACAAGATCGTTAGAAAATATGTATTTTTTCAAACCAATAAACACTTTTAGAGAAATTTAAGAAAACCCTAAAAGAAATTTATTCCCCAAATGCACATTTTTAAGATATTTTTTAGCTATTTCTAAGCATTTTGTTGCCTGTTTTTTTGGAGTTATTGGTAAATCCTTCATTTTGTAATCACCATGAAACACTAAAAGGCTATAGGGAATCTCAGGATTTATCTCACTAATAAATCTCGCAATTAGCTCCACTTCTTTGTGATTCGTATAGCCAGGAACCATTAAAGTACATGCACTCATTTCTGGCATGTATTTTCCCCGTGTATTAAAAAAAATTTCCGCAAGGTATTTGAAATTTTCAAGGGTTTTACTATTACTGACACCGCATAAAGCTATATTAAGTTTTTCATTGAAAGTTTTTAAGTCGAACTTAATATTACCACCTGTTTTTATTGCGAGTCTCATGCATTTTTCTACTAAATCTTGTCTTCCACTTCCATTAAATTCCCAACATATCCTGAATTTTCTCTTTTTATCTTGTTTTTCAATTTTTTCTATAATTAGTCCTGCTAAATTAATAGAAAATGGTAGTTGGACTTCTGGAGTACCGCCGAAATAACATAAACATGTGATTTTCTTATTTTTTACTATTTGTTTTGCTAAAAATTCAGCGTCGAATAGATGCTTCTTTGAAAAAAGCTTATGAGACGAGTTTTGACAGCTTAAACAGTTATACGAACATCCATAAAGAAACGCGGCGTACGAGTATGTATCATATTCCGCGTTACAAAACCATGCATTACAGCAATTAGTTGGTATTCGATCAAGGTACCCGTGAATATAACCTCTTGATCTAGAAGGTAAAGGCAACTCCCCACTTTGACTTTTCGGTATATTTCGCAACCCACAATAGCTTAAATCATTTTTAGAAAGAACACATTCGTTAATGCAAAGGTTACATCTTAATTTAGCATCCATATCATCTGCTTTTGGAGGTTTGGATGGCAAATCTACTAAATTTCTAACTTGTTTATGAACGGCTAAAATATGAGGTTCAACGACTTCCCAATTTTCGTTTAGAATGCAATCTCGACATAATTGAAGCACATCAGAGATAAACTTGCCTGTTTTTCCACAAAATATGCAAGTTCCTATATCTTCTCACCGCTTTTTTAATAATAAGTAAGTCTGACCCGCTTTTTGAGCAGGATTCTTTTTAATCATAAATCCATCAAAACCGTTATTATTAAAGGAAGATGTAAATAAATCTAATTCTTTTTCGTCTTTTGGGTAAAATTCGATTATTATTCTTCCTTTTGGTTTCAATATTTTTCTCAAATATATCGCTGTATTATTAACAGTTTTAAATTTGTCTCGAATTGTTTCTGTTCCATAAATTATAAAATTGTAAGCAGAAATTGAAATAATATGATTAATTGAAGCCTTTCTTAAAGGTAAATAATTAATATCAGCTAATATGAGCTCTAGATTTTTTTTATTTTCTGATTTTTTTTTTTTTTTAGTTTTTGCTTTCGAGACCATATCGATTAGAATATCGATACCAATAACTCGATGGCCACTATCCACTAATATTTCCGAAGAAAAGCCTGAGCCACAACCTAAATCCACAATAATGTAATGATTGCCTTCTAAAACGTCGTAGTTACCGAGATTATCCAATTTATCATCGCGTAAGTATTGTAAACATAATAAAGTCGTCTTTTTTTGATTTCTTTCCATCCATGTTGAATTATCATATTCTACTGATTTATCACCGATGTAGGAATCTGGAAATTTAGGCGTACCTTCGCGATTTGACATAAATTTTCTAAATTAGAAAATGCTAAAAAGTATACATATAAATTATTAAATAAGTAGATAAAATATATATGTAGTCATAAGAATAAGTTATATGCCAAATTAAAAAAAAAACATTTATATTAAAAGGAATCGAGTTTTAACATGTCAGAAAAAAATACTATCCTAATTTGTGACGATGAGCCAGATATCGTCAATCTTACTGAAAGATTTTTACAACTTGATAGTTTTAAGACGCTTACTTGTAGCAATGGGAAAGAATGTTTAAAGGGTCTTGAAGAAAAACACGAGGAGATCGTCCTAATACTCCTTGATCTAATGATGCCAGGGCTATCAGGATTTGAAGTGCTCCGAAACATAAGATCGAAGGAAGACTATAAGGATATTCGAGTTGTCCTTTTCACAGTTAAGAGTTTTAAAGAAGATATTGAAAAAGGTAAAGATTTGGGCGCAGATGGATACATTACCAAACCTTTTTCGGGTAATGAACTGCGTGATTACATAAAAAAAGTTTTAAATAGGTAAATTGTGTAACTAAAACTATTATATTCTGATTTAAGTTTGTAAATTACTTATTTCAAAAGCTCTAATCAACTTAAAATCAAATGATTTTTAAATAACTATTTATAAGTTAATTTTCTTGATATTATCGAGAAATTAGCTAAAATTATATATGTTTTATATATGACCAAATAAACCATTTATATGTTAGAATTAAAAATTATATTAAGATAAATCGGGGTTCTAAATGTCAGTAGCTAGAAAGATTCTCATAGTCGACGACGAAGAAGACATCGTCAATTTAACCGAAAAGTTCTTGCAACTTGAGAATTACGAAACTCTTACTTGTAGTAGTGGAAGTGAAGCGCTACAGATCGTGGAAGAAAAACACGAGGATATCGCACTAGTACTTTTAGATATTATGATGCCAAATCTTAACGGGTACGAGGTACTTAAATCCATAAAATCCAACGAAAAATTTAATCATATTCTTGTAGTTCTTTTTACTGTGAAAAATTTTTTTAAAGATATTAAAAAAGGTAAAGAACTCGGTGCGGATGGATATTTAGTTAAAGCAATTTCCGGAAACGAAATTGTAAACTATATAGAAAATTTACTTAAAAAGAAAAAAAAAGAAACTAATTAGTTACTTCTTAATTGTTTTTAAATTATTCTCGAAAAATCGATGCTTATTCCATAAATAAGATTAAAATTGATGAATAATTTTCTTAAGTATTAAAAATCTTTAATTAGAGTTAGGCTAAATTATGGTTGATACATATACAGTCACATTGGGAATTATTTTAGTGTTAATCGCAACTCCTATGTTTAATTTAGGGATTGTCTTCCAGAAAATGGGTTTACGAGCAGGTCCAGAAATTGCTTTCGATAAAGGATTTGTAGGCGTACTAAAAGCATTTAAAGAAATTGCAAAAAACAAGTGGTGGCTTTTAGGCGCTATTTTGGGTGTTGTTGCTTGGTTTCCGTACATAATGTCAATAGGATTAGTTGGATTTATGGTAGCAGAGCCAATTAATAGTATTGGTATTATCATTGTAGTTATTGCCGCAAACCGTATCTTAGGCGAGACTGTAGCTTGGTATGAGTTTCTCGCAATAACCGTATTAGCACTTTCCCCTATATTAATTGCTTTGGCAGGTATTTCAGAAGTCGCTATTAATTTATACGAAATGGTCATCCCATTAACAATTTTTTTGATAATAACATTATCTATTACCATTGGTTGCTTTATATATTCTCAAAAGAAAAGAGGAACAAAATTAGAGGGATTTTTTGTTATGTTAACCGGTTCTTTTTTTTTAGCGCTTGGAGGCGTCTTCACGAACATCCTAGCGCAAGCAATAGGGCAAGCAAACGTACAATTAACTTGGTATTTTGGGATAGAAATATTTTTTGGGGTATTCTGGTTTGATTACCCTCATTTGTGGGTTTTTATAGGATGGTGGGGTTTAGCGATTTGTAATTTAGCTAGTTTCGCGTTTTACCAAAGTGCTTTCCAAAAAAGTAGAATGGCTGTAGTATTTCCGATATTAGATTCAATTGGTTTATCAATACCTATAATTGCTGGAACTCTAGTTTTTAGACAAACATTCAATAATTATTTTCTGTTTTTCCTAGCAATCGCTTTAATATTCATTGGAACATCAACGCTCGGAAGATTTCAAGCAGAAATTGAGACGATAGATGTCAAGAAATCCTCTACCTCTATTAAAAAAGATGAGAAAATTTAAAGAAGTAACCATAGAAGTGGGACGGTTACGATTAAAGCAAAGCATAATGATTTTCTAACCATATGAGCAACATGAACGCACGGTTTTCTTCCTTTTTTATCTAATAGTTTTGGAAATAAAGTATGGTTGTGTGGTTCTCGTTGGTACCAATAAGCCGTTGACGACCAATCGTCTTTACGGCGGTTATCGTGCCCGTGCTCGATTGTGACCACTATTTTCTTATTGAAATAGATAGGGTCTTCAATATGATATCTATAATAGGAAATTTTGCCCCACCAGTTTAACCCCCCAGTTACAATTGTGCCGTGATAAGGGGCAGAGTATTTCTGGCGTTGCGCCCAGGCTTGGTTCACGTAATCTTCTGTACCCGTTCCGTGTAAAGTGGGTTCGCCTTTTTCAACATCTTCGTCGATATATATCATGTCATCTCCTTCGCCAGGCCAATTAATATACCAAGGCATAAATGTAATGTTATCAATATCTAAATGGCACCCAACAAAGTGACCTTTTCCTCTTGCTTCAAGGACTTTGTAATTTTCCATCAGAGGATTATCGACATTACGACCTTTATAACAGAATTTCTTTGGTTTCACCTTAAAGAATTTTTTTCCAGTTTTACTGTCTTTCTTTTTTGGAGTTGTAGGATTTTCGCGGTGCCAGAGAGCGTGGAATCTTCCATAGTCCCTTTCGTTATCAAATCCATCCTCGTAGATTTCGTAGTCAATGTAGTAAAAAAATTTCATAGGTTTAGAAGCATCGTTTTCTATAGTTATTTTGAAACCTTTTGAAAATGGCATTGGCCACCAACAATTGAATCCTTTTCCCGATTGTGGACTCATCTGGAGTGGCAATGAAACAAAATTTTTGTGTTTGGCGTGACCTAAGCCGAAGAAATCCCCAATTGGAACCTCTACGCTAGGTTTATCGTCTTGTTCACCGTCCCAATACAATCTAATTATTATGTTTCTTAAATAATAACGGTCTTTACATTTTATTGTACACCATAAATGAGTTATACACCCAGTACAATCTTCTTTTCCAATTGTTACCTTTTCTCCAGGTTGAACATCTATCCAATCTTTATTTCCCCCCGTCTTGTCGTAACTTGAAATTCGCTTCCTCTTTACCGTGTCAGGGTGGATTTTTGCAATACCACGTAAAGTAGATTCTCCTAATCGCATAGTGCTTGTTATCACTTGTTAATTTTTTAATGTTTTTATGTTTTTAATTCCAAATTTACTAATAATAATAGAAATTTATTAATTATCAAAAAAATTCTTAAATACTATTAAAATCTAACTCTACAAAAACATTTAAAACTTTTTGAATATATAGGAAGTGTGAATTAAATTGGTATTCGAAGCGTCAGACGATAAAATCTCTTTTATGAAACAATATTTCTCGGTTATTTTCTTAGTTGCTAACATTCTAGTTTTCGTATGGCAAATGATGGATCCTACGGGACAGATACACATTGAATATGCTTTTGTTCCTGCTGAATTTTTCGCTGGAGAAAAACTATGGACGATATTTACCTCAATGTTTATGCACGGAGATATTATGCATATAATTATGAATATGTGGTTTTTCATTGTAATAACAGATAATTGCGAACACGCAATGGGGCATATCTTCTATGTAATAACCTATATCGTATCTGGACTCGCCGGTTCACTTCTACATGCTTATAGCACAATAATGATCCCCATTTGGGGTCCGATGTTATCCAATATTCCCTCATTAGGTGCTTCTGGAGCAATATTCGGGCTTATGGCTGTTTATATGATACTATATCCTAGAAATAAATTTTTACTTCCCACACAATTAGGATCGATGAGAACTGTCTCTGCGGGATACTTTATATTAACTTATTTTATTGCCGAATTGACTTACGCCTTTTTTGCGTTTGAATTGTCAGGAACAGCACATTTCGCGCATGTTGGAGGTTTCGTTGCTGGTGCCGTTTTAGCAGGGATGTTTAAAGCCGTTAGAGGATCGTCATATAAGAAGAAGGAAAAATAATCGTAACCCAAAATTATTTAATAATTTTTTTATTTTCTTATTTCTTTTTTTAATAAAAAGTATGAAAATTTTTTCAATGATGAATTATTAACGAATTTAAATTATATAATTATTTTAATAAGATTGAGTAAGTAAAATGCCTACTAATATCGTTGTAATTGGCATGGGATACGTCGGTATTCCCATGGCCGCTCTGTTAGCTGATGTAGACGATTTCTATGTTACGGGTATTCAACGAAGGTCTCAAAGATCAAGTTGGAAAATTGATTGGCTTAATAATGGTAAAAACCCCTTTGAAGGAGATGAGCCAGGATTAGATGAGTTAATTGAAAGGGTAGTAAAAAATGGAAAGTTTAAAGTTACTGACAAATATGACGATGCTAAAAATGCGGATTATATTTTAATCGATGTACAAACGCCTGTAGACGACCAAAGAACCCCAAGGTATGCATCTTTAAAGGAAGTTTCTCAACAGATTTCAAAACACATGAAAAAGGGTGTTACAGTCATACTAGAATCTACAGTCGCACCTGGAACGACAGATAACGTTGTACAAACTATTTTAGAAGAAGGAAGTGATTTAAAACGGGGTAAGGATTTCTACCTTGTTTTTTCGTTTGAGCGCGTAATGCCCGGTAAGTTATTAGATTATATCATAAATTTTCCTAGGGTAATTGGTGGAGGTTGTAAAGAGGCCAACGATAAAGCTATGTATTTATACGGGAAGGTTGTTAAAAAAGAACTTCAGATAACAGACACCCTTACGGCAGAGTTAACTAAATGTATAGAGAACGCATACCGAGACGTAAATATTGCATTTGCAAACGAGATGGCGTTATTAAGCGAAGATTTTAATCGAAATATATACGAAATTATAGAATTAATAAATCAACGCCACGACAGAATGATGCATTACCCCGGTTCAGGCGTAGGAGGCCATTGTCTTACAAAAGATCCCTGGCTTCTATTGTACGGATTTAATAAATATACCGAAAGAAATAACGAATCCAAAATGAAGATAATTCCTGACTCAAGAAGTTTGAACGATTATATGCCGTATCATATGATCGAGTTAATGGAAAATGTATTCAGAGACTCCCATAGGTTAGTAGACAATATTAAGATAGTTCTTTTAGGAGTCTCGTATAAAGCAGATACCGACGACACGCGAAATACTCCAACAGAAAATATCATTAGAGCTCTAAAAAGTAGATATCATTCTCATAATATCATTTACATTGCTCACGACCCCTATGTAAAGTCGCGCGATTATAATCTTACTGAATTAACCAAAGATTTCAACAAAGCAGTAACCGATGCTGATGTTTTGCTTTTCACTACAAATCACAAAGAATATTACAACATCGATCTTGCTGATTTAAAGAAGAAAGTAAGAACGCCGATTATTATAGATGGAAGGAACATATTTGACAAGAAATTGGTTGAAGAAAAAGGTTTTGTTTACAGAAAGATTGGAGAAGGGTCAAAAAAACCCTATTAATGTTTTTCTCTTTTTGTTTTTCAAATAAAAAAGTAATAAGAAATTCGATCTCCAGTTCTGGCATAGAACTTATTGATTAAATCCTATCGTTTAACGACTTAATCTTAGAGATCTTTATTATTCGTGTTTTTATCCATTTTTTCTTTAGCTGTTTGCGTTTTTAAAGCTCTTAAGTACCACATAGTAAGTAAAGATCAACTAGTTTGGTAGCAATTGTCATCAAATCCAAAATCAAATTCTTCTTCTTCCGACATATATTTTTCTCACTATTAAATTATTAAATTTATTGTTAGGTTTATAAAAATCAAGAGTATTAAGGGTGTGGTTTATAAAAAATAAATTTACCACGCAATTATGTAATTTTTTATAATAATAAAAAGATCGGTATTATGTAAAAATGTAAGAGTTAATCTCAAGTTCTTGCGGAACTAAGGAATAAAACCTAACGTTTTTGCTTTACTCCTCGAGATTTAGTTTATTTTTGTCTTTTTTTTTCTTTGCGTTTTTTTTTTAGTATATTTATACACGAAATTATTCCGTCAACGATGCCTCAGCCCGTACAAAAATCTTCTTCTGCTACGGTTTTTTTAACTTTGTATTTCCATTCTGACATTTTGATTAATTTTTATTTTATTAGTTATTTTGAATATAATTAAGCAATCTTAAAAGAGTATTTATTATATTTAATAATTATAAGAGATTACTTTTCCATTTAAGTAAAAAATTTAAGTACTTCATTCATTTACAAAACTATTAAAAAAAAATTAAAATTTGGGTTGATAATGGGATTAAAAGATGAGATGTCAGAAATGAGGAAAAGCATGGAAAAAATGACTTTAGAATTACACGAGACAAATCTTGCTATTCGGGAATCCCTTCAATTGACTTCAGATACTATTAAAGAAATGAACGAAAGTTTTTCCAAAATGCTAGGAGAAACATTAAAAGCTATGCAAGATATGAAAGTTAGGATCGATATTAGCGATAATATTTTGAGCCGTCTTGGGATTGAGGGCTTACTGCCTGATATTTTTAAAAAAAAGACAAAGAAATGAAATATACATTCCAAAGAAGTTTAAAATTTTATTTTCAAAGTCAATATTAATTAAACTATTCTAAATGCCTTTTTTTAAAAGCAAAATATAAGATCATAAGAGATATAGCATAAACAATAGAAATCATTAGCCATAGAACGAACTCAGAGTAATTGTTATCAACAATACCTGCTATAGCTTTATAAATAAAAAAAATTATAAAAAGCGAAAGCAATTGAACTCGCGATTTTAGTTTATCCATTTTGCAAAAAGT
>Ga0114922_10000983_pt1 | contig 27284 bp, 24 predicted proteins | sample AartaG_FD_100975 | JGI IMG/M metagenome (GOLD analysis project Ga0114922, IMG submission 100975) | Deep subsurface microbial communities from Aarhus Bay to uncover new lineages of life (NeLLi) - Aarhus_00045 metaG | ecosystem: Environmental > Aquatic > Marine > Oceanic > Sediment | place... | reverse complement strand
AGATAAATAACAAAAAAAAGAATCCCAACCCTGTTTCGGAATATCTGAAGTTGCAGGGTCGTTTCCGTCATTTAAATGAAGAAGAAGTCGCATTTTTTCAGAATCAAGTGGATGAAAACTGGAATCGATTGTTAAAAATGGAAGAAGCATTCGGGGAAGTATCGTGAAGAAAGTCATCCTATCGGGAAATGAGGCAGTCGCACGGGGATGCTATGAATACGGCGTACATGTGGCAACGGCCTATCCGGGCACACCCAGTACGGAAATATTAGAAAATGTTTCCAAATATCCCGAAATCTACTCAGAATGGTCGCCCAATGAGAAAGTGGCATTCGAAGTTGCCATGGGGGCTACGTTCAATGGGGCCAGATCTCTCGTGGCCATGAAACATGTGGGTCTCAACGTAGCGGCCGATCCGTTTATGTCTGTGAGTCTCATTGGTGCACCAGGCGGATTCATCGTGGTGAGTGCCGATGATCCCGGTATGCATTCTTCTCAAAATGAACAGGATAACCGTTATTATGCAAAATTCGCAGGATACCCCTGTTTAGAACCGGCCGATAGTCAGGAGTCTAAGGATTTTGTGGGCGTTGCTCTGGACATCAGTTTAATGTTTGACGTTCCGATCCTTTTTCGAATGACCACTCGGATATGTCACTCCAAATGTGTGGTCACATTGGGAGAGAGGCAGGAATTTCCTGTCAAAGGATTTAAGAGAGATCCGAAAAAATTTGTCGTCATTCCCGCCTACATGAGGATGCGTCATGCCTGGGCGGTCGAGCGACTCAATAAACTTCGAGTATACTCCGAAGAAACACCGTTGAATTTTGTCGAGAATGGAACGGAACGTATAGGAATCATCACAAATGGCGTGACTTACCAATACGTAAAAGAAGTCTTTCCAAAAGGATCCATTCTTAAATTGGGAATGAGTTATCCCTTACCGGTAGAAAAAATACGCTCATTTGCTCGATCCGTCGACAAACTGTTGATCGTGGAAGAGTTGGAACCTTTCGTTGAGGAGCAGATCAAGGCCGAAGGTATCGCATGCGAAGGTAAAAAATACTGGTCAAATCTGGGGGAACTCTCTCCCGAAGCAGTGGAAAAAGGATTTATTCATGCCGGTCTCCTTGATAAAAAGGTCTCGGTTCCTGTTAAGGAGGATGTCATCTCCAGGCCGCCTATTTTTTGTCCCGGTTGTCCCCATAGGGGGCTGTACTATACATTGAAGAAACTGAAGGCCACCATTGCAACGGATATCGGATGTTATACGTTGGGCGTTCTCCCCCCTCTTGAATCGGGGGATACTTGTGTCGAAATGGGGGCTTCCATTGGCGTTGCGGCCGGAATGTCTAAAGCACGTGGAAGTGGTAAGGGCATCGTGGCGACCATCGGGGATTCCACGTTTCTTCACTCCGGCATGACCGGCCTTCTCAACGTCGTCAATGACAGAGCGGGAATCACGGTTGTCATCGCCGACAATCGTATCACGGCGATGACCGGAGGTCAGCAACAACCCGGAACGGGCAAAACTCTGATGAAAGAAGAATCGAAGTCGATTGATTTGGGAGAGGTCTGTCAGGCTTTGGGCGTGGAACGCATAAGAGTCGTAGATCCGTACAGGTTGGATGAGATGAAAACCGTGCTCAAGGAAGAAATGGAATCTGACGAGCTTTCCGTCGTGATTACAAACAGACCATGCGCGCTCTTCCCCAAAGAAAACAGGAAGAAGACTCGGCAAAAACCTTTCACGGTGGATACTGAAATATGTATCGGCTGTCATACTTGTTTTAAGGTCAATTGCCCGGCCATCCATGAATCGGAATTAAAAACCCCAAAGGGTTTCACCAAGTCGAATATTGATGCAGTCCTCTGTACGGGATGTTCCGTTTGTGCCCAGGAATGTCCAACGGGTGCCATACGCTCGACGGAATGAACGAGGTTTTTCAATGAAACGAGATATGAATGTGCTTATCGTGGGAGTGGGTGGTCAGGGTGTACTCCTCGCCAGTGAACTACTCGGTGAGGCGGCTCTGGAATCCGGCTACGATGTGAAAAAGAGCGAAGTACATGGAATGGCCCAGAGAGGAGGAGTCGTTTACAGTCACATCAGGTTAGGAGATAAGATCTATTCTCCTCTGATCAGAGAAGGACATGTCGATGTGATTTTAGCATTTGAACAGGCAGAGGCTCAGCGCTGGGTCCATTATCTGAGGGACGCGGGAACCATCATTGTAAATCACTTTAAACTCATTCCACCTATTGCATCGATGAAAGGATTTGATTATCCGGCCGATGCAATTGATTCGGTTAAGAAACGAGTGAAAAACGTCAAGGTAATCAACGCTGCACAGACCGCTGAAAGATTGGGCAATCTACACTTAATAAATACCGTCCTTTTGGGTGTATTATCCATGTCTTTAGACATTTCCCCGGAAATATGGGAAAAAGTGATCCGCCAGTGGGTTCCCAAAGGAACCGAAGAATTAAATATCAAGGCATTCTTGGAAGGAAGAAAGCATCAATAAACAATTTCATATTCTCGTCATCAATCCAGGTTCGACTTCAACCAAAGTAGCTCTCTATGAGGAGGAAAAGGCCCTCTGGAATGATACCATAGCATATTCGAAAGATCAGCTTTCCGATTATGAGAGGGCGATCGAGCAGAAGGATATGAGAAAGGTCGATATTGAAAAACTATTAAGAGAAAAAGAGGTGAGCCTGAAATCTCTTTCGGCAGTCGTGGGTAGGGGAGGGCCTTTTAAACCTTTGGAAAGCGGAACATATCGTATCGTCGAGAATCTCCTGGAAGATATTAAAGCTGACCGGGTGCAAGCGGAGCATATTTCCAACATCGGTGTGTTATTGGCCCATGACATTGCGCAGAGGGCAGGTGTACCTGCTTTTTTTGTTGATCCGGTTTCTGTGGATGAATTTAGACCCATAGCCCGAATATCCGGAGTACCCGAATTGGAACGGATTAGCCTCATTCACACATTAAATGTAAAAGCGACTGCACATCGGGCAGCCAGAGATCTGAGACGCTCACTTTCGGATATGAATCTGATCGTGGCACATTTGGGAGGGGGGATTTCCATATGTCCCATCGAAAAAGGACGACTCATCGATGTTAACAATGCAAACGAGGAAGGACCGTTTTCTCCGGAACGGTCCGGTTCTTTACCTGTGAGTTCCCTGGTAAAACTCTGTTACTCCGGAAAATTTGATTATTCCGAGATGTGGAAGCGTCTCATCGGTAATGGAGGACTCGTCGCTTATTTAGGATCCAATGACAGTATTGAGATAGAGAAGCGTATTGAAGAAGGAGATGAAGAGGCCAAACTCGTTTACGAGGCGATGGCCTATCAAATCGCCAAGGAAATTGGAGCGATGGCCACGGTACTGAAGGGAAAAGTCGATGTCATACTGCTTACGGGAGGTCTGGCCCATTCAGCCATGCTGGTCAATTGGGTGAAGGAAAGAGTCTCTTTCATTGCGCCGGTGACCGTCTATGCCGGCGAAAATGAGATGGAATCGCTGGCCATGGGAGCATTGCGGGTATTAAAAGGAGAAGAGAAGGCCAATATCTATTAAAGGAATGATCGTGATGAAATCGTATCGAATCCTTGTAATCAATCCCGGATCCACTTCAACAAAAGTCGCCGTTTTTGAAGACAAAAGAGAAATCTTAATGACCTCCATCTCTCATACTGAGGCCGACCTTCAACAGTTTTCCACGATTTCCGGTCAACATTCGTTTCGTCTCACCTTCATTGAGGAAGCTCTAATAAAAAATGGGTTTGATATTAAAACCATTGATTGCGTTGTGGGAAGGGGTGGGCTTCTCCATCCTGTCCCTAGTGGGACGTATCGTGTAAACGAAGCAATGTTCAGAGATTTGAAAAAGGGAGAATGGGGAGAACATGCTGCTAATCTGGGGGGGGCTATCGCTTATCATATTGGACAGGAATTAGGCATACCTGCGTATATCGTCGATCCGGTCGTTGTGGACGAATTGGGTCCCGTGGCGCGAATCACAGGCATGCCGGAATTGGAAAGAAAATCACTGTTTCATGCTTTAAATCAGAAGGCCGTCGCGAGAAAAACGGCCGAAGACTTAGGAAAAAAATATGAGGAAGCGAACCTGATTGTTGTTCATATGGGCGGAGGTATTTCTGTGGGTGCTCATGAGAAGGGAAGAGTCGTTGATGTGAATAATGCCTTCGACGGCGACGGTCCTTTTGCTCCGGAACGGGCCGGAAGTCTTCCTGCCGGTCAATTGGTTGAATTATGCTTCTCCGGTAAATATACAAAAGAAGAATTGAAGAAACGTCTCGTGGGAAACGCAGGTATGGTAGCCCATCTCGGAACGAACGATATGAGAAAATGTAAGAAGGTGATGAAAGATGGAGATACCCGGGCCAGACTGATTTATGAAGCGATGGCGTACCAGGTGGCGAAAGAGATCGGAAGTTGTGCAGCAGTGCTCAAGGGGAAAATCGATGGAATCATCCTTACAGGCGGCCTGTCTTATGACGAGGCGTTTGTGAACATGATTCGAGACAGGACCCAATGGATTGCACGTATTTTCATCTCCCCCGGAGAAAAGGAAATGGAAGCAATGGCCCTCGGCGGGTTTCGCGTATGTCGTGGAGAGGACGAAGCCAGGGTTTATGAATTCATGAGAATCGAACGTAGGCATTTGGAGGTCGTTTGAAGCCTGTTTTAAAACTACAAGATCTGTTAACGGCTGTCAAGGGTGAAACCACGCGGAATGTGGCGGTTGCTGCCGGTCATGATCCCGATACGATATTGGCGATTGCCAGAGCCGTAGAGGAAGACGTGATTAAGGCCATTTTAGTGGGCAATGAAAAAGAAATCCTTCGGGTTGCCAAAGATAAAAAGGTGAATCCCTCTCTTTTTGATATTATGAATGCGGAAGATGACATAAGCGCAACCACGAAGTCGGTTCTCCTGGTTCGTGAAAAGAAGGCCGATATGCTGATGAAGGGATCGGTAAACACCTCTACTTATATGAAAGCGATCTTGGATAAAGATAGAGGATTGCTCCCCCAGGGTAAATTGCTTAGCCATGTTGCAGTCATGGAGATCCCTACCTATCCTAAACTCCTGCTTGTCTCGGATGCTGCCATTATTCCTACTCCGGATCTGGATCAAAAAATTCAAATCTTGAATTATGCTGTTGAGGTCGCCAACGCTCTGGGCAATAAAATGCCCAAAGTCGCTCTGGTTTCAGCCACAGAGACCATCAGTTTCAAAGTACAGTCTTCTGTGGATGCTGCCGTGATAACGGCCATGAGTCAACGAAAACAGATCAGAGGCGCTATCATTGATGGTCCCCTGGGCCTGGATGTCTCCCTTTCGCCGGAACATTGTCTTATCAAAGGGTTGGAAAGTCCCATTCATGGACAAGCCGATATTCTGATTTTCCCAAATATAGAAACGGCCAACACATTTTATAAAAGTACAACCTTGCTGGCCAAAGCAACAGTTGCATCTATCGTAGTGGGGACGACGGCACCTGTGATACTCACTTCCAGAGCCGATGAGGATGATTCAAAATTCTATTCCATTGTCCTGGCGGCTCGATTGGCGGCAAAGCGCTTTTTTGAGTCGAATTCGTGATAGAAAAGAATAATGTTCCAGTGAAGGAATCGGACCATGACCGGACCAGCTCATCCTAGTGATATTTTTCTTCATACTGGATCAATACCGCATGTTTGGTGTACAGGTTGTGGAATTGGAATCGTACTCAATGTCTTTGTTCAAACAGTAAAAGAAACCAATCTCAGTCCGGATGATGTTTATGTGGTTTCAGGGTTGGGTTGTACAGGCAAAGTGGACCATTATTTAAAATGCAAGACCTTGAATATATCCGATGACAATATCATCCGGCGCGCGGTTCACCTTAAATCTGATCATCCCGATAAAAAAGTGGTTGTCTTCCTGAATGACGCCGACTTTATTGCATTCGGAATAGATGATTTACTTCAGGCATGCAGGAAAGATGTCGAAATTCTATTATTATATATAAATAATTTATTGTGCAGTTCATTAACAGAAAACAACAAACTTACCACTCTGTTCACAGAAAATTCTTTCCGTAATGATTTTCGGGGACCGGTTAACATTCCACATTTGGCAAAATCCTGTGGTGCTCAATATATAGCGAGATGGACACCTCTACACCCAAGAAGATTGATGTACTCCATAAAAGAGTGTTTCTCTATTAAAGGTCTTTCATTGATTGAAGTTATTACTCCTTGTCTGATGGCTTATGTCCACAATGGAAAAATGAATCAAAACCTGGATAGGATGAGTTTGTATCATGACAATGCCATCATAAAAGATGGAGAACCCACTGAGAATGTCGATATAAAAAGTAAAAATGAAATTATTTTGGGTGCGTTTTTAGGAAATAGACTATAATGGAAATCCATACCGAAGAACATCATCCCATTGATTCATTTATTCATACAGAATTAATACACTCCATGTGGTGCTCGGGCTGCGGGAATGGTACAGTGGTTTACGCTCTCATCAATGCGTTAAAAGAAGCAAAATATGATTTCAGTAAGGTCTCTGTGATATCCGGGATTGGCTGTACGGGAAAAGTGACTGATTATATAAAACTGTCATCTCTTAATGCGAAAGAAATGAGTGTCATTAAATATGCAGCGGATTTTAAGTTTAAACACTCAGACCAGAATGTGATTGCCTTAGTCAATAATGCAGATTTTCTTTTGGATGGTGCCAAATCCTTTATAGAGGCTGGCAATGATTCCGCAAATATTCTTGTAATACATATCAATAATTGCATTTATTTGATTACGGATAATGCCATTGTCCCGATAACCCCATTCATGAGATTTTCAGTAAATGGGGATTTCGAACTGCCGTTTAACCTTCCCCATTTGGCAAAAACCTGTCATTCCGATTATGTGGCCAGATGGACACCACTCCGTACAGGATGGCTAAAATATTCAATGATAGAAGGTCTTTCTAAAAAAGGATTTTCATATATTGAAATTATTTCTCCATGTGTGATATACAATGTAACGGATCGTAGGATTGAAGATCCGGTTCGGAGAATGGCGTTTTACGATAAAAACGCGATCATTAAATCCTGGGAAAAAACGGAGAATCTTGATCTCAGGGATGGCAATCGTATAATAATAGGAAAATTTATCAATAAATGATAAGGACGGAAATCCATATTATAAAAAACAGATGCAAAGGATGCGGTATTTGTATAGAGATTTGTCAAAACAAAATATTGGAGATATCTGAAGAATCCAATAAATATGGGTATCATCCCCCAACCGTCAAGAACCAGGACGAATGTATAAATTGCGGGTTGTGCGAGATGTTTTGTCCCGACTTTGCCATATGGGTTGTTTCTCAGGAAAGCGTTCAAACATGAAACACACGATTTTAAGAAAAGAAAAGTTGTCTGCTGAAAACTATCTGATCGAAATCAAGGCAACTCGAGTCGCTGAAAGATTTCAACCGGGTCAATTTGTGATTCTGCGCATTCACGAACGAGGGGAGAGAATGCCTCTAACGTTAGCAGATGTAAATCCAAAAAACGGGACTATTACTCTGATCTTTCAAGTGGTGGGCAAGACAACAATGGAGTTGAGAACCCTTAATGTCGGTGATACCATATTGGACATTGTAGGTCCCCTGGGAAATCCGAGTGAAATTAAGAAATTTGGAAGAGTTATTTGTGTGGGAGGGGGAACCGGAATTGCATGTGTTTATCCAATCATAAGGGCATTGGCGAATGCAGGGAATGATGTGATCACCGTTATTGGTGCGAGGACAAAATCATTGTTGATGCTGGAGGAGGAGATAAAATCTGTAAAATCAAAAATATATATTACCACGGATGATGGTTCAAAAGGACATCATGGATTTGTAACTGATGTATTGAGGGATCTGTTGAAAAAATATGATGGAGAAGTAAACAGGGTCATTTCTATTGGTCCCCCTATCATGATGAAGTCTGTTGCAGAGTTAACCAGATCGTATCATATTAAAACAATGGCAAGCTTGAATACGATCATGGTCGATGGTACAGGCATGTGTGGCGGCTGCAGGACATTCATAGATGGTGAGATGAAGTTAGCCTGTATTGATGGACCGGAATTTGATGCTCATAAGGTCAATTTTGACGATCTGATGAGCCGATTGGAGATGTTCAGAGGAAAAGAAGCCCAGGCGACGGAATATTTTAATAAGCATGTTGGAGCCAAATAATGGTTGAAATAGGTGGAAAAAGAACCATTATGAGGGAGAGGTCTGTCGAAGAGCGGATAAAAAATTTTCACTCTGTTCCACTTGGTTACAGTGAAGATGAGGCAACGAGAGAAGCTCAAAGATGCATTCAATGTTTCAATGCGCCTTGTGAAATAAATTGTCCTGTCCATATGAAAATTAAGGCGATGATAAGGGCGATTTCTGATGGAGATTTTAAAGAAGCTTTTTTTATAGCAAAGAGAGATAATCCAATTCCTGCAATGGCCGGAAGAGTATGTCCACAGGAGATACAGTGTGAGGGCGTTTGTCCTTTAGCACAAAGAGGCCAGGGAATAAATATCGGTAAACTGGCCGCATTCGTCGCAGACTGGGCAAGGGAACATGAAGTCAAGGAGGAATTTCATATTGAGGAGAGACCGGAAAAGGTCGCTTTAATAGGTTCCGGACCGGCCGGTATTAGTTGTGCAGTCGATTTACGGAAATATGGATATCGAGTGACAATTTTTGAAGCCCTTCATACACCGGGAGGGGTGACTCAATACGGGATTCCCGATTTTAGACTGCCAAAAGATTTGGTGGATTACGAACTCTCCTTTCTGACGGAAATTGGTGTGGACATCCAAATTAACATGGTTGTCGGGCAAAACATCGAGTTCGGTGAATTACTCGAAGCATTTGATGCGACTTTCATTGGAACCGGGGCAGGCGCACCAAAATTTATGGGTATCCCGGGGGAAAAGCTCAAAGGTGTTTATTCGGCAAATGAATTTCTTATCCGAACAAATTTGATGAAGAGTTATCATTTTCCGAAATACGATACTCCAATCGTATGTGGAACAAAAGTAGGCGCCATTGGAGCGGGAAATGTCACAATGGATGCCGCGAGGTGTGCAAAGAGGTTCGGTGCGGACGAGGTACATATTATTTATCGTAGAACGAGAAAAGAATCTCCGGCGAGAGAGGAAGAAATAGAGCATGCCCTTGAAGAGGGCATCATATTTCATGAGCTTATTAATCCCATAAGAATCATTGGAAACGAAGATGGCTGGGTTACCGGGATTGAGTTGGTGAGAATGAAACTGGGTGAAATGGATAACAGTGGTCGTCCGAGACCCGTTCCCATTATAGGGAGTGAATTTGTTATGGAATTGGATACGGTTATTGAAGCCATTGGCACACAACCCAACAGACTTTTCTTGAATAAAGCTCTGGAGTTGGAGACGACAAGGTGGGATACGATTAAGGTGGATGATCATTTAATGACAAATATTGAAGGTGTGTATGCAGGTGGCGACGCAATAAGAGGGACGGCAACTGTTATTCTTGCTCTTGGTGATGGGAGAAAGGCTGCGAAATCTATTAATCAATACCTATCAAAAAGGAGTTAAAGAAATTGTTTTCCAATCGCCAAAGAATTGGATTATGTATTGGAATACCCATTTTTCTTTTATTCATTCTTTGTCCCATGCCCGAGGGAATGACCCCTGATGCTCATAAAACACTCGCAATCACACTGCTCATGGCATTCTGGTGGATTACAGAGGCCTTACCCATTCCTGCAACAGCTCTTTTACCACTCATTCTATTTCCTCTGCTTCGGGTGGATACTGCGCAAGAGATTGCAAGTCAGTATGGAGATCGTAACATTTTTCTCTTCATGGGAGGTTTTTTCTTGGCGGCAGCCATTGAAAAATGTGGATTGCATCGAAGGATCGCACTCAAAGCGGTCTCAATTTTTGGCACGAGTCCCCAAAAAATCATTTTTGGGATGATGTGTACAACCGCCTTTCTTTCGATGTGGATCTCGAACACCGCTACGACGATGATGATGATGCCCATAGCGTTGGCCATCGCTCGACATGCCGAACTCTTAAACACGGGATCAGATATCGAGGAACCCATTTTTGCTTCTTTCAGTACTGCTCTTCTTTTTGGAATAGGCTATGCAGCCAGTATAGGCGGGATTGGTACGCTCATCGGGACACCTCCCAATATCATCTTTGCGTCTCAAGTTCAGGTACTCTTTCCATCTGCACCGGAGATCAGCTTCTTGCAGTGGTTCATAGTGGGATTTCCCCTTGTTTTATGTTTTTTACCGGTAGCGTGGCTTTATCTTGTAAAAATTGCCCATCCCATCAGGATTCAATCACTTCCGGGAGGCAGAGCGATGATTCGAAAGCGTTTGGAAGAGCTCGGTCCAATGAATCGCAAAGAGAAATTTGTGTTGGTCATTTTTATTCTTACGGCTTTCGGTTGGATGTTCAGGAAGAATATCGATATGGGATTCCTGACAATCCCCGGATGGTCCAACATGATGGGCATTCAAAATACCGTACATGACAGCACAGTGGCCATCATCGCTGCCGTACTATTATTCATGATTCCTACAAATTTGAAACAGGGTGAATTTCTCCTCGATTGGAAGAGTGCGGTGAAGATACCATGGGGTATTCTTCTGCTGTTCGGAGGGGGATTGGCCTTGGCCCATGAATTTCAGGTGACCGGTTTGGCTGCGTGGATCGGATCGAATCTGGATTTTTTAAGGGCTGTCCCCATTGTTATTGCTGTGATCGTGGTCGTTTTTATCGTCGATTTTCTGACAGAAGTGACTTCCAATACGGCTGTTACGAGTATTTTTATGCCCATCCTGGCCGCGACGTCTATCGGGATGGGAACGCATCCCTATCTCCTCATGATCGCCGGTACGATTGCCGCATCCCTGGCATTCATGCTGCCAGTGGCCACACCTCCAAATGCGGTGGTTTTCAGTTCCGGATACCTCACGATTCCCCAGATGGCAAAGACAGGTTTTGGGATGAATATCTTAGGGATGATTATTACGACGATTATCGTGTATCTCGTGGCCATTCCAGTATTTGGAATCACACTTTCGAGGCTGCCGGAATGGGTGAGGTGAGCCTCTAAAAAAATGAAAATTTTGAGGGATTTGTGAGTGTTAAAAAACCATCCAAATCATAAAATATACATTCAAGTGCTTCGTCAAATGTCTCCTGAGGCAAGGCTGCTCAAAGCATTTGAGTTATCTGAATTTGCCAAAAAACTTTTTATTCATGGATTACACAAGAGGTTTCCGAATCTTCAAGATGAAGAATTCAAAAAGATACTTATGGAGCGTCTGGATAAATGTCACAACAGGAATTATTAAAGCAGGTTATTCAAGCACTTGATCAAGCTGGAATTCAATATATGATAACAGGATCTGTCGTTTCAAGCTTACAAGGTGAACCCAGATCTACTCACGATATAGATATGGTCATTGCTATTGAAAAATCGAAAGTTCATGAATTAGTCGAAGCTTTTCCACCACCTGATTTTTTTATAGATGAAGATAGCATTCTTGATGCAATAAATAGACAGAGTATGTTTAATCTAATTGCCGTAACCACTGGAGATAAAGTTGACTTTTGGATGCTAACCGACGAACCTTTTGATCAGTCGCGTTTTTCACGCAAGATTAGTGAAGAGTTTATGGATTTAAAAATGCAAGTTTCTAGTCCAGAGGATACAATCTTAGCCAAATTGAAATGGACAAAACTTTCCGGTGGAAGTGAAAAACAATTTACCGATGCCTTACGAGTCTATGAAGTACAGTATGGGGAATTGAATTTAGATTACCTGGAACATTGGGCAAAGAAATTATTTGTAGAATCATTATGGAAACGGTTAATAGATGATGCCGAAATTGTATAATTGCCGCACAGCAACTAACATGTTTACGGGTAACTGTATTTCATAAACCATGAAAAATTTAAATCAAAAGTGATAAAATATGGAGAATACTTGTGGACGATTCGATAAAACATCTTCATGACCTTCGCAAGAAATCGAAACAGGGTGGAGGTAAGGAGCGTATTGAGCGTCAGCACAAAGCGGGAAAACTGACGGCCCGGGAGCGTATCGATCTTCTTTTGGATCCCAATTCTTTCCAGGAAATCGATCCTTTTGTCACCCATCGCATCTATGATTTTGGTATGGAAAAAAACAAGATCATGGGAGATGGAGTCATCACCGGACATGGCAAAATCAATGGTCGTCCGACATATGTCTTTTCACAGGATTTTACCGCATACGGAGGTACCCTCTCCCTGGCCCATGCAGAGAAGATATGCAAGATCATGGACATGGCGAAGAAGATGGGCATTCCCCTCATCGGTCTGAACGATTCGGGAGGTGCCCGCATCCAGGAAGGTGTGGTCAGTCTGGCCGGTTATGCCGAGGTATTCTGGAGGAATGTTCAAGTATCGGGTGTCATCCCCCAGATTTCTGCCGTGATGGGGCCATGCGCCGGTGGAGCCGTATATTCGCCTGCATTGACCGATTTCATCTTCATGGTGGATAAGACGAGTTATATGTTTATTACCGGACCCGATGTCGTGCGATCTGTGACGCATGAAGATGTCACGTTCGATGGATTGGGGGGGGCTCGCATTCATGCGGAGAAATCGGGAGTCGCCCATTTTATCATGGAAAATGACGAAGAGTGTTTGAATGAGATTCGTAAACTCTTTGATTATCTCCCGTCGAACAACATGGAGGATCCGCCCAGGCTCGAGTCCACCGATGATCCCCAGCGTATGGATGAAGAACTCAACGGAATTGTTCCCCAAAATCCAAATCAACCTTACGAAATGAAGGAAGTCATCCGGCGGGTTGTGGACGAAGAAAGCTTTTTCGAGCTCCATAAGAACTATGCCCAAAATATCATCGTGGGATTTGCAAGGTTGGATGGTCGAGTGGTCGGCATCGTGGCGCAGGAACCTTCTGTTTTAGCGGGATGTTTGGATATAGACTCTTCCATAAAAGGCGGACGTTTCGTTAGATTCTGTGATGCATTTAACATTCCTCTTATTATTTTTGAAGATGTACCTGGTTTTCTGCCCGGCGTCGCTCAGGAGCATGGGGGAATCATCAAACAGGGTGCAAAACTTCTCTATGCCCTTTGTGAAGCAACCGTACCGAGAATCACGGTCGTCACACGGAAATCGTATGGAGGCGCCTATTGCGTACTCTCCTCTAAACAGATTCGGGGTGATTTAAATTTTGCCTGGCCGACAGCCGAGATTGCAGTCATGGGATCGGAAGGTGCAATTAATATTATCTATAGACGAGAATTAAAGAATGCCAAGGATCCTGAAAAACTCCGCCGGAAGCTCATCGATGAGTATCGGGAGAAATTCGCAAATCCCTATGTAGCCGCTTCTCGGGGATACGTCGATGACGTTATCGAACCCAGAGAGACCAGACCCAAACTGATCGCCGGACTGGAATTACTTGAAAATAAGAGAGATAAATTACCGTCCAAGAAACACGGGAATATCCCGTTATGAAAAGACTGTTTAAGAGGATTTTAGTAGCAAACCGTGGAGAGATCGCTCTGCGGATCATACGTGCCTGTCGCGAATTGGGAATTGAGGTTGTCGCGATCTATTCGGAACCCGACCGGGAAGCTCTCCATGTATTAATGGCCGATGAAGCCCATTTTATCGGTCCGGGCCCTTCCCAGGAAAGCTACCTTCAGGGGAATCGGATTATCGATCTGGCAAAAAAAGTCGGGTGTGAGGCCATTCATCCCGGGTATGGTTTTCTTGCAGAAAATGCAGAGTTTTGCCAGGCATGTGAGGATGCAGGTCTAATCTTCATCGGTCCCGGTTTTTTGGCGATGAAATCCATGGGGGACAAGACCCTGGCTCGGAGGAAAGTCGAAGAAGCCGGAGTCCCCATCATCCCCGGACTTAAGAAAGGTTTGAAGCAATTCGAACCCATGCGAAAAGCAGCGGTGGAGATAGGTTATCCGGTACTGATTAAGGCAGCACTGGGAGGGGGCGGCAAAGGAATGCGGGTCTGTCACAATGAAGAAGAACTGAAAAGCGGATTTGAACTCTGCAGAAAAGAGGCTAAATCGGCTTTTGGTGATTCGACCCTCTACTTAGAACGATATATTGAAAAACCAAGACACATAGAATTCCAGATTTTAGCCGATTCATTCGGTACGACCATTCATTTGTGTGAACGGGAATGTTCCATACAGAGAAGGCATCAGAAGATCATTGAAGAGGCGCCTTCCGTAGCCATCGATAATCGATTGCGATTAAAAATGGGAGAGGCAGCCGTTGCTGCTGCCAGAGCTGTGGGATATACCAATGCAGGAACGATCGAGTTTCTTTTAGATGAAAGCAAAAATTATTATTTTCTTGAAATGAACACACGACTTCAAGTCGAACACCCCGTAACAGAGTTGATTACCGGAGTCGATCTCGTTCATGAACAGTTCAAAATCGCCGCGGGTCGGAAAATGACCCTAAGTCAGGATCGAGTCAATCCGAGGGGGCATGCCATCGAATGCAGAATTTACGCCGAGGATCCTGAATCCAATTTTTTGCCAAGTTGCGGTAAAATTCAAAGGTTAAGGGAACCGGCCGGTCCCGGAATACGAGTCGATAGCGGCGTCTATCCGGGCTTCGAGATCCCCGTTTTTTATGATCCCCTCATTGCCAAGTTGCTGGTATGGGCGCCGGATCGAAAATTTGCCATAGACCGTATGAGAAGAGCCCTTTCCGAATATATGATCGTGGGTGTGAAGACAACCATCGATTTTCTCAAAAATGTGATGAAAGATAAACGATTCCGAGGTGGAAATTTCGATACACATTTCATTGAAGAAAGTGAAGCGTGTGAGACCAAGATTCCGATCGAGGATATCCGGGCCGTTGGAATCGCGGCAGCACTGGCTTATCACACACAACAAACCACTTATTACAAAAAATCAGGAGACGATTCCAGGAGCATCAATCCATGGAAAATCGCAGGAAGACGGGAGGCCATGGAGTGAAGTACTGTGTCCTCATTCAGGGTCGGGTTTATACCGTTGAGATCAGAGAAGAAGGGGGGAGAAGGCAAATTTTCTGGGAAGGAAAGCCTCTGGATGTTGAGGGCCGCATCGAACAGATCAATCCGATGACATCCATGCTCCTCAATGGAAGGCCTTTTGAAATTTTCTTGAGAAGGGAGGGTGAATACTTTTCTATTCATCTCGATCAGGTAGAATACGATGTTCGGGTCACTCGTGGGCTGAGACAGGGAGATAAATCTTCACTGTTTAAACACGGATCGGGACACGAAATCATCGCAGCCCCAATGCCAGGCATGGTCGTCTCCGTCAAGGTTAAACCGAATCAAGAAGTAAAAATTGGTACGCCATTACTCATCCTCGAAGCGATGAAGATGGAGAATGAACTGCGCAGTCCCGTGACCGGTCGAGTTCAACAGGTTCATGTGGAGCCAGGGAGAAAAGTCGAGAAAGGAGAGAAACTTCTCATCTTAGAAAAATAGACATTATGAAAAACGAAGAGGGACTTTCAACACCTGAAAGTTTGAAAAATTTCCTATACGAAAAAAACCTGGGGAATCCTGGAGAGTTTCCCTATACGCGTGGCGTGTATCCAACGATGTATCGGGGACGTCTCTGGACAATGCGGCAATACTCGGGTTTTGGGGATGCGTCACAGGCCAATCGACGTTTTCGATACCTGTTAGACCAGGGACAAACCGGGTTGTCAGTGGCCTTTGATCTGCCGACCCAGTTGGGATATGATTCGGATTCTAAATTATCTTTGGGAGAGGTAGGACGAGTCGGTGTGGCCGTGAGTACTCTCGATGATCTGGCCGAATTATTCAATGAGATTCCTCTGGATCGTGTGTCGACTTCGATGACCATCAATGCGACGGCACCGATTTTACTGGCGATGGTCGTCGTATTGGCAAAACGGCAGGGATTCGGTACTGATGTTCTCAGAGGAACAGTACAAAATGATATCCTTAAGGAATATATTGCCAGAGGAAATTATATCTTTCCCATCACCCATTCTATCCGGCTCACAATCGATTTATGGGAGTACTGTGTCCAACACCTCCCAAAATGGAATATGGTCTCCATCTCCGGTTACCATATCAGGGAAGCCGGTGCCACGGCTGTTCAGGAACTGGCCTTTACCTTTGCCAATGCTCTATGCTATATAGAAAATGCTTTAAATCGTGGCATCGAAATAGATCGTTTTGCCCCCAGAATCTCATTCTTTTTTGGCGCCCATAACAATCTCCTGGAAGAAGTCGCCAAATTCCGTGCAGCACGAAGGATATGGGCCCGCTTGATGAAGGAACGGTATAGCGCAAAGGATTCCAAATCGTGGATGCTTCGGTTTCATACTCAAACATGTGGATCCACACTGACTGCGCAACAACCTGAGAATAACATTATCCGGGTAACGATTCAGGCTCTGGCATCCATTCTTGGAGGAACCCAGAGTCTTCATACCAATTCTTTCGATGAAGCGCTCGCACTTCCCTCACAGAAATCGAGTACCATCGGGTTACGTACCCAGCAGATTCTGGCATACGAATCGGGATTACAGGAAACAATCGATCCCCTGGGTGGGGCCTATGCCATTGAATCGTTGACCGACCGGATCGAGTCCGAGGTCATGGAGCAGATCGACGAGATCGAATCTCAGGGCGGGGCCATCGTCTGTCTGGAGAAGGGAACCATACAAAAAGCCATCGAAGAGAGTGCATATCAGCAGCAAAAACGGATGGAAGCCAAACAGGATATTGTCGTTGGACTCAACGAATTCCGGATGGATGAGGCGACTCGGATCGAGTTACTAAAGGTTTCAAAAGGTTTGGAATCACGACGAAAGGAAGCTCTCAAGGCATACCGGACACGAAGGAAGAATGCAGCTGTTCGAGGCACATTGGCTGCTTTAGCTGAGGCCAGCCGTGGCGTAGAAAACCTCATGCCCTATATAATCGATGCTGTCGAGGCAGAGGCAACCTTAGGAGAAATATGTCACACCCTTAGAGGAGTATTCGGATCCTATGACAAATAAGATCGATCACATCGGTATCGCCGTCCTTTCTATTCAAAGGGCTCTCAAATTTTATGAAGATATATTAGGACTGAAGAAGAGAGAGATTCTGGAAGTTCCGGAACGCGGAGTGCGTGCGGCAATGATCGATGGGGGAAACAGCACCATAGAGCTCATCGAACCGATGGGGTCCGATTCGCCCCTGACAAAATTCCTGGAAAAAAAGGGTGAAGGAATTCATCATATCGCTTTTGAAGTTTCCGATATCGAGAAAACGATGGAGAATCTCAAAGAAAAAGACATCGAGCTCATTAACCCAAAACCCTATCTGGGTACTCATAACAGAAAAGTCGTCTTTCTCTCGCCGAAGAGCTGTCATGGCGTGTTGATTGAACTGTGTCAGAGAACAATATAAATGTCCTTGGATTATAAGTTAAGAAAAGATGAATATCGAATATTGAATAGGGAATCTTGAATTTTGAAGTAACCTGAAAAATTCATAAACATGAAGTAAAATATCCATAATCTACTTCAGTTATGAAAGATACATGAAATTATTTCTCGAAATGAATTTTTCAGGTTATCCCGAATCCCTGCACGAAGTGCTTATTTATTCTATTACTATGAAAAACTTTGTTTTTTTAACAAAATTATTGATCGAGGTTATGGGATGTTTGGGATGTGAACTTTAGGCACTTGCGCTTTAGCGCGTTAGGGTTCTGCGATGATAAACGAATGGGAGGATGCAATGTCCTATAAAAATTTGATTTTGGAAAAGGAAGACGGTGTTGGATTCATCAGAATGAATCGTCCGGAAGCATTGAATGCCCTGAATTCCGAGACCTTTCACGAATTGAATCACGTCTTTAATCACCTTGAAAAGGATGATGATATAGGGGTCGTCATTGTAACCGGTGAGGGGAAGGCATTCGTTGCCGGCGCAGATATCGTAGAAATGAAGGATATGAACGGTCAGGAATCCAGAAAATTTTCCATGTTAGGGCAACATGTATTTCGTCGCATGGAACTCATGGAGAAGATTTTCATCGGTGCCATCAATGGATTTGCCCTGGGAGGCGGGTGCGAGTTTGCCATGGCCTGCGATATTCGTATCGCCTCGGAAAAGGCCAAATTTGGACAGCCCGAAGTGAATCTGGGCGTGACTCCCGGCTTTGCGGGTACACAGCGCCTTCCGCGCCTCATAGGGCTGGCCAGGGCTAAGGAACTCCTCCTCACAGGGGATATTATCAAAGCCGATGAAGCACTTACCTGTGGTCTCATTAATAGAGTCGTCCCTCCTGAAGATCTAATGGATGAGGCCCGAAAATTGGCAAAAAAAATTATGACGAAAGGTCCTTTATCGATTAAGATGGTCAAGGCCTGTGTCCACCGGGGAATGCAGGCCGATATCGATACGGCTGCGGCCTTTGAGGCAGATGCATTCGGACTCTGTTTCGCATCGGGAGAGACCAGGGAAGGAATGACTGCTTTTCTCGAGAAACGAGAGGCGAAGTTCAGGTAATATTTGAATAACCGGTGGATCCGGAGATAAACATAACCGTCAGGGTAGTATCAAAAGTTTTATGAAAAGCCGACGGAATTCGGTATCGGTATCGGAATCGGAATCGAAGAGGGAACAATGTCATTTGGACAAGATGGTCTTGGCGTATGTGAAACGATAAGCGCCGAACAGAATCATCAAGGTAAAACTTTTGACACTACGACCATATAAACGGAGAGGTTGATCATGAAACGCATCGTTACTATTTTGGTTTGTACATGGCTTTTCGGCCTGAGTGCCTATTCCCAGAACGGTTGGGTGTGGCAGAGTCCCCTGCCCCAGGGGAATGATCTACTCAATGTCCATATTATCGATGGAAATACGGGTTTCGCGGTTGGCAGGCATGGAACGCTGCTAAAAACAACGGATGGTGGAGGTAACTGGATCCTTCAGCCCGCAATAGAGATTGAAACGGGATGGGACGATCCCCCGACCGAACTTGTAACAGACGATTTGAGGTGTATCACCTTTGTCACCAGGGACATCGGCTGGATCGTCGGCATGGGCAGCCTCATCTTAAAAACGACTGATGGAGGAAATACCTGGGTCGCTCAAGAGACGCCCTTCGTTTTTGATCCGAATAATCCTTTTGCATTTCCGGATATATACCATTCGTATTATGTCCATTTTGCAGACGTCAACACCGGTTGGGCGGTAGGACATAGGAATTATGAAGAAAACTTCGAGTTTAAATCCGCCGGAAGTATTCTCAGGACCACAGACGGGGGTGAAACCTGGGTCGATCAACCCAGTGGAACCGAGCACTGGCTTTTCCAGGTCTGGAGCATGGATGCCAACACGGCCTGGGTGGTTGGCGGGGATTGGAATGCCGCCGTATTACTCAAAACCACCGATGGTGGAACGACCTGGAATCGGGAAGACACACCAAGGCAAAGAGCCCTGAATTCCATTTATTTCTTAGATCCGAATACCGGATGGATCGCGGGAATCGATTTTGTTTTTAAGACAACCGACGGTGGAGAGTCATGGACTTCTCTCGATGTTGCGACCTTTGGTAGTTTAAGATCGATAGCATTCACTGATGCGAATAATGGATGGATTGCCGGAACTAAAAATATTGAACTGGGTGGGTTATGGAAAACAACTGATGGCGGAGTCAATTGGATCGAGGATGATGCGGGATATGTTTACGATTTAAATTCGATTTGTTTCACGGAAGGGGGAACCGGCTGGATCGTGGGGGACTACGGCACAATACTCAAGACAAACGGCGATGGCAGCCAGTGGAATGCTCAATCGAGTCCCAGAAAAGAGGATGTGAGTTCTGCCTGTTTTGTTGATAACAATACCGGTTGGGCGGTAGGAGGCAACTATTCCCTTCAGAAAACAATGGATGGCGGACGTAATTGGACCGTGTATTATTATGGTATCGATGGAACAGGTTTTACTTCTGTCACCTTCATCGATGAGAATACCGGATGGGCCACTGCAGATAAATATGAGGGACCCTTTTTAAACGGTATTATTTTGAAAACCACAGATGGTGGAACTTCCTGGATGCAACAGACAAGTATTCTTAGACAAACTCCACAATCCATAACTTTTCTAAACAGCACCAACGGGTGGATCGTGGGTGAAGGTGGATTGGTCCAGATGACCTCGGATGGTGGAGATAACTGGATAAATCAGGATAATCCCTTCAGCGGTACGACTCAACGTCTGGAATCCGTCCATTTTGTTGATGAGAATAAGGGCTGGATTGCTGCCGGTCATGAAGGAAAGATTCTTCATACGACTGATGGTGGAACTAACTGGATCGAGCAGGTAAGTGGCACAACGGAATGGTTGTATTCGATTTTTTTTATCGATGAAAATGTCGGCTGGACCGCTGGAAGTGACGGTGTATACAAAACAACCGATGGCGGAACGAACTGGTTTGCACAAGACCTTCCGAATTGGTGGTATAATTTCGAATCTATTCGATTTGCTGATGCCAATGTGGGTTATGCAGTAGGGGGTAATGATATTCTCAAAACGACTGACGGAGGAGAAAACTGGGTCGAACAACAGGGCATCACGGATAATGCTTTGAATTGTGTGTTTTTAGTCAATGCCAATAAGGCATGGGTCGTGGGAGCCGGGGGGACGATACTCAACTGGACTACTCCCAATGCCCCTCCTACGATTATTAATCTGACTGATTTCAGCTTCATGAATACAGAAACCCATACCATCGACCTCGATTCATGCGTGACAGATCCGGATCATACGCCTGGAGAGATGTCCTGGCAGGTGACACCATCAGACACGAGCGTGAAAGTCGCTTTCAGTAATCATCACGTCAGCTTCTCTGCGTTTCATTGGGGAGGAGAAATTGATGTGCAATTTAAAGTGACCGATCCTGATGGGGCATCCGATACGCTCACCGTGAAAGTCACGGTGACCTGGCCCGCTTCGGTTCATGATCAGAAAGAGTTGATTCCTCAAACGTTTTGCTTAAGACAAAACTATCCCAATCCCTTTAATCCATCGACGACAGTCGTATTCGGTTTGCCTAAACCGAGTAAAGTGGGCGTCACTATATATAATCTGAAAGGGGAGAAGGTCGAAGAGCTATTCGAGGGTCGAAAATCCGCAGGATATCATTCCCTCACCTGGAATGCAACCGATCACCCAACAGGGACCTATATCATCAGAATGACGGCGGGGAATTTTATCCAGGTCAAGAAATGTGTTCTGATTAAATGATGGAAAAATACTGACATCAAGGTTATTTTTCAAACAAATTAGCCTTGAAAAAAACAAAATATTTCATTAAGTTAAAAGATTATTTAGACGGACAATTATTTTTGACACTACGTGAAATGATGTAAGGAGTAGTTTATGACGCTTAATGAGCGATTGGAAAATGTTGCGGTAATTGGGGCTGCCGGTAAAATGGGCAGTGGGATCATTTTGCTATTGGCACAGGAGATGGCGAAGCTGAAACTACAGAATCCGGACAGGGAATACTATATCTACGCTTTGGATGTATCTGAAAAAGCCCTCGGCGGATTAATGGGGTATTTACGAGCCCAGGCCACGAAGGCAGCAGAAAAGGGTTGCGTTATGCTCCGCGATTTCTACAAGGACAGGGTTGATCTTGTGGAGAATTACGATATCATCGAACAGTTTACACAGGATGTATTAAACGTCCTTCGTCCGACGACCGATCTGGCTTCGGCAAAGAATGCCCGACTCGTTTTTGAGGCCATTGTAGAGGACAAGGATGTGAAGATAAAAATACTGAAAACCTTGAACGGACTCTGTTCCTCAGACACATTCTATTTCACCAATACGTCTTCTATCCCCATCCACGTTTTGGATGAAGGTGTGGGTCTCGGAGGCCGAATCATCGGTTACCATTTTTACAATCCGCCGGCAGTACAGAAGTTGGCCGAACTCATTCCTGCAAAAACGACGAAGAAGGAACTCGTGGACATCTCCCATGAAATCGCCAGGAGACTCAGGAAGAAGATTATCCCTTCCAACGATGTCGCCGGATTTGTTGGGAACGGCCATTTTATGCGAGACATTCTTCATGCGATCAGTGAAATCGACAGACTCTCTGATACATTCTCACCGGTCGAAGGCATCTATGCCATGAACAAGGTCAGTCAAGATTTTTTGATCCGTCCCATGGGTATCTTCCAGCTCATCGACTATGTGGGCGTTGAAGTCTGCCAACTCATCATGAAGGTGATGACTGAACACATTCCGAATGTGACACTGGAGAATGAATTGATCAACAGGATGGTGGAGAATAAAGTTATCGGTGGCCAGTATGTGGACGGGAGCCAAAAGGACGGATTCCTGAAGTATGAAAAAGGTCGTCCGGCAGGCGTCTATGACATCGATCAGGGCCAATACGTCATGTTCGATCCTGAGGGTTTGACGAAGAAGGTCGATGAAAAATTGGGTCCGATGCCCGAAGGATGGGCACCCTGGAGGAAACTCCTGATGGATCCCAAGAAGGAAGAAAAACTCAAAACCTGTTTCACTCATCTGATGAACATGGATACATTAGGTGCAGGACTGGCGAAGAACTATTTTAAAAGGTCCAAAGAAATCGGAGAAGGATTGGTCAATGACGGGGTCGCTCTCGAGATTGAAGATGTAAACGGTGTCTTAACCAATGGATTCTTTCATCTGTACGGACCTGTGAACGACTATATGGACTAAAGGAGGTTTACGAATGAGGAAGTTACGGAAACCGATTTTTTTCACGGCAGGATACAATACTGTTTCCTTTGGATCGGGGCGTAAAGAGTTTCATCATAAAAAACCACGCCCTGGTTTAGAACATTATATTACTGAGGCAGGCAGGGGCGTCCTCGAACAGATAAACGATCCCAACCATATTGAAGAAGGTGTCATTGGTAATTTTATGGCTGCCAGATTCAATAAACAAGGAAATTTGGCGAGTCTGATGGTGAATATAGATCCGTCCTTTGAGTATAAACCCATGCTTCGAGTGGAAGGTGCCTGCGGTTCGGGTGGACTAAGCTTGACTACTGCCACGAAAACGATTCTTTCCGATATGGCGGATGTGATTATGAGTGTCGGTGTTGAGGTGCAAAATCCGGTGAAGGCGATTTACGGTGCTGATATTCTTGCGGGCGCCGGTCATTATGCAGGAGAACGTAAGGCAGGACATGCGTACTTTTTCCCGTCAAAATTTTCGGATCGGGCAGGGGCTTGCTATGAAAAGTTCGGATATGATAAGGTTAGAGAAGCGATGGCTTCGTGGTATGAACAGGCCATACAGAACGCTCGAAAGAATCCCAAGGCTCAGGAGTATCATAACAGTATTGATGATTTGTTCGCTGCGGGTATGACGCCACCCAGTCCGAAAGTGTTTTGTGAGCACATTAATGTTTACGATTGTTCGAAGGTGTCCGACGGTGCGTCGGCTCTCATCGTGGCTTCGGAAGAGGGACTGGATAAAATCGGTATTGAGAAATCGAAGGCTGTGGAACTCATGGGATTCGGTGTGGCAGTGGCCGACTTGACGAAACATCCCCCGGACCAGACAAAGATGACTACGGTAGCTAATGCAGTAAAGAAGGCCTATGAGATGGCTGGCATTGGTCCGGAGGATGTGGGTGCTTTGGAGGTTCACGACTGTTTTACAATCGGCGGTATCCTGGAAGTTGAAGCTGTAGGATTTGCTGAATACGGTGAGGGATTCGAATTTGTTACTGCAGGACAAACGCGTTTCGGGGGTACAATCCCCACGAACGCCAGCGGTGGATTGATCGGATTCGGCCATTATACGGGGGGTACGGGTGTACGCCAAGCCGTGGATTTGATTCATCAGTTGACAGGCCAAGCTGGGGATTGTCAGATCACTATTCCATCAGATAGACCTTATGGACTGATGATCAGCATGGGTGGAAATGACAAGACGGTGGTATCCTGTATTTTTAAGGTAGCAAGCGAATGATAGTTGAATGGCTGCAATTTTCAGTGATTTTCCAATAGAGGTTTGTATGCAAGAGGGTCGAATCATCTCAGCGATGTCGGATAATGAACACGAACGTTTCAGAGAAGAAGTGCGGGAATTTGTTATAGAGCACGTTGTACCAAAAGCTGCAGATCTCGAAACCAATGAGGAATTTCCCTGGGATATTATCCGCGAAATGGGGAAAAAACGCTGGCTGGGGATACCTGTCTCTCAAGAGTACGGTGGAGCAGGTCTGGACAACTTTAGCTATATCATTGCCGTCGAAGAGTTCTCCCGGGTTTCAGGATCGATGGGAATTACACTGGCGGCACAAACATCGCTGGTCATCTGGCCACTTTATTCCCATGGAGATGAAATCCAGAAACAGAAATATATTCCTTCTCTCGCAAATGGTGAACACATGGGTTGCTTTGGATTAACCGAAAACAATGCCGGCTCAGATGCCGGGGGTACTGAGACGATGGTTGCCCTCGAGGATGGATACTACGTTATTAATGGAAGCAAACGATTTATCACAAATGGCACCTACGCGGACACTATTATTTTGACAGCGTCTCATGATCGTTCCATGGGGACCCACGGTATCAGCGCATTCGTTATTGAGAAGGGAACGGCTGGGTTTACGGCGGTCGGGAAAGAAGATAAGTTGGGATTGAGGGCTTCGGACACAGCCGAACTCCTGTTCGAGGACTGCAAGATACCAAGAGAGAACCTGATAGGAGAGGAAAAAAAGGGATTTCGGGTTTTCATGGACACATTGGATGGCGGCCGCATCAGTATCGGCGCTCTTGCTTTGGGAGAAGCCCAGGGGGCTCTCGATGCGGCAATTCAGTATGCGCAGGATCATGAGCTTAAAAAATCTCAGATGGTACAGAACGAGATTGCCGATATGATCATAGAGGTATCGGCGGCACGGCATATGATCTATCATGCTGCACGACTCAAAGATCAAAAACTCAGAGTGACACTGGAAGGTGCAATGGCAAAATGTTTTGCCTCCGAGGCCGCAATGCGTGTAAGTTCCAAGGCCATGAATCTCATGGGCATGGAGGGGTTGACAAAAAGATTTCCCGTCGAACAAATTTTTCGGGATGCCAAGCTCAATGAGATCGGGGAGGGAACTTCGGAAATACAGCGAATAGTCATAGCAAGACAAGTTTTAGGAAGATAATAAATAATGTATAGGAGGACATATGAATTTTACGTTGGATTCGAATGAAAAGCTGATACAGGAAATGGTTCGTGAATTTGCTGTCAATGAACTGGAACCCATGGCGGAAGAAATCGATAGATCGTGTGAATTCCCCTGGGCAAATATCAAGAAGTTGGCCGAATTGGGGTTGATGAGTATGATCATTCCTGAGGAATTCGGTGGCGGAGGCATGGATTTCTTGAGTTTAAGCATTGCCATTGAGGAGATTTCCAGGGGATGTGCGTCTACGGGCGTTATCGTAGCAGTACATCAAAGTTTATGCGCCTATCCGATCATAAAGTTCGGAAATGAATCCCAGAAGAAGAAGTATCTTCCCATCATGGCCAAAACCGAACAGATCGGTGCCTTTGGGCTGACAGAACCCAATGCAGGATCCGATCCGGCGGCAATGGAGACGACGGCCAGGCTGGATGGCGATCATTATATTCTGAATGGGTCGAAGCGATTCATCACCAACGGAGGAGAGGCCGGCATATTCATTGTATTCGCTACCACTGACAAGTCCCTGGGACACAAAGGCGTCAGTGCTTTTATCGTCGAGAAAGATTTTCCGGGATTTAGCGTCGGAAAACACGAGGATCTGCTCGGATTACGGGCCACCTCCAACTGCGAGCTTCAATTCGATGATTGTAAGGTTCCCAAGGAAAATCTCCTGGGTGATGAGGGACAGGGTTTCAAGATTGCACTGCATACCATCGATACGAGCCGTATCGATATTGGTGCTCAGGCCGTTGGCATATCCCAGGCAGCCCTCGAAGCTTCGGTAAAATACTCCAAAGAACGGAAAACCTTCGGTAAGCCGATCTGTGAATATGAAATGATCCAGGCGAAATTGGCCGAAATGGCCACCAGGATCGACGGGGCCAGGTTGCTGGTCTACCGGGTTGCGTGTATGAAAGATGAAGGTGTGCAGCGATTTTCAAAGGAAGCCGCCATGGCTAAATATGCCGCTTCAGAAGCCAGTATGTACTGTGTGAGAGAGGCCATTCAGGTTTATGGCGGATATGGATACACAAAGGATTATCCGGTAGAGCGTTATTATCGTGATGCAAAGTGTATGGAGATCTATGAAGGAACAACGGAAATCCAGAAAATAGTGATTGCAAGGAGCTTATTGGCCTGACAATAATAATTTCGTTGTAAAGGGAGTGATATGGCTGTCGAAGGAACTGCTCTCTGTAAAGAGTTGGAACTGTATGAATGTATTCAATGTGGAAAATGCACCGGAGGATGTCCTGTTTCTATACGTTCCCATCTGAACCCCAGGCGACTGATTTATGAGGCCCTTTTAGGAGAAATATTCAATCCCGTCGAGAGGACCGAAATATGGGAGTGTACAACCTGCGCCACCTGTGCCGAGCGCTGTCCCAAGGAAGTTCGGCCCTATGAGGTGATTCTTGCTTTGAGATCCGATGTGATCGAAAGCGGAAGAGTGAAACCGAGTGTTCGGGATGCTCTTGAGAGTACCTTTATGCACGGAAATCCCTGGGGTAGGGTTCGTGAAAAACGTTCGGATTGGCTGGGTGATTTGCAAATAACAGTGCTGAAGGAGGGAGACAAAACCGAACTTCTCTACTTCATCTGCTGTACTGCGGCCTATGATCCCAGGATACAGGAACTGTCACGAAGTATGGTCACAGTGCTTCAAAAGACCGGAATCGATTTTGCGATTCTGGGTAACGAGGAGAGTTGTTGCGCCAATGAGATGAATGAACTGGGTGAAAAGGGACTCTTTGAAATGGCCCAGGAAAAAAACAAGGAGAGTTTTGGAAAGTTCTCATTCCCCATGATGATCACGATCTCTCCCCATTGTTTTCACGCTTTTAGTAATGAATACAGTGATCTCCAATTCCAGGTGTTTCATTATACACAGCTATT
>Ga0114922_10000982_pt1 | contig 27297 bp, 26 predicted proteins | sample AartaG_FD_100975 | JGI IMG/M metagenome (GOLD analysis project Ga0114922, IMG submission 100975) | Deep subsurface microbial communities from Aarhus Bay to uncover new lineages of life (NeLLi) - Aarhus_00045 metaG | ecosystem: Environmental > Aquatic > Marine > Oceanic > Sediment | place... | reverse complement strand
GCGAATGGCCCGGAATTGTTAGTTGAGGCGGACGAGTCGCTGTTAAGGCAAGTGGTTTTCAACCTGCTGCTCAATTCTATTCAAGCTGTGGAAAATGATGGCAGGATTGAGGTGGTTATCGAAAGAGACAGCCGAGACGAGGCCGCCGTCGAGATCCGCGACAACGGTTCGGGCGTTCCCTACAACGCAAGGGAGGAGATATTCCGCCCATACTACACGACCTCTGAGGAGGGAGCGGGGCTGGGACTCGCGGTGGTCCGTCAAATCGTATCGGCGCACCAGTGGGAAATCGCGTACGTTCCCGGCGAGGACGGAGGTTCAACATTCCGTGTAAGTCGCATGAAAGTGGCATAGATGGAGGACGGTTGCATCGACATGCCGACGAATACACCTGACGACGTTGCTGACCGCGCGAGCATTCTCGTGGTCGATGACGACTCGAGCCAGCGAAGTCTCCTGGAGTCATTCCTCACCAGCCAGGGATTTGCAGTCGTCACCGCCGCGTCGGGAGAGCAGGCGCTGGCGACTCTCAATTCAGAAGAGATCGCGATGATGATCTCGGACGTGCGCATGCCGGGCATATCCGGCCTGGAGACGTTGCGTCAGGCAAGACAGAAGAATTCCATCCTACCGGTATTGCTGGTGACGGCCTATGCGGATGTCCGCGACGCGGTCGGTGCCATGCGCGATGGCGCGGTGAACTACCTGGAAAAGCCGATCGATCTTGACGAACTGCTCTCATGGGTTCGCCGATCAATAGGACTGGATGACGGTGTTCAGGCACGCGTTTCAGATGAGTTCGAACTGCCCGAACACGTTGTCTCCCAAAGTCCGCAGATACGCGGGGTCTTCCGCGAGGCTGCACTCGTGGCTCCTTCTGAGACGCGGATCCTGATCACCGGCGAGAGCGGTGCCGGCAAAGAAGTGGTCGCCGATCTGATTCACGGCTGGAGCCCCCGTGCTGCCGGCACGTTGGTGAAAGTCAACTGCGCGGCGATTCCCGAACCTCTCCTGGAAAGCGAGCTGTTCGGTTACGTCAAAGGCGCGTTCACCGGCGCGACAACGAACCGCGTCGGGCGCTTTGAACAGGCCGATGGAGGAACCATCCTTCTTGACGAGATTGCGGAAATGTCACACGGCCTGCAGGCAAAGCTCCTGCGGGTTATGGAGGATGGTACGTTCCAGAGGCTTGGCTCGAGCGGTGAGCGCCGGACGGACGCGCGAGTTCTGGCGTCAACCAACAGCAACCTTGAAATGGAGGTCGAGAAAGGGCGTTTTCGACAGGACCTGTTCTTTCGCCTGAACGTGATCGAGATATATGTCCCGCCGTTACGCGAACGCCGGGCGGACATTGTCCCACTCGCCAGTATTTTCGCTGCGGAGTTCTCCGGCGCAAGACCCAGGCTGTCGGCTTCGGTTATCACCTGCCTGGAGCTTTACGGATGGCCCGGCAACGTGCGGGAACTGCGTAACGCGATGGAGCGGGCCTGCCTCATGGCTCGCGGCGAACTGATCCTTCCCGAACATCTGCCAAAGCGGGTCCAGAAAGCTGCGGTCGGAACGGACGCGGAGTCCGGAGAACCGTCGTCGGGCAAGCGTATGGAGGACGTCGAACGTGCTGTCATCCTTCAGACACTGCGCGAGAACAACTACAACCGGACCCAGACCGCCCGTGCCCTTGGCATCAGCCGACGCGCCCTGATTTACAAACTGCGACGTTTGCGCGAGCAGGGGCACGTTGTCGAGGCAGAATAAGGCGCCCGGCAGGATTCAGATCCCCGACCTTGGACCTTGCTCGATGTAGTGGATATCGGGCAGGTTCCTGTATTTCTCGTCGTAGTCCAGGCCGTATCCGACAACGAACTGGTCCTCTATGGTGAATCCGATATAGTCAGGCGCAACGTACCACTCTCGCAGGCGCGCTCAGTTTATTTTCGTATATTCTGGCATCGGCGCTGTCATATGAGTAGAATGGACGAAGCGGAGCTGTTTCATAGAGGAGATATCCCCGATGAACTCTTCGGACAGAGCCCTGATAGAGAAGTGGACAACCCGCCGCGACGCCGACGCCTTTGCCGAAATCGTCTCGCGCTATTCCCGCATGGTCTACGCAACGTGTCTGAGAATCCTCCGAAACGGCTCGGAGGCGGAGGAAGTGGCACAAGAGTGTTTCCTCAAGCTTGCTACAGGGAGCACGGTGATCAGGTCTTCACTGGGAGGATGGCTGCATAAGTTGGCGACCGACCGGTCTCTCAACCGTGCAACGTCGGATAAGCGGCGACAGGTGCGAGAGCGTAAGTTTGCTGAAAACGCGGCCGCGTCTGGTGAAGCCAGCTGGGACGACATCCAGAGTCATGTGGATGAGGCCATCGCAGCGCTGCCCGAGAAGATCCGTGAGCCCGTAATCAAACATTTTCTGGAGGGTCAGACTTACGACGAGCTAGCCAAAACGCTTGGCATTCCTCGTTCGACAGCCGCGAGCCGAGTGCAGAAGGGCCTGGAGATGGTTCGGAAGTCGCTTAAGAAGCGGGGCATACCCATCTCAGCAGCGGGCCTGGCTGCTTTGATGGCCGCGAACACGAGCCACGCAGCGCCCGCTTCCCTTGTCGCCGCCCTTGGGAAGCTCGCGGTTGCAGGAACGGCGGGGTCAGGGGCGTCCGTCGCAGGAGCCGTGCTGACTGCGGCCGGCGCTGCAAAGCTGTTAGGGGGGCTCTCGGTAACGAAGGCCGTTGCCATCGTCACGGCAGTCATCTTGGTGGGCGGCGTTGGTACGTGGGTCATGAAGCAAAAGCAGCACGCGCGCCAGGTCACCGGCACAGTTGTCGTGGAACCTGAGCCTGTTGGGGAGGAAGACACGACTGTGGGCCATACCCAGCCTCCTGTCGAAGAAGCGGCTCCTCTAAATGAGAACCCATCTTCACAAGGACTCTTGGGAATTGAGCCGGCATCACCCAGGCTTGCTGCCATCTCCGGTCGCGTTTTCGTTTCCGAGACAGGGGAGGCACTATCCGGTGCGAGACTAATTGCGCACGGGCCAGAACAGATTGAGCTCCTTTCTGGGGGAGACGGGACATATATCCTTGAAGCACTGGAACCAGGCGACTACACCCTTACTTGCTGGGCGCCTGAGGGCGTTGTGCGTACGTGGTTGTCGAAGAATGTATCTTTGGCTGATGGGAAGTGGGTCGAGAACGTGGATTTCTCCTTTGAACGGGGTATCGAGCTGTCGGGACGCGTCGCAGACAAAGCGATGGAGCCGATCGAAGGGGCGCAGCTCAAAGCTGAGTCGCGAAGCAGCTTTCCCTGGGTTTCCAGCGAGACCGAGACGGATAGCGAGGGCAGATATGTGTTCCTGGTAAAGCAGAACGCGTCGTTCCATGTTGCGGTCTCAAAGCAGGGTTACGGCAGCATCATCTCCGACGTCATTGAGATTCCGGTTGTAGAGCACGTGATCGGGGTGGATTTCGCGTTGGAACCTGAGGCCGTCATATCTGGATACGCTGTGAACAGCGATGGTCTTCCGGTAGCCAACTCCGCTGTGCATGTCAACACGGAGCGCTATTACAGAAGACACCACCAGCCGCATTGGCTTCCGCAAGGGGCGACGGACCATCAAGGTAAGTTTGAGATCAGAGGAGTTCCGTCGGGCCCGCAGTACTTCTCCGTCAAATACGAGAATGTCTGGAGACCAGCCATCAGCGAACCGGTCACGGTTCGGGCTGGTCAACGGGTTCAAGGCGTTGAAGTTCTCGTTGAAGCAAAGCGGGAATACGAGGGATTCATACAGGGTTTTGTTCGCAACGCCGCAGGCTTGGGCATACCGGGCGTCTCGATACAAACATCTGGTCTGAAGAAGGAGCACCACCAGCTGGTCGAAACGGATGATTCTGGCCATTTTGTAATGGAGGGGCTCCCTGAGGGAGAGGTTGGAATCAGATTCCGCCATCATGAGTACGCCACCATGCAGCTCCGGGCGGTAGCGGTGGGAACAGCCGATCTCAAGGTTGTGATGGACCCTCGAGGCAGCATCGCAGGCAAGGTCGTTGATGCGGATACGGGAAGTCCTGTCAATGATTTCATCATTTCGCGAGGCCGCGGCTCCGTGGAGCAAAAGGCATATCATTCAGAAAGCGGCGCGTTTGTTTTCCCCAATGTGGAGCCGGGCACGGTCACGTTCGAAGTGTGGGCAGAGGGGTACGCTCGTCAGGAGGTTTCCGGTATTGCCGTGGAAAGCGGTAAGACGACAGGCGGCATTCTCGTTGAGCTCTCTTTGGGTACTACTCTTCGCGGTGTTGTAGTTGCCGACTTGGATTCGCGTCCACTCGGCGGGGCGAACATTTACCTCGGTGATGTTCCTCGCTCTCTTCAAAAGAGACAGCAAGTTGCGGCAGTAACGGACGCGGACGGTGTTTTTGTTCTGGAAGGTCTTTCTACCGGTCCGCATGAGCTGGGAGTGCTGCATTCGGATTTCGCGCCAGAACGGGTCAAGGTCGACGCGCAGGGTAAGGAAGTCGAGATCACCATTCGGTTGCAGCAGGCGGGTATCGTGGAAGGCTATGTCACCTGCGATGGCGTACCCATTGCAGAGGCTCCTATAGGGCTGCTAACATCGATGTCATCTATGCGACCTGGCTTCCGCAGGCCATATGATGTCACCCGCACTCACGACGACGGGCGTTACGAACTTAAGCAGCTTCCTGCGGGGATCTATGAAGTGGACGCGGGAGACAAAGTGGGGTCCTTTGAACCTGGCGATATTACGCGTCGCCGGTCGGTAACAGTCGACGTGCAACCTGGTCGCGTCACTCAGGTCGACCTCGAGTTCACGACGGGGAACTGTACCATTGAAGGCTACGTAACGTCCGACGGCCAGCCGTTGCCTCTTGACAGATTCACAAGCATTTGCGTGAAACCCGTGTCGGATGGTGCGTGGTGTCACACGAATCTTGACGAGGATGGCTTCTACAGCATTGACGGGCTTTTACCGGGCGCCTACAAGGTCTACTATATGAGTAGCGGCGAGGAATCGGCCGTTACTGTAGAAGCGGGCGAAGGAGAGACCGTACGCCAGGATATCGAACTGGCAGACTGAGAGGAAAGATATTTTCTTGCTGGAACCGCTTGTCCTCTATCCCGTCAGTCGCAGATATCTTCCAACTGCACAACCTCACCGAACTGCGCGAAATCCTCACAGGTCTGGGCGTCATCGAATAGAATGGTCAGTGTCACCAGGCCATGCTTCCTGAGCTGTTGTTTCAGGTCATCCGACATTGACGCATAGCCGTCGGTGATGATGACGGCTCTGTCAACGCCTCGCTCCAGAATGGATTGCGCGATGCAGTTGAAGTCTGTCCCGAACGTGGTCTGGATGTTGCCTTTGAGCAGTGTTTCGAAGGACGTTTCGACCACCTTGTTGCTGAACTGGAAGATCGTTGTGATCTCCTTGCTCAAGCTCTTCATAATGCCGAGTATCTTTGGCAGGTACTCCTTGACCCTCCCCGAGACATATAGGTAGATGCGAATTCCCGGTCACGTTCTTGGGCCTTGCTCGATGTAGTGGATATCGGGCAGGTTCCTGTATTTCTCGTCGTAGTCCAGGCCGTATCCGACGACGAACCGGTCCTCGATGGTGAACCCAATGTAGTCCAGATGAACCTCAACGGCTCTTCTGGCGGGTTTGTCGAGAAGTGTACAGATCTTGAGCGTTTCAGGTTCCTGTTTCGCGATGAGATCCAGGAGAAACGCGCATGTTCGGCCGGTGTCGATTATGTCCTCGATAAGCACGACTTTTCTGCCTTTGAGATCGAGCGAGGGCGGTTTTTCGAGCCGAATCTCGCCGGTTGACGTGTCCCCGGCATAGCTGTGCGCGCTCACGAAGTCGAGCTCGACCGGCACGGTCATCTGGCGAGCGAGGTCCGCGAGGAAAAACGCCGCGCCCTTCAGCGCAGCCACCAGCACGACCTGCTCGCCGCTGAAATCCCGTGATATTTCGCCGGCAAGCTCCTTGACTCGCGCGTCGATCTGTTTTTGGTCAAACAGTCTGGTCAACTTGTGCACATTGCACCTTCAGGACCTTTCGGGTGTCATCGGTAAGCTTGAACCGGTCGTCAACCGCCCCGCCCACCACCCACATGATGTCCTCGCCGGAGAGCAACAGGGGCGTTTCCGCTCGCTCGTAGCGCGGGCGTTTCGTGTCTATGAAATAGTCGCTGAGCTTCTTTTTTCCGCCGAGTCCGAGAGGGTAGAACCGGTCGCCGGGCAAGCGCGTGCGGACGTACAAGTCGCCGCCGAGCTTCTCGGCGTCGAAGAACTGCAGTTGTGGACCGCATTCCGCGATTAGCTCCTCGATGCTCTGAGAGCGCTCGAAAACGCTGGTCTCGATCTCGATCCCGAACGTCTCGAGCGAGACACGCCCGGGCAAAGGTACACTGAACGTCTGGCCCGGAGAGACCGTGGCAGGGTGGGGGAGAACCTTTTTTGCGAGGATCCGGTCCCGTTCAACGGAGATCTCCACGTCGTCCGAGATGCACACCCTGTTTCCCGTTTGGCCGGAAACGCAAAGTGCGTCGGCAGCCTCAATTGACGCGGCGGTCAGCCGGAGCGTTTTCTCGGAAAGTCTCTGCGCTACATCCATGATCAATCGCCGTCGCAGGACGAGGTTAGCGGAAACGTACACGTCGCGGGACAATTCGATGACGGAACCGTTTTGCCGCATCACGGCCTGCTCGGCGAGTTCGCGTGCGAGCCCGCTCAGATACTGCTCCTCCTCCTGGAGAACGGTCGCGCTTCGCAACAGCGCGTCGAGGACCTGCGGATTGTACGCTTTCTCCAATAGAGGGATGAGTTCGAGCCTAACCTTGTTGCGGAAATAGGCCGGATCGAGGTTGGTCTTGTCGATGCGGTACGGTACATTGTTGGACTCCAGGTAGCTCAGGATCTCGTTCCGTTTGACGTCGATCAGGGGACGAACACAGGTGATGTCGTCCAGATCTCTGACGGGTCGAATCCCGGCCAGCCCTCGTCGTCCCGTTCCCGAAATCAGGCGCATCAACATTGTCTCCGCCTGATCATTCGCCGTATGTCCAAGGGCTATCTTGCTGGAACCTGTCTGGTTCGCGACGCGGGTGAGGAACTCGTACCTGAGATCCCGCGCCGCTGCCTCGAACGAGCCGCCGGGCGGCTTCATCCGGGCCACGTCGACGGTCTCGACGTGACATTCGAGGTCCATGCGCTTGGCGAGCGATTCGACGAAAAGAGCATCCTCGGTTGACTCGCCGTTTCTTGTGGAATGGTCCAGGTGCGCCACCCTGAGATGCAGGGAAAACTCGTCCCGCAGCTCGTTCAGAAGATGCAGTAGACAGACCGAATCCGGCCCGCCTGAGACCGCCACGACGACCGAGTCACCGTGCCGGAACATAGCGTGTTCTCTTATCGTATCAAGGACGGTGGATCGTAAGGTTTCCATGGTTTGTCAGCCTGAATAAAGGCTTCTTGCGTCGACTATCGTCGCGGCACCGGAGGAAGAAACCACTCCCGCAGTAAGGAATCGGCGGCTGCAGGAGAACGCGGCCGATGCGGCGATCCGGCTGTCATTCGTCCACGGACTCACCGAGAGATTCCAGTTTTATCTTGGCACTCTCTGCCACATGCCCGGGAGAGTCGCCGTATTGCGAAATGATCTTTCTCAATAGTCTGACAGCTTCTTCTCTCTCACCAAGCCTATCGTGAGCGTACGCTTCGTTAAGCATGGCGTCGGGCACCTTGTTGTTTTGCGGGAACTCGGTGTAGACCTTCTTGAATTCGGTCACGGCAGTACGGAAGTCGCCGCTCTTGAAATGGCACTCAGCGAGCCAGAATTGCGCGTTAGGCGCGAGTTCAGAATCCGGGTAATTCCGCAGGTATTCATCGAACTCCAGCTTGGCGATCTCGAGGTTTCCTCTGTCGTAATCCCGCTTGGCGCGTCTGTAGTCCTCCTCCGGGCTGACAGGTTTCAGAAGAGGTGGAGGGACGGCAGCCTCGGGTTTTTCTGTGTCGGTCGGCGCCTCCGTGGGGGTTTCTTCCGGTTCTTCGACCTCGATATCAGCCGGTTTCACTACTCTTTCCTGCGGGATAGTCTCTTGTGCGGCCTGCAGCGAGTAGAGTATCTCGTCAAGCTTGGCGGTGAGCTGCCTGACTTGATAGGTGTTCTCCTCAACCTTCTCGCCGGTTCTGCGCAGCTCGTCCTGCAACTCCTTCAGGTTCTCACCCACGTCAGCACGCGTGGCTCTCGTCTCGTTCTGCATTTCCCGGACAGACACTGACGTGGAATCCTCGAGTTTCGCAACGCGCCTATGCGTATCGAGCACACTCCTCTGGATCTGTCGTATCTCCGGCTCGCTCAAAGTGAAACAGCCGGAGATACACATCGACAACACGACTAACCACAATACTGTTCTGTTCAACTTCACCTTGAACCATTCTCCGTAGCTAGCGGGCCAAAAAAATCGCGCAGCAACTCATCTCAATGGTTATTCGGCCTCACGGAACTGCGCGCGTCTGTTCTTAGCCCAGGCTTCATCGTTGTGTGCCGCGTCGATCGGCCTCTCCTCGCCGTAGCTGATAGTCGCCAACCGGCCCGCGTTGACTCCGAGCTCGATGAGGTAGTCGCGCGTCGCGCTGGCACGTCTCTGACCCAGCGCGATGTTGTACTCGTTTGTGCCCCGCTCGTCGCAATGCCCTTCGATCTGGACTATCACACCGGGATTCTCTTTTATAATCTCAGCGTTTTGCTCGAGTATTGCGCGCGATTCCTCGGTTATGCTCGACTTGTCGAACTCGAAGTAGACCGTCTCCAGATCAGTTTCGGGCGACCAATCGAGCGGCCTGACGTCGGGTTCCGGGATTGTTGCTGTATCTATACGCCCAGTCGTCCGAGGTGGCGGCGGAGGTGGCTCTACCACTACCCGCGGTTCATCGCCGCCAGGGAATTTCGTTGACACGGTACCTCTGCGACAACCCGTCACGGCCAATACCGCCACGAGAAGCATCACCATGGGTACCCAGAACAGCTGCCTCTTTCTCATAGCTTCTTCCCTCCTCCTCTTCGTTGTTCCTCGCGCGATGCCGACACCGCATCGCTTGCCCCACCGATACACACCAACTTCTTACTGCTCCCCCAGACCTCGACCATCCTTACATTACATCTAGTTCGACCACGCAGGCAACCCGTTCTCCCCGCCAAGGAACGTTACCCTCCTGGGCTTCTCGGAATCGTCCGCGCGCATCGTGTATATGTTCGAACGTCCCGCACGCGTTGAACCGAACACGATGTGCGTCCCGTTGGGCGACCACGTCGGCTCCTGGTTCCATCCGGGCTCTCTCGTGAGCTGTTTCGGATTGCTTCCGTCCGCATCCATAACGAATATCTGCATACCTTCGCCCGGAACGTCGACAACGTAGGCGATCTTATCTCCCAGCGGCGACCAGTCCGGCGTAAAACTGCGCCCACCCTGATATGATATGCGACGGAGGTTGCGTCCGTCAAGACCCATGACCCAAATCTGCGGCGAGCCCGATCTGTCCGAGACGAAAGCCAGGTGACTCCCGTCCGGCGAGAATGACGGTGCCGTATCGATTGCGCGACCGTGCGTAAGGCGCCTTATACGTCCGCTGTTGATCTCCTTGATGTAAATCTCTGCGTTACCGTCCTTGCTGAGAGTGAGCGCCAACGTGTCGCCGTTCGGCGACCAGCATGCCGCGGTGTTAAGCCCGTGTACGCCGGAGACCATGGCTGACGACGAACCGTCTGCGGTCATGATGTAAAGGTCGGGATTACCGTCCTTGTAAGACGTGTAGGAAATCCGCGTGGAATCCGGCGACCAGTTCGGCGACAAAGCTATGTTTCTGTCACGCGTCAGTTGCCGCATGTTCTCTCCGTCGTAATCGCAGACGAAAATCTCTTTTGCGCCGGTCGAAGTGGACGTGAAGGCGATCTTTGTGTGGGCGATACCCAACCGTCCTGTATGAGCGAGCACTATCTCATCGGCGAAACGGTGTGCGATCCGGCGCACGAGGTTTCGTTCACCTCTATAGGCTTTTCCGATTATCTGGCGCCCTTCGGGCACGTCGAAAAGCCGGCATTCGATATCCACGTTGCCGTTGCGCGTTGTGTACAGGCCGTGTACGAGATCGCGCGCCTTCACCTGCCTCCACCGCGGGAAGTTTATCCGGCGCGGTTTCGGGTCCAGCATCAGGAAATCCGGCGGATATTGGGCGCTGTCCAACACCTGAAAGTACCCGGAGAAGTCCAGATCGTACGCTACTATCTCGGCGACCTGCCGTCCGAGGTTATCTTTTGTGTAGGGCGAACGCGAAACAAAATGCGGCACCGCGATCCTGACGCGTTTCTCACCAGGGCGGAACAGGTCGATGCGGACCTCGACCGCAGCAGCTGTCGCCATCGCTACCAGCAAGATCAGGGCCGCAAGGGTCGTCGCTATGCTGCCGGCTGGTCGGTTATTCTTCATTCTTGAACACAGAGTTGACTTCAACGGCTTCCTTAATCTCCGACGGCCACGGAGGGAACCGCGACTCGACAACGGCACGCAGCGCCGCCAGGTCCCATCGCCTGTCGCCGGAGGCTTTTACAATTCGAGCCGAGGCGACCTCGCCCGACTTCAATATCTCGAAATAGACAATTGCCTCCATGAGCACGCCCGCGGACACGGTTGGCGCTTCCCAGTGGCGGTCCACAGTCTCCTTGATGGTCGAGTAGTACCACGAAGGTATGTCGGCCTTAATCGTAGTTTCCACCTCCGCCTTCGGCGGGGGGGGGCTTGGTTTGACCTCCTCCTTCTTCTCCTCCTTTGGCGGTTTCTCGGCGACCTTTGGCCGTTCCGGCTCCGGTTTCTTCTCTTGTTTCACCGGAGGCGTGACAACCTTCGGCTCCTCCTTCTTGGGTTGGACGACCGGCTTCTTCTCCGGCTTTTTCGGTGCTGGTTTCTTGGGCGTCGCTCGTCGCTCCGGCTCAATCCGAACCAGCTGGACCTCGTATAGCGGCGGAAACTCAAGTATTCTCGGCTTATACCGTTCCGATGGGAAGAACGCTATCACAACGACGTGAAGGCACGCCGACACCACCAGCGCCCGTCGAATCAGCGTGTTCGACCAGCGTTCGCCCCAAAAAAAGTCGTAATGGTTGCCGGAGGGTACAACGCTATCACCGGCCCCATCATGGGAACCCACAGGGGGTTCTCCTTCCGCACGCCCCAACCTCTTCCTGTCACGTATCATACACTACAACCCTTCAAAAGTCAACATCCGCACCGATCGCCTGACAGCCACACGAGCCCATCGTTAAAGTAAACGCAGAGAGAGGGATAAGCGATGACCGCGTGTTTCAGCGGGCCGATCAGTCCCCTCCTCCATCACCACCACGTCCCCCGCCTCGACCGCGTCGCCGCCTCCTTCGTCGCCTTGCTCGCATTTGTCGGAGTCGCGGGTCGTCGGGATCGCGTATCGGCCCAACGAGCACACCAGCTTGTGCCGGCAGGGGGCATTTGTACTCGCAGAGACCACACCCGATGCAGACCTCCGGGAGGATGTAAGGCCTCCGAAGCGGCTCGCCGGTTACTTCATCCACGAGCCCCGTGTCGCGAAGCTCGATGGACTTCGTTGGCGTCGGGCAACATTCCTCGCACACGGCGCAGTTCCTGTTTTCAGCCCACGGAATACAGCGGTTTCTGTCAAAGAACGCCGTGCCGATAACCGTCTCATGTTTTTCCTCTTCCGTCAGGATAGGCAGCGCGCCAGTTGGACATACTTGCCCGCAAAGGGTGCAGTTGTACTCGCAGTACCCTACGCGAGGCACAAGTTTCGGCGTCCACATGGCTTCGAGTCCGGCTTCCAGGAGAGCCGGCTGAAGCCCGCCGGTGATGCATACTCTCATGCACTGCCCGCACCGAACGCATTCGGCGAGGAACTTCTCCTCTTCATCACCGCCGGGAGGTCGCACGAATCTGAAGAGCCCCTCGCTTCTTGCGAAGTTCGTTCTCAGTGCGGGCACTGCCGCGATTCCGCCGGCCACCGCCCCGACGAACCCTCGCCTGCTCAGACCGACTGATTTTGCGCGCTGGGCTTTGCCTGTAGAGAAGCTGAATGTCGAGACTCCTTCCGGGCAGACTGCGTCGCAGGCGAAACACTCGATGCACTCGCCCGGCGCGGTCATCTCGCCCTTGCCGGTTATCGCTCCCATCTTGCACTCCCGCTGACAGCGCATACAGTTGGTGCAACCATCGCGAACGTATCTGCGGAGAAACGAGACGCGCGAGATCAGATCGAAAATCGCCCCGAGCGGGCAGAGATGCCTGCACCAGAACCGGCGTTCGAGCAACCCAAGCAGGACAATGCCCACGAACACGGCAAGGAACACCAAGTGGGCCCTGTACACCGGCTGTGTGAAAGCCAGCACGGACTGGTGGGCAGCCTGGTCGAGCCATGCGACGAACCCGGGGAGAAAGTTCGAACGTACCGCTGTCTGCAGCGTTTTCTCTGCCACGAAGTTGAAGTATGGGTACGCGACCGTCCCGTACGTGCGTGTCGCAATGCAGATCGGGTCGAACCAGCCGGCGACCTGCACGCCGAATACGGCCAGGAGAACCACGATGGTCAGAACCACGTATTTTACCGGGTGGTATCGTTGTTGAGTGGCAGCGTCGGGCTTCCTTTTCTGACGGAATCTCGACAGAAACCTGTCGGTAATATCGAGAGTCGTTCCAAACGGGCATATCCAGCCACAGAAAACGCGAGCGAGCGCGACAGTCAGAACGACCACTACGATCGCGGGCACGAATGCCGCTATCCAGGCGCGGCTGGAAAGCATGGCGGTTAATGCAAGCAGCGGGCTTGACCGGAGGAAGATGCTCACGGGCGCGCTGGCTGGAAGCGGTTCGGCGGTGCGCAGGATCAGATAAAGAAAAAGGAGAAGAAACGCCGCCTGAACCACCCTTCTGGTGGTTCTCAGCCGGCTTTTCCCCTTATTCAAGCTGTCACCTCCCGAATTTTGACCTTGTTGATGTCAATCTCGCCCAGGTTGCGTTCGTGACCGGCCTTTACGTAGTTGATATCCTCGCCCTTGAGCCCGAAGAGAGTAGCAGCGTAAGAGTCAACCGCGACGGGATCGACACCGGCGATCATCTGGTGCGTCTCCTTAACATCGTCGGGACTGCCTCCTCTCGGTCCGTCGTCGACCAGTATACGGAACGCGTCCATAATGGTCAGGTCGACTTTCACGGCGCTGTTGACGTCGGCAAGTCGCTGAGCTATGTCGGGGTGCCACGCGCCTCTTTCACCGCCGGCCAATCCCATCAGGTTCTTCATTCCGAGCGTCAATCTTGTCAGTTCGTGATGCTTGGCTATAGGCACGTTTATCAGCACGTTGGCCTTAGTGAGGATATCGTGCAGCGGCCAACTGGTCATGGACACGCCTCCCTCAATGGGCAACTCCTTGAAGTGGCGATCGTTCTTGCCGCGCACGAAGCTGACTGTGGCCCCGGCACGTTCCGCCGCTTCCGCTATGCCGCTGCGCTTGTAGGTCAACCGGGCTTCATTGAGCGTGTGGTCGAGCACGTGCACCTCACGAGCGCCGGCTTCCACTGCCAGTTCCACCACAGTAGCCACCACATCCGGATTCGTGGTTGCCGCCAGCGCCGGCGGCATGTCCCACGATATATTCGGCTTCACCATGACCACGTCGCCGGGCGTTATGAGCTTGCCAAGACCACCCAATGCGTCTATAGCGGCCTTTGTGATCTGCGCCGGATCTGCCCCATGCGCAACTGCCAAGTCCCGGCTCAGACTGTTCTCTTTGGGCAGCTTGAGCTTGAGCTCGGGCTGTTGGCCGCACTGAGAACAGAGACCGAGCGCGAACGCGGCGCCTCCCGCGCTTGCCAGTGTTCCCTCTCTGAGAAATCCCCTTCTCGTCATCGTTCTCATGGCACATCTTCTCCCATAGCGCGTTCCTGTCAGTTAGTCAGTGGGACGATCGTCCTCCGAAGGTTCTCCCACGGAGTCGGATTTCTCCTTATCGCTCTCCGCAACTTCATCTCCTTCGGTATCGCTTGTGCTTTCGTCGGCGTGACCCTCGGGCGGCTCCTCACCCTCGTAGGGCTGTGATTCCTCCTCGTACGTGTCTGACGGTCTGGTATACGAGTAATCGGTCGGCCGGTCAGTCGTTATGTCCTTCCAATCCTGCTTGATATCGTCCGTCAGCAGGTCCTTCTCAAACTCATTACGGACGTCCTGTCCATACTTTTTGAGGTCGCGTATAGTGCGCGCTATTGTGCGCGCGAACTCGGGCAGCTTCTCCGGTCCGACCAACACCAGAACCACCAGAGCTATGAGCAACAACTCACCTGGACCCATCGAGAACATGGTTCAACTCTCACGTTTACGGAACAAGTACGACACACCTAAGCTCAATACATACAGACAGAACAGGGGAACCGCCATCATGATCTGAGAAATCGGATCCGGCGGTGTAAAAAGTGCGCTGACAATCAGAATGATCACGAGAACATACTTGGCGTTCTTGACAAAGAACCGTACCGGGACTAGTCCCAGATGTACCAGGGAGACCATGATGATCGGGAACTGGAAACCGACTGCGAACGCGATCAGAAATTTGAAAACCACATTCACATACGATTCATAACGCAAGTGCGCTTCGACGCCTTCAGGCGCAAACCTCTGCAAGACGGGAAAGACTAACGGGAGAACCCCGAGGTACGCCACGGTCAGCCCCGCAACGGTCAGCACGCTGCTCGCCAGAAGACCTCCGAGCACGACGCTTCTCTCGCGCGGTTTGAGCGCCGGCATCACGAACATCACCGCTTGGTACAAGATCACGGGAAGAGCGAGGAAAACCCCGACATAAAACGCGATGCTCAACCTCGTCATGAACGGTTCGGGCAGGGATAGATACTGTATCGGCACGTCCGGCGGGAGCGGTCTCTTCAGGAGTCGGAAGATCTGACCGTGAAACGCGTATCCTCCCGCCCCGCACACGCCGACAGCTATTACACTTCTAATTATCCTCGTACGGAGCTCGCCGAGGTGCTCGGTGAACGTCATCTTGACGTCGGGTTTGCTCATGAATCCAACCGGCATGGTCTCGCCTTCCTACAGAAACTCCTCGATTCCCTTCATGGAGCAGTACTTGCCGCACATCGTGCACACGTCGTCCAACACGGGCATGTTTCCCGAGCGGTACTGCCGGGCAGTCTCCGGGTCGATGGCGAGGTTTATCTGCTCGTCCCATCGTCTTGCTCGCCGGTGCGCCGCGAGCGAGTCGTCCCACTCTCTCGCGCCCGGTATTCCCTTTGCCACGTCGCCTGCGTGAGCGGCGATCCGCGCCGCTATCACGCCCTCCTTGACGTCCTGTACCGAGGGCAGGGCAAGATGTTCCGCCGGGGTAACGTAGCAGAGAAAATCGGCGCCGGCCGCCGCCGCCACGGCGCCGCCTATCGCAGCGCTGATATGGTCATATCCCAGGGCTACATCGGTCACCAGCGGTCCGAGTACGTAGAACGGCGCGCCTCTGCAGATGCGCTTCTGGAGTTGGACGTTCATCGCGATCTGGTCAAGGGGCATGTGCCCGGGGCCTTCAATCATGACCTGCACGCCGGCGGACCGCGCCCTGTCGGCGAGTTCACCCTGGATGATCAGCTCCTGGACCTGGCACCTGTCGGTGGCATCGGCGAGGCAGCCCGGCCGCAGCCCGTCGCCCAGGCTGAGCGTGACGTCGTACTCCTTTGCAATGTCCAGGATTTCGTCAAATCTTTCGTAGAGAGGGTTTTCGGCCTCATTATGCACCATCCACTCCGCGGCAAACGCGCCGCCTCTGCTGACGATCTTGGCAAGGCGTCCCTCGGTTCTCAACCTATCGACGGACTCGCGTGTCACGCCGCAATGGACAACGAAGAAATCCATCCCGTCGCGTGCGTGTGTCTCGAACGCGGCGATCATTTCGCCTGGAGTCATGTCGACTACGGACTTGCCGGCCTCCACAGCCTTAACGGCGGCATCGTACAGCGGCACGCTTCCGACGGGCACGTTACTGGAGTCGAGAATACTCCTGCGAATCAGGTCGGTATCTCCGCCGATGCTCAAATCCATGACGGCGTCAGCGCCGGCATCGCACGCTACGTGGAGTTTTGCCAGCTCTTCGTCCACAACGGCTCTATCCGGGGAGGAGCCGATGTTGGCGTTCACCTTCGTCCTCAGACCGGTGCCTATACCGCACGCCGAAGAGACCTCGCGCAACCGGTTCGCCGGAACGACTATCGTACCCTCAGCGACACCCTGCCGGATATACTCGGGTTCCCGGTTTTCCGCCGCGGCCACGGACGCCATCTGCGGAGTTGTGACACCCGCGCGGGCGCTCTCAATCTGCGTCATCTTGCATCATCTCCATCTGCTCTGCCAACGCGCTCGTTGAGCGCGACGAGTCCACTTTATCAAGAATCTGACGCGCAGCCGACATCGGATCGTCAGCCGTCATGACGGCTGAGATTACGGCTACGCCGTCCACACCCAGCCGCATGACTTCCGAAGCGTTAGTGGCGTCAATTCCACCTATCGCGATCACGGGGAGAGCCGCCGTCTTCACGATCTCCGTGACCAGTTTCCGGTTTATGGCCTCTCCCGCGTCCAGTTTAGTCATCGTCGGAAATAGAGGCCCAACGCTCAGATAATCGGCGCCGTCTTGTTCCGCGCGGCGGGCTTCCGCGACTGAGCCGACCGAAACGCCCAGGATCGAACCGTCGCCGAGAATGCGCCTGGCAACCGCTGGCGGCAAATCGTCCTGGCCTAGATGCACGCCGTCGGCCTCAACGGCCAGAGCGAGATCGGCGTGGTCGTTCACGATGAACGGAACGCCGGTTTGCTTCACGACGCGACACAGGGCGGCAGCCCGCTCGTACTTATCGCGCACGCAAGCGTCTTTCTCGCGGTACTGTATCAAAGTCGTTCCGCCGCGTATGGCGCTCACAACAATCTGCTCGATCGGCGTGTTCGCCGCCATTCCGGCGTCAGTTATCACGCAAAGTCGCAGGTCAATCGTTCCGCCCACTTTCGTTCTGCTCCACACTCCTGTGGGAGTTGACGCTCCGCCGCACCGAGCGGCACCACGCGGCGATCACATGGCGGGCAATCCGAAGCGTATCCCTTATGCCCTTGTAGTGACTCGTCGGGGTACCGTCGGGGACCTCTGACGCAACGCGCACCTGGCGTAGCGGGAATCCGCGACGACAAGCTTCCACCAAAAACTCCGCTTCCGCGTCGAACCGCGACCCGCGCACATCAACATCTTCCCACGCCTCAACAGGTATCAACCTGAATCCCGTCTGGCTGTCCTCTATCGGATGGCCCGCAAGCAGTGAGATCAGAGCTGACCCAAACCTGTTGGAGAATTGTCGGACCTTTCGCATTTTCGGCATCTGCCCAACGCGCGATCCCAGCACGACCGTGGCCGAGCCGCCCGAACGATACGCCTCAATGAGGCGGGGTATCTCTCGCGCGTCATGCTGGCCGTCAGCGTCGAGCGTCACCACGGCCTCAAAACCCCATTTGGCTGCCTGCGCAAATCCGAGCTTTAACGCCTCGCCTTTTCCCTTGTTCACGGGGTGTCTCAGCGTTCTTGCTCCGTGGCCCTGTGCAACGCGCAGGGTATCGTCGACGGAACCGTCGTCGACAACAATCACGGTTTCGACGTACTTCTTGACATTCTGAATCACCGGCGCCAGAGTGTCTGCAGCGTTATACGCGGGAATCAGGGCACAGATTCTTGGCGAATCAGCGTCTTCCATCGCATCCTTCTCCAATATACGTTTGCCGCTGCAAACCAGCCTGAGCGCCCGGTCAGGTTACCGGCCATTTCTCGGCGAATAGTATACGGCGGAACCGATGTCGATCATGATCCTTTGACAGAAAACAAGGTTTCGTGTCGAGGGGTGGTCAAATTCGCCGCCGCGGGTTGATCGTGCAACGCTCAGCGCGGATACAAGGTACAGAACGTGTCTCCTCAGGCAGGTATGCGGGGTCACCTGAACACCCCGAAGGCAAAGCACTGTGCTCGAGATTCAGAACGGCTTCCGCTAGGACTTTTCCACCAGCTCTTTGAGGAGCTTGCCCGGTTTGAACGTCGCCACCTTCTTTTCCGGAATGGGAACTTCCTCTCCCGTCCTTGGATTCCTGCCCGTCCTGGCATCTCTCTTCTTGACCTCGAAAACGCCAAAGTTGCGTATTTCGAGTCTCTTGCCAGCGGCTAGCGATTGGGAGATAGTGTCCAAAGCGGACTGAATGATCCTGCCGACTTCGTTTTGCGTGAACCCGAGCTTTTCGGCTACCTCTATCACCAATTCCCTCTTAGTCACAACCAACTCCTTTCACTCAAGGCCATCTTTGCGCCGCGGCAACTTCCCGGACTAGTTCCGGGAGCAACCTCGAACATACCCCTAATTGAAAAGACCCTTATACCAGTTTACCATGCCTTCAAACATGCTCGGATTGGATCTGTATAGCAGGTAAATCACGACGACAACTACAATTACAATTATCAGCGCCATCACCTGCTTGTTTCCGAGCACGTCTTTCTGAAATCTCTGAAGCGCGGCACCGACCGCGGTCACCTTTGCGAGTTCCTCGCGCTTGTTCTCAAGCCCTCCCAGGGTTTCGTTGATTGATATGTAGGCTCTGTGCCACTCGTTCTCGAGTTTCTTCATGGCTACTTCAGAGCTGCTTCGGACGGAGTCGAGAGATATGGCCTGGGAAACGATGTTCATCGTGTTTGCGTCCAGCCCGTAGTCTTCGCCGAGCGTTCGTTGGAGCACCTTATGCCTGCGGGCCAGCTCACTCTTGACGGCAAGAAAATCAGCCTCGTCCTTGGGGTCGGTCTGCTCTTGTTTTCTGGCGGAAACCAGGAGGTCGTAGAACTTTACCCACAGGTCCATGAAGATCCGGCTCAATTCTATGTTCTTCTCAAGTTTTGGGTCTACCACTGGCTCTCATCCTATCCTTTTGCACTGCAACTCTTTAGTATCACAGAACTTTCAAAGAATATAGCACACAGTCCGTCAAAAGTCAAGGAAAAAGTGGACGCTAACTCGCGGTGGGGCACCTCTCTAGGAAGCTCCAGCGCATTCCTGGTCGGCACGCGGCAGGGCAGATACTTAGGCGGCTCACGCTTCCAGGACGACGACGGCCACTGCGTGATGCTCGGTATCGGAGGCCGAAATGTGGCTCCGGACTACGCCCAAAGAACGCGCATGATCGGCAGCCTGACCGTGAAGCTTCAGGTTGGGCTTGCCGGAAGGTTCAATGGTTGTCTCAGCCTCCCTCCAGTTCGTAACACCGGTCCCGAGCGCCTTGAATGCCGCTTCCTTGGCCGCGAATCGCGAGGCGAGCTTCTGGCAGGAGTGCGTCTTTGACATGCTGTAAGCGATCTCCTGTTCCGTGAAGACCCGGTTGAGAAAACGGTTCCCAAACCTGGTTACCGTCTTCTCTAAGCGTTCGACCTCGACTATGTCAACCCCGATTCCCACTATCATATGCAGCGCAATGCCTCCACCGGCTGGGCTTTAGCGACCTTCCGCGCGGGATAGGCCGCGAAGAACGCCCGCACGTGAGACGAGGAACCGAACGCGGGCGTCCTCATGATGGTCCCAAACGCGGACGACCTTTGCCATTGTTCTCATTCAAGTTACTCACCTGAGACGAACTCTATGTTATGGCTCTCAAGGATGGTTCCTTCAGCTCTATCGAGACTGACCAGGGCCTTGCGATAATCCACGAGGGCCTGGAGTTCGAGGCTCCTCGCCAAGGCAAGCTCCGCCTCGAACTCCAGCACAAGATAGCTCGTTGAGGCGCCCGCCTTGCGTCGTTTTTCCTCGTCCTCCAGGGCACGTTCCTGCAGTTTCGTTGCGGCCCGGTTCGTATCGACGAGCTTCCTGTTGGTTTCGATCTGCCGGATAGCCGACCTCACTTCGAGCCGAATAATCTGCTCTAACTGGCGGATGCTGAGCCGCTGCTTGTCGGCCTCGTATTTCGATCGGAGATACGTCCCTTTCGCAAGCCGATTGCCCAACGGAATCTGGCCTACGACGCCATAGGAGAATTTCCAGTCATCGCCTCGTACCAAGTATTCCACCTCATGATCGAAGCGGGAACGCAACGAATTGTACCCGTAACTACCCGTGAAATCTATGGACGGCAACAACCCGTTCTTGTTCAGCCGAGCCAACATTTCGCTGTTTTCCAGAACCTTCTTGGCCTGGTCAAGCTCCGGCCGCTTCTGCAGCGCTTTCTCAAAGCTGGTGTTCTCGTCGAGCATTTTCTCTATCATTATCGGCTCATCCGCGGGAACAATTGCCTCGCTCCATAGTTCCGAACTCTCCTGAGCGTTGAGCAGCAGTTTCAGCACATCTTCCGCCTCGCGTATCGCCGCGATTGCGGAAACGACCTCGGCTTCTCTCCTTTTCACCCCGGCTTCGGCCTGCCGCACCTCTACGGGTGCAGCATGCCCCACTTCCGCACGCAGTCTGTTTTGTTCCAACAGGCCGCGCGCGTTTTTCAGGGATTGGCGCGCTACGCCCAAGTTTCCCCTGGCGAAGACGAGGTCCCAGTATGCGTTGAGCACCTGCCACAACGTGTCCATAATGGTGACGGCAACCAGCTCTTCGGATATGTTCCTGTTGTTTCTGGCGATCCTGGTCCTGGTCAAATTCACACCCAAACCGAAGTTTCTCAGTAAAGGTTGTGTCAAAATCAACTCCGCCGAGCCGTCGTACTCCGGCTTCTCGTCCAGGAAGCTCGTGAATGTGCTTTCCGAGCGAACGCTCGCGAAATCCAGCGAGTACGTGGTACCAGTCGGGACTTTACCTTGCAAGGACGTGTCAACAGTCGTCCCCTTGTTCCAGAGAGAATCCATCGGCACACCGAAAGCCCTGTACTGGGCCGGGGTAGGATTCTTCTCCTCACGCTCGAGGAAACCGAGCAACCATAGCGGGTCGAACTCTCCTTTCGCCAGAGTGACATCCGCCTCCGATATCAGGGGGTCGTACTTTGATATGGAAATGTCAAGATTGTTCTCGAGCGCTATGTTAAGAACGTCTTCAGCCGTAAATACGGCGATTCTTCTTGGGTCCTCCTCGTCAATTCCGGGCAGGGCCCCCGATGCGGTCGCGACCGCGGGAACGAGCCACGAGTGGCATAGAAGGAGAATCGCAGCACCAAAAGCGGTTTTTCTGACGCATTGCCGCATAGTGTTTCTCAATCGGCTCATACGGCACCTCCTCCCATTGCTGGCGGTGTTCCAGACTGTGCATCGATGTCGAGCATGATCATGATCCCCTTTTCTGACCGCGTCCGCGGATAGCAGCTTTTCGTCGAACATGCCGCCGGGACCGGCTTCTTAAGCTTTGTATGGGCGCCTGGACGGCAGGTTGTCGGCAAGCTTTCCCATGATATCCAGCAGCCGTTTCCTGTCCGACGCGTCGAGGGCTCCCAGAACGGCGATCGCGTGCGCCTTCCTAACCTGAGATACGTCGGAGGCAAGTTTCTTGCCTGCAGGTGTAAGCGAGACATTGACCACGCGCCTATCCTTCTTATCGCGACCGCGCGACACGGCCCCTTTCTGGACCAGCCTGTCAATCACGCCGGTCATTGCGCTCAGCGAAACGCAAATGTGGTCGCTCAGCTCTCCCATCGTCGTCTCGCCTTCCTCGCTGAGGTACGAGACGACCTCAGCTTGGGTCATACTCAACTCCAGCCGGTTCGCCGCCTCATCCGACTCCGCGTTGAGCCTGCGGACTATAACCGGCATGACCTCCAACCATCGTTGCGCATGCTCCTCTGACACGTTGCTCAATTTAGCTTATCCTCCCAAATATTTGTCCAGCCAATAATCCTATATGGCAATTATACGTCGCTGATAGTATCGAGTCAAGCAACGGCCTGATATGCTGGCCCGGATCGCAACCGCTGGGTCCGTGCGGTCGAATAACCCTGTCGGCGCATTTGTGCGATTGGGCTTGAGCGAGGATGCTGGCCGGTTGTGCAAAGAGGGGCTGTAGGCGTTTTGCTCCGCAGATCAATTCAGAGAACCGGCTCGAATGGTGCGTGGGAGCGACCCGCCGCCGGCCTCAGTCGGCTCCATCAGGATTCCCGTTCTCCTGTTCCTCCTGTGAACTTGGATCGGTGTCCGGTTCGTGCAGACTGCGAATAACCTCCTCCAGGTGCCACGCGCGCTTGAAGACGTCGTCAAACTTGAACCGTATCTGGGGCGTGTAGCGCAGTCGAAGCCGGCTCGCGATCTCGCGCCGCACGTATCCAGTTGCATGTTCAAGCGCTGCGACGGTGGATTCGACGTCCTTCTGCTCGCCGAGCACCGTGAAGAATATCGTGGCGTGACGGAGATCGCCGGAAACCTCCACGCCGGTTACCGATACGAAACCTATTCGTGGATCCTTCAGTTCTTTCAGGATCATCTCGCTGACTTCAGATTGTATAAGATGTGCGACACGGTCTTTGCGTTTGTACAAGTACGCCGCACCTCCTTTCTACTATGAACCCGGCGTCGGTATGCACACGGAGACTTTTCAACCGGTGTCGCCGTTAGACGGCTTCACTTTACGAGAATGCTCCGCGTTTTACTTCGGTCCGAGTTGCACGGTTGAACCTGCTCGAGGCCGTTCTCAAAGCATTTCGATGTGATAGTCGTGCAGCTCGCTCTCGTGATTGGACTCTATGAAGTTGACGACTTTTGAGAGCGTCTCGTTGCAGTGGCGAACGTCGTTGGAAACACAGCACGCTGCAAGAACAGCCTTATTCCACACGTCATGGTCGTCGATTTCTGCGATTGAGATATTGAACTTCGACCGCGCGCGATCCTTTATGCTTTTCAACACACGCCGCTTGCCCTTGAGCGACCTGCTTGCCGGTATTAACAGCTCAAGTTGAAGCAGCCCCACAGTCACATTAGAGCTTCCTTTGGATCTCGATAGTCTTGTATGCCTCAACGACATCGTTGACGTGAATATCGCCGAAGTTCTCGAGTGTCAGCCCGCACTCGTACCCGGACTGGACGCTTTTCACGTCTTGTTTGAACCTTCGCAACGTACCTATCTTTCCTTCGTGGGCAACGACGCCGTCCCTCACGAGTCTGGCCTGCTGGCCGCGAGTCACCTCACCCTCAAGCACGTAGCTGCCGGCCACGGTTCCGACACCGGAGATGTTGAAAACCTGGCGCACCTCGACTCTGCCGGTGGCCTCCTCGCGATACTCCGGTTCCAGAAGTCCTTCCATAGCAGCTTTGACGGCATCGACCGCCTCGTAGATCACGTTATACGTGCGGATGTCGACCCCGTGGTCCTCCGCCATCTTTTTTGCCTCTGGATTAGCCACAACATGGTACCCGATTATGACGGCATCTGAGGCGGAGGCCAACAGCACATCCGACTCGTTGACGCCGCCCACGGCGCTGTGCAGCACGTCGAGCTTGACCTCGTCCGTACTCAGCTTCTGCAAGGAGGTTCGCAAAACGTCCACAGAACCGTGGACATCCCCTTTTATTATGACGTTCAATCGCGCCAGCTGCCCCTCTTGTACGCGCGAATACAGGTCATCGAGAGTAACATGTCTAACGGGGGCAACCCTCATCTGGCGCTGCCGCAACTTGCGCCGTGAGCTGATCTGCCGCGCCTTCCTTTCATCGGCCACACTTATGAACAGATCGCCTGCGTCCGGCAAGCCGGCGAATCCCACCACTTCAACTGCGGTGGCGGGTTTTGACTCCTCGAGAGCGGCGCCGCGGTCGTTGAAAAGCGCTCTGACTTTGCCATGCTGCACGCCGGCGACAAACGGGTCGCCGACCCTGAGCGTGCCGGCCTTCACCAACACGGTCGCCACACATCCGCGTCCCTTGTCAAGTTTCGATTCCAGCACCACGCCGCGCGCACGTTTTACGGCGTTCGCCTTCAGCTCGAGCATTTCACCCTCAAGCTGAAGCATTTCGATCATTTCGTTAATTCCCTGCCCGTTTTTCGCCGACACCTCGATCATCGTTGTGTGTCCGCCCCACGCTTCGTGGACGAGTCCCAGCTGCATCAGCTGCTGCCTTACCTTCTCGGGGCTGGCGTCGGTTTTATCAACCTTGTTGATGGCAACGACAACGGGGACGTCAGCGGCACGCGCGTGATTCACCGCCTCAACGGTCTGTGGCATGACGCCGTCGTCCGCCGCGACAACCAGAACCGCAATGTCGGTCACCTCGGCGCCTCTGGCGCGCATCGCGGTAAACGCTTCGTGACCCGGAGTGTCAAGAAACACGACTCGACCGTGATCCGTCGTCACCTCGTAGGCGCCTATATGTTGAGTGATGCCTCCCGACTCGCCGCCTACCACGTTCGATTTTCTTATGACGTCGAGCAGCGATGTCTTGCCATGGTCAACGTGTCCCATCAACGTCACAACCGGCGCTCTCGGTTGGAGCAGGGCAGGATCATCCTCCTTATCTTCAAGGATAATCTCCTCCTCAGGCGTGGTGATTCGGACGACGAAACCGTGTTCTTCGGCAATTCCCTTGGCTACCAGACAGTCCAGGATCTGGTTTTTGGACGCAAGTACATTGTGGTCCATCAGTTCCAGAATGACCTCGTCCAACCCGATCCCGAGCTTCTCAGCGAATTCCCCAACGGTTGTCGTCTCATCGATCTGAAGAGGTTTTTTTTTGGGAGGCGCTTCATGGACCGGTTTTGACGGTGCGGGAGGCGCTTCGACGGCCACTGCTGGTTCGACTGCGGCCACCGCCGCCGCCTTCTTTTCCTTCTCCTTTGGCGGTTCTTTCTTCCGCACCCTGCGGGTTGTGACGGTCCGTTTCTTCGTGGGTGTCCTGGTTCGAGTGGTCTTGGTTTTCGTTGGCGCTTTTTTAGCGGGTTTCTTCGCCGCTTTTTTCTTTGTCGCCGCTTTCTTCTTTACCGCCTTCTTCTTAGGCACGAGCGACTTCTTGAGTTTGGAGATGTCGGTCTCTTCGAGGCTCGCCATGTGCGAAGAGACGTCTATCTTCAGCTCGCTGAGCTTCTTAATAAGCTCCTTGCTCGTGATCTTAAGCTTCCTGGCAAGTTCGAAAACTCTCATTGTTGCCATGCCAGAAACACCTCCTCAACGTTACTCAGGATACGCGCTGTCCTCACTCGCTCGGTTCCGCGTTTTGCTGCGAACCGGCGTCGTCTTCCGCGCGCTCCTGTGAATCCTCCGCTTCGACCTCACCCACCGCTTCAACGATCTTCTGAGCCGTTTTCTTTCCTACACCGGGCACGGAACAAAGCTGTTCGACGGTCGCGACCCGCAGCTTATCCAGCGTTTCGAACCCGGCTTCTTCGAGTTTCTGCGCCATAACCGGTCCGATACCCGGTACGGCAACCAGCTCCACACTCTGTTCCGGCTCAACCGCTGTCGCTACGGCTTCCTCGGGAGCTTTCTCGGGAGCTTCCTCGTCAGAGCTGATGTCAATCTGCAGACCGCTGAGCTTAGAGGCGAGCCTGGCGTTCTGCCCTTTCTTGCCAATAGCGAGCGACAACTGTGCTCTGGGCACGATGATTTTCACGGTTCCCGCATCTTCGTCCACGGTGATGCTGGAGATTTCCGCAGGACTTAAAGCATGCCTGACGAAAACTTTCGGGTCGTCGCTCCACCGCACTATGTCGATCTTCTCGCCCGACAGCTCGTCGACAACGCTGCGCACACGCGTTCCCTTCATCCCGACGCACGCACCCACGGGATCAACGTCAGCGTCGTTGGACTCGACGCTGATCTTTGTCCTGTTTCCCGCCTCTCTTGCGATCGCCTTAATCGTTATCGTGCCATCATATATTTCGGGCACCTCCAACTCGAATAACATTCTCACAAACGCGGCCGATGCCCTCGACAGGATGACCTGTGGTCCGCGGCTTGATTTCTCGACTGCGAGTATGTAAGCCCTGATCCGGTTGCCGGGCGCATAACTTTCCCGAGGGGACTGTTCGCGGTACGGCAGCAGCCCCTCGACCTCGCCGAGTTCGACAATGACGTTGCCCCGGTGCACCCTCTTCACAGTGCCGGTCACGACTTCCCCTTCGCGTTGCTTGTACTCCTCGAACAACCGTTCGCGTTCCGCATCTCTTATCTTCTGGATAATTATCTGCTTGGCCGTCTGAGTTGCTATCCTGCCAAACCCGCGCAACGATGTCGGGACCTGAACCGTGTCGCCGGGCTCCGCGTCAGGTTGGATTTCAAGCGCCTCATCCAGAGGGATTTGAGCGCTCGGATCCGTGACCTTCTTGACGACCTCTTTAGCCTCGGTAAGCTTGATCTCAAAAGTTTCCTCATCTATTTCTATAGAAACGTTATTGGGATGGCTTAGACTCTTTTTCGCAGCGCTTTCTATGGCGCTGCGCACCGCTTCCGTCAGCACGTGTCTGTCGACGTGCCGTTCGCTCTGAAGCTGGCGAAGAATCGGCAGCAAATCCTCTCTCATTGCTATCTCCGTTCGGTGACTATCTTCACAAAAACCGTTTAATTTCCGCCGTTATTCTCTACAGATCGAGCCTTGCCGATGCCATTTCCGGGACCGGTATCCTCAGTTCCGATCCGTCCACATCCAATACGACGTCAGTGCCGTTCAAACCCTGCAGCGTGCCGCTAAGGGTCCGTTTTCCGTCGATAGGTGAATGCGTCCTGATCTTGACCGGCTGGCCTGCAAATCTGATAAAATCTTTCTCTTTCGTCAACGGGCGGTCGAACCCGGGCGACGAGACTTCCAGGACATATTTCGTTGCCAACAGCGAGGAGGCGTCCAGTGCCGGAGCGATGAGCTCGCTAATCTTCTGGCAATCGTCCACGGTTATCCCGCCTTCCTTGTCAACGAGCACTCGCAACGTACGGGAGCTACTCTGTGTCACGTACTCAACGTGAACCAGCTCGAGTCCTTCCTGCTCCACGAGCGGTTCTATTTCCCGGGCAACCTCTTTGGCCAACTGCGCCATATCCCCGCCCTTGCCTCTGCGCCCCGTGTGCCTCAGAATGCAAAGGAGTGGGTGCATACCCACTCCCGACTAAGCGCACTGCTCACTTATCCGAAGCTTAGTCATAGTAGCACAACACCCCCGTTTTTTCAAGAGAAAAACGGTTCCTCAAGCTGCAATTCCTTAAGAGCCTTTGTTTTATGCGGTGTCGGACGCAGTTCCCAACGGGTACTTGCGGCATTGAGTGGGAAAACGCCGGCGATTG
>Ga0114922_10000981_pt1 | contig 27300 bp, 19 predicted proteins | sample AartaG_FD_100975 | JGI IMG/M metagenome (GOLD analysis project Ga0114922, IMG submission 100975) | Deep subsurface microbial communities from Aarhus Bay to uncover new lineages of life (NeLLi) - Aarhus_00045 metaG | ecosystem: Environmental > Aquatic > Marine > Oceanic > Sediment | place... | reverse complement strand
CCCGGACGCCTCGAGCCACGTGCGGTCAAACGCCGGCGTGACAAGTATCCGCTGATGAAAAAGCCAAGGCGTATTCTGCAGGAGGAGTTGATCATGAGTGCTTAATTTCACGCCATTGGGCGTAAGCCCGTGGAAAACGGCAGCCCCCCGGCAGAGCCCCCATAGGGGGCGGCAGAACGGCCACCTGAGAGGGCAGGACCGCTTAAGAAAGCGGGGCGACGACGAGGACGACGACGAGGACGAGGACCAATCGAGGCGTCGCACACGAACCCAAAACCATATTTCGTTATCACACACCGATAAACTCGGAAGCCCGTTTTTGTTCTTGACACCGGCGGCTTGGCCAGGTAAAATACTTTGCATAGCAAAGTTACTAGGTCACCGGAGATGGTAACGATGGAACGAGACGTAGCACAGGCCAGAATGCGAGAAGTGCAGCGCATCATGGAGCGGACAACGCTCTACACGCTGCTGCCCGGAACACCGGCCGTGATCGGCGGAGTGATGGCATTGGCGGGTTGTGTCGCGAGCTACGCGATGATAAAGTCCCTGGATTTTGCAGACGTCCTCGCCCTTTCTTTCGAAGCACAGATCGGCTTCTGCATAATGTGGACGGTCATCGGCGTTGTGGCTGTGACCCAGGAGATTCTGTTGACGGCGCGTGCGGCCAGGCTGGCGGGCGTCTCGCCGACGGCACGGCCGGCGAGGTTCGCGGCTTTCTCTCTCTCGCCCAGCGTGGCGGTTGCAATGATCCTGACTGCCGTGTTCCTCCATGACGGCAATATGCATTACATTGCTCCGGTATGGATGATGTGCTACGGGACGGGTGTTTACGCGGCGGGACTTTTTTCGCTGCGCCTGCCGCGCCTGTTGGGGCTGGCGTTTATCGCGATGGGGGCGGTAGGCCTGCTGCTGCTTCCGCAATACGGCGTGCTGCTGGCGGCCGTCTCCTTCGGGCTGCTGCACATTGTGTTTGGGGTGGTGGTGCTGGCGAGGTCGAGGCAGAGCAGTCTGATATGAGCAAGCCGATTCGTCCGGACAAGATCGATTCGGTGATCCACGAGCGCGTGAGGCTGGCCATCGTATCGGCCCTGGCGGTAGCGCCGGAGATGAGCTTCAACGAGCTCAAGGCCACCCTCTCGCTCACCGACGGCAACCTGAGTGCGCATTCGCGGACGCTCGAAGAGGCAGGATACATCAGGATCAACAAGTCTTTCGAAGGACGCCGCCCGCTGACAACAATGCGATTGACGCCGAAGGGCCGCCATGCATTTCGGCTCTATCTCACGATCCTCAGGCGCATCATCGAGCGGAATGTTCAATGATCGTTTTTTGGTGCCCGACACTTTTATGCGGTACGCACCACTGACCATCCCCCCGGGTCATGGTTGCCCGTTACAAACTATTACACATTCCCTTTGAGAACAAGCAGATTTGCAGTTGCGTTCCTGCATTCGAAAGCGTATACTTTGGATAGGACAACACTGCGGACGGAGAAGGTACGTCTGAGGCGCGCGTTGCGCTTCGGCACGGCCGCAGGAATGGTTTGTCCAAGGACAGTAACCAAATGGCTGCCGGCGGACGAGCACTCAAACTCCTCAGCCCGTGCATACGCGCGTCTTCGGCAAAGATTGTCGCGGGCCTCACCTGCGCCTGTATCGCCTCCGCGGTAACACTGTCGATTCCCTGGACTATCAAACTGGCAATCGATGATGTGTTCTCGGCCCGGACTATTGCGCTCTCCACCTTTGTGGCGGCTTTGCTGGTGGCTTATGTACTGCGAAACGCCTTCGTGTTCGCAGGGCGCAGGATCATGCTATCCGCCGGCGAGAAGACCTCGCTCTTCGTACGCCGCCTTGTCTTCCAGCATCTGCAGAGCCTCTCGACAAGCAAGCAAAGCGGCCACAGTCCCGGCCAGGCCCTCTCTCGAGTTACCGGCGACGTCTCCCAAATCGAAGGCTTCATAGAGACCGGCATTCCCAAGACCATCTGCACCCTGCTCATTGCTGCCGGCGCGCTCGTCATCATTTTTGTATGCAATCCCATGCTCGCAGCCGTGTCACTGGCTGTGCTGCCGCTGCATCTGATCATCTACATCGGTTTCAAGAGACGGATAAAATCAGGCAACAGGCGAATGCGAGAGGACCAGTCGGGCCTCAGCTCGGTCGTCGTCGAGTCTCTCCTCGGGGGAAAGGCAATGGCGGCGTCCACGGCAGAGGACCAGGACCGGCAGAAGTTCTTTGACCGGGCCAACGATCTCCTCGATTCAAAGCTCAAGCTCGGCTCTATGCGCCTTTGGCAGAAAGCAATCGCCGACGTCGTCGTGGGGCTCGGCACTGTTGCGGTCTGGTATTACGGTGGCCGCATGGTCATCAAACAATCGATGCAACCCGGCGAGTTCACGGCCTTCCTCGGGTATCTTGGAATGCTCTATCCGCTTTCCCTGACCCTTATGGCCCAGATGAGCCACACCCTCGGCACCATCACCAGCGCCGAGCGCATCATGGACCTGCTCGAAACAGACCCCGAGGTCTCCGAAACCTCAGATACGACCCCGCTCACATCCGTCCGTGGCGAGATAACCTTCGATGACGCCACCTTCAGCTACAACAATACATCTGCCGGCATTCGGCACCTGAACGCCAGGATCATGCCCGGCGAAGTCGTGGCAATTACAGGGCCCGTCGGCACCGGCAAGAGCACCCTCGGCTATCTACTGGCCCGTTTCTACGACCTCACACAAGGCACCATACACCTCGATGGAGTCGAACTCGGCCAACTGCCTCTTCAACAAGTTCGCGGCGCCGTTGGTATAGTCTTCCAAGAACCGTTCCTCTTCTCCGACACCATCGCAAACAACATCCGCTATTCGAAACCAGACGCCGGGCACAAGGACGTCTCCTCAGCCGCCGAAGCAGTTGGCCTCGGGCCAATGCTCCAAGACCTGCCCGACGGACTCGAAACCGCGATCGGAGAGGGGGGCATTCAGCTTTCTCTCGGTGAAAAACGCCGGATCGACATGGCCAGAGCACTCCTGAAAGACCCGCCCGTGATGGTGCTCGATTCTGTCTTCGCGGAGGGCGACACCGACCACCAGCTCGAGGAGGAGAAGGTATTTGCGCAAATCAGCCGTGGCCGGACCACATTTGTCATCAACCCGCCGTCGTTCATCCTCCAACGGGCCGCCAAGGTCATTCGTCTGCACCGAAACGGTTCGGCAGAGGTCGTAAACCGATCGGATACAAACGCGCCGGAGACGACCCCGTAGTAATTCGCTGAAACTGTCATAGGACTTTCAACCTCGCTGCCGGAAAATGCACAACACCCCACTGAAGTTTTCACTTCACCCAAAGAGCCCAAAGGCGACACGATGCACTGAGTTGCTCGTATTCGCATTCTTCCTTGTATTCTCGGGCTTCGCTATCGCGGAGACGGCGCCGCCCCCGCCGCCCCCGCCGGCCCCGCCGACAACAGAGCTCCCCCAACAAGGCTGGATGTTTGAGCTCCCGCCCGTATCAGATGACTCCATGCTCTCGCTCTACGAGCACGTCATCATGCGCATCCAATACGAAACCGAGTACATCGTCGACGGCGATTTCCCCGTCTCCGAGCCCGAGAAATCCCTCGAACACCTGACCGTGTACCGCAAACCCGGCGTCGACGGCGCCATGGTAGTAGGCTTCCAACCGGCCCGGACCGGCAAGCTCCTCATCCTCAAAGCCACCGAAGCGAACAGGCAACTCCTGGAAGACCTGCAGAAAATCGCCAAAGCGGCCGAAGTCCAGGTTGCCGCCCTCAAAGCCAGGGCGATTAAAGAGATCCTCTCAAACGCCCGCGTCGTAGACTACCCCATCAGCTACATGCGCGTAGACAGGGCCCTCGGGGCACTCAAAGTCATGGGATATAACGTCGCCGAAATCACACAAGGCGACGGAGTCGGCCAGTGGAAGGCATACGGCCTCGAGAAAGTCACAGACTTCCGCTTGCCACTCATCACCGCCATAGTCGATTCCGAAAACACCTTCCTCGTCCGGGAAGAGACCAAATCAGGATCCATGGGCTCAATGACGCCAAACCTCGGCGGAAGCAGCCTCGCCAGTGTCACCGACTCCTCCGCCCAGCAACGGCTCCTGATCGCATACGACCCCGACGATCCGGAATCCTTCGGACGCTTGATCAGAGACCTCCAGGAAGTCATCGACGTCCCTGCTCAACAAATCCTCATCGAAGGCATGATCGTCGAGGTAAGCCAGGACAAGATTCGCGAGCTGGGCTTCGACTACACCATCACCGACAACCGCATGACGTACTCGCTTAAGGAACACGGCGAAACAAGCACAAGGCCATTCACCATCGAATACGACGACATTGTCATCGCCCCCGAAGGCTTTACCGCAAAGCTAAGGCTCCTCGTCGAAGAAGGCTTCGCCGACATCCTCTCCAGACCATCAATACTGGCGCTCGACAACTACCAGGCCAGAATCCGCATCGGCCGCGAAATACCAATCTCCACCACAGTAGCTACCGCCGCCGCCACCAATATAGACGTATCCTACTTCTTCATGGGAATAGTGCTCAACATCAAACCCAGAGTCTCCCGCGACCAGAAAGAAGTAAGCATGCAGGTCGAGGTGATCGTCAGCTCACGGGCTCCCGTCAAACCCCTCACCCACATCGTCGGCGGAGAGGAATACGAAATAGCACCAGTCATCGACAGCCGAGTAGTCCAGACCTTCGCCAGAGTCAGCAACAACACCCCGTTCATCATCGGTGGGCTCATCTCCCACGACGTCCGGAAGAGCGTCAGCGGCATTCCGCTGCTGATGGACATCCCCCTCCTCGGGAACCTCTTCAAGACCACCTCCAACAGGATGGTCAAGAACGAAGTCATCGTTGTCCTCACACCGCGCGTCATCCCCCGCGAAATCAAAAACTACTTCGGAGTCATCCCCAAAGACTCGGAATCCTTCGAATTCCTCAGCGGAAGCAAGCTTTTCCGAAACACATACCGCATACGAGGCGAAGACATCTTCGACCTCACGTTTATCTACAGCGACCGTCGCTACAAAGACATCGCCACCCGCAGCGCACAGGCCGTGAAAGAACACCCCCAGCTCGCCGACAATCCGCTGCTGCAGTCCATCCTCGACAAGAGAATACCCGGCGAAAGAGCACTCATGCTCCGGATGCTATACGAAATCGTCGCGCGAGTCGAAACAAAAATCGCATCACGAAAAAAGCAGGAACAACACGACAGGATCCCCGACGACAAGATCATATTCTTCCAACCCCGCACCGTCGCAGACGGCCATGAAGGCGAACTGGAACAAGTCAAAGTAAAACGCCTCTCCCGCGAACTCAAGAAACTCGAGAAACAGGCCGACAAGGCACTCATCATCGAATACGATCTCGCCGCAAAGAGAGAACAAGACCAACTCATGCCGCCACTCAACGTCCTCGTTGTCGACGCCGGCGCTCGCTCAGATTACGATACCTGGATGAAATCGTTCAACAAGATGCGCGCAAACGGATCATTCGACAGCGTGGCGATTATGATCCGCACACCGCGAGACCTCGCCCGACTCAAAACATGCCTCATACTAAAGAGGCTCCTCAAGATAAACAACTTCCCCGAAGAGCTCCACGTCACAGACTTCCCCATCGGCACCCAAATCCTCTACCCCAACCTCGAAGACTCTTCCGGGTACGGCGAACAGATGCACGTCATCGACCACAAAGTCGCCGAGCTCTTCTACATCAGCGACTTCTACTACCGCGCCTTCCAGCAAGTATACCACCCAGAGCTCGACAGAATCGAAAAGCTGCTGGAGAAACAACTGGAGGAGCAATAGGCAGGGAGCAAGGTCGCTCTTTCCCATCCGTTTTTGAAGCCTGTTCTTGTTGCCTGATGTTCTTGGCGCCTGACACTTTTATGGGTTGTAAGCCCTTGCGCGGCAGGATGTTACAGAGCCGGTTCGGATCGGGGGTGCTCTGCGGGCCATCCACAATGGATCCGGAAAAGCTTACGAAAGGATGTGTCGGTTTGCCGAGTGAGTTTTCTTTTTTGCATGTTGACTTTGTGATACAAAGTCCTTTGTGGAGGAATGTTCAATGCGACGCACACTTCTTCTCGCCCTCCCTGCGCTGCAGGAGGTGCTTGCAAGAGATTTCAGGCAGATCAAGTACTCGCTCTTTCCGCCGTTGAGCCTGCTAACCCTGGCAGGGCTCACGCCGGAAGACCGCTACGATATCCTCGTGCGCGACGAGCACGTAGAATCGCTCGAGGTGGACGATCACGTGGACCTTGTGGCGATGACGGTCTACGTTTCATCTGCTCACCGGGCCTATGAGATTGCCGACGAGTATCGCCGTCGCGGGGCGAAGGTGGTGATGGGCGGCATCCACCCGTCGACGCTGCCCGCGGAAGCGGCACAACACGCCGACGCCGTGTGCATCGGGCCGGCCGAACCTGTATGGGGGATAATCCTACGCGACTTCGAGAATGGCTCGCTGAGGAAGTTCTACCGGGCCTCTCCCGAGGGATCGGCGGGGCTCGTGCCGCTCGCACGCCGCGACCTGATGAATCCCAGGGCGTATCTCGTCCGGAACACAATGGTGGCGTCGCGCGGGTGCCCGCACTCATGCGACTTCTGCTACAAGAGCAGCTTCTGGGGGAGCCGCTACTACGAATGCCGCCCTCTGGCCCACGTCGAGCGCGAGCTGGCCTCGCTCGACGGGAAGTTTGTTTTCTTTCTCGACGACAACTTCCTGGCCGATCGGCGACGGGCCCGGGAGATCTTCGGCCTGCTGCGTGGATTTGGCATGGTGTGGCAGGCCGGCGCCTCGCTGGACGCGGCGCGCTCGCCGGCGCTGCTGGAGGAAGCCTACGATGCGGGGTGCCGGAGTTTGTTTGTGGGGTTCGAATCACTTTCGACCGCGAATATGCGCGGTGCGAACAAGCCGGTGAACGTGGCCGCCGACTACGCCGAGGCGATCCGACGCTTCCACGAGGCGGGTATCATGATCAACGGCAGCTTCGTGTTTGGGTTCGACCACGACGGCCCGGATGTTTTCGATCGCACGCTGGAGTTTGCCATCGAAAACAAGATCGAGACGGCGACGTTTCACGTGCTCACGCCGTTTCCCGGGACGACCACGTTTGGTCGAATGGAGGCTGCGGGGCGGATAGTGCATCGCAATTGGCGCCTGTACGACACGCGGCACGCTGTTTTCCGACCCCGCCTCATGAGCCCCGATACGCTGGAAGAGGACTATCGGCGCTCGTACGAGGAGTTTTATCGCTACGGATCGATCTTCAGGCGGTCGCTTGGCTTGCCCGGTACGCTCAAACGGGTCCTCTACAACGTCGTGTGGCGGAAGGCCGACTGGCTCTGGGCGCCGATCATTCACTACGGCCTGCTACCGTTTGTCCGTCCGATGTTCGAGCGTGTTCTGGCTCGCAATACCAGGCCCAAGCCCACTGCCGGGCGCCTCACCGACGGTGATCTCCCGCGGTCGGAAAGGGCCTGCCCGAGGAAGCTTGGCGCCGTGCGCAGGGCGGGGCGTTGACGCGGGGCCATGAATTTTCTGCAAGAATATGACGTTTCTGCTTGACATCCGGTTCTATTTAGAGTATTATTATGTAGGGTGGTAGGAAGCACACGGCAGTTTTCCCTTCTTGCACATTCTACGGAGTACCCCGTTTCATGGTAGAAACGCGACCCCTCATAGCCCATATCGGGCTTGAAATGCATGAATTTCGCAAGGCTGTTGCGGCGCTCCGCGAACAAGGCTGGGTGCCGGCGATCTTGCAGTCGGAGCTGGAGTTTCTCAGGCTGGCCGGTGTCGATCAGGACATGCCGCTAAGGTCAGCGCAAAAGCCCCGGGGCGGCCCGCACGCCGGGTCGGGGGAGCTTTTCTTTCGAGGCGAGGGTCTGTACTATTGCGTGGCGTCCGGCGCCGGGGATCCTGCGTTTGAGATCGGCCTCATAAGCAAGAACGCCGCCGATATCGACAAGCGCGTACGGAGTTTCGCCAGCGCCGTCGAAATGGCCGTGAGGAGGTCGGTCGACGGCCCAAAAGTGCGGGGTAAGACATTCGAGTGGACAAAGCCCAAACCGGATCGCTCGCGCCTCGCGGCTCTTGTTGATACGGAAACGCAGGACGAAGGCGCCCGGTTCGCGACGCTGCCGCATGATCGGGAATTGGCGACGGGTGTGGCCGCTGCTGCGGAGCCTCTGGCTCGCGAGATTCTCGCCGATCTCGTTCTCGCGGGATTCTCTCGAACGCGCGACATTCTTGCCGGCAGGCGGTCGGAGGCGAAAGAGGCGCGATCCGCCCTCGACAAGCTTCGGCGCGCCGGCCTGATAACGCTCGAGCATCTGCTGGAATGTCGGAAGTATGGCACGCCGCTGACGCGCCTGACCGACCCGGGCAAGTTGCAGACTGCCGAGGTGGCCGAGCTGGTATGTCCGTCGTGCGGCGCCCGTTTCAGCGAGGAGAACGTTTGCGAGGGCTTTTCGGCATCCGAGCTGGGGCGCCGGCTGAGTCGGAACGCTCACTGGCTTACTGTTTTGATGATGCACGAGTTGTTTGAGCTCGGCGTGCCCGGCGACTTCATGGTGTGGAATACCTCCCAGCCGGACGAGGGTGTGGATGTAGCCGTGGAGTTCCTCGGCCGGTTCTGGACGTTTGAACTGAAAGAGGGGAAGTTCGGGGCGGGGGATGTTCTTGGGTTTAATCGCCGCCGCGAGCGCTACCGGCCGCAGAAGGCGTTTGCCGTGAGTGCGGAAAGGATCTCGCCCGATGCCAAGCGGCTGTTTGAGGAGTTGCCGAGCGAGCAGATGCCGGTGTGCCTGTCAGGTTTGGGCAAAGTGACCGAAGCTCTGCGGCGCGAAGTGCATGCGGCATCCCTGGGCTACGCCTGCGGTCGGCTGCAGGTGATTGAAGATGTGACCGGCTATGATGTGGGGCGCGTTGTTGCGGCGCGTTTTGAGGAGAAAGCCCCGGTGCGCAGGCCTCGGCCTGATCCGGCTGCCGAGCCTGAGGCCACGGCTGCGGACATGGCGGCAGGGCTCCAGCAAGCACCTCAGAAGTAGGGGACAATGGCATTGACTTAAGGTGTCCGCGCCGTTGTAGGGGCCGGCTGAGCGAGTCTTCGAGCTTATTGCCTGCCCTCTGAACGCCTTAAGTTAATGCCATTGAGAAGTAGGGGAGGCCCGTGCCGAGCGGGTCGGCCCGAGGGCCGAACGGAGGTTGTTGGACCCGAGGGGGACCAGTTTTCCGAAAAAAGCTCCATGTCGGGGAACTTTTTGACGAATAGAAAGACTAAGGGACTAAGGAAGAAAGGATATCAAGGGGAACAAGATGATCCGAGGATGTGCAAAAGGATTGCTGTCGGCTTTGCTGGGCTGCGCCCTTTTGTGTCACGCCGCATCGGCAGCACAGCCCGGACGCCGGCAAGGGTGCCCTGTGGCAGGCCGACTGCTCATCTGTTTGCGGGCCGAAAACGAAGAGGCGGCCGCGGCTAATCTCGAAAATCTCGGTTTCAAATTCGTTCGCACGCTTCGTTCCGTTGGTGCGCAAATCTGGCAGACTCCCAGAGGTTTGTCCGCCGCCCGCGCGATGAGGATAGCCCGCAGGATGCCCGGCGTTGGGGCCGTTGAGGCCTCGAGCCCCTTGTCGACCGCCCAGGCGCCCAACGATCCCGATTATTCCTATCAGTACGCGCCGCCCAAGATGCACATGCCGGAAGCGTGGCAGGTGACCACCGGAGACGAGCACGTTATTGTTGCCGTGATCGACAGCGGGGTGAAGTACGATCATGCCGACCTCGCCGACAACATATACATCAATTCCGGAGAGGTCCTCGACGGGATCGACAACGACGGCAACGGATTCATCGACGACATCCACGGATGGGATTTCAGAAGCACCGGCTTAAACGATCTTCTGCAGGATAACGACCCATCAGATTTCGCCGGGCACGGCACCGGGGTGGCGGGCGTTACCGGCGCGGTCGGTAATAATGCAACCGGCATAACCGGCGTGGCGTGGCAAGTCCGGATCCTTCCCCTCAAAATAGCCGGCGACATAGTACCCAACCTCGACTCCTTCTCTGCCATTGAAGCGATCGACTATGCGGTTGCCCAGGGCGCGCAGGTGATAAACGCCAGTTACATCGCCCAGGACTACAGATATGGGGTGTACCAGGGCGACAGGTATTCTCACCTCCACCTAGAAGCGATCAAGGCTGCGCAGGAGGCCGGCGTTTTGCTCGTGGCGGCCGCGGGTAACAGCGATTCGGACAGAAACATCGACGAGAAGGCTACGTATCCCAGTTGTTATAATCTTGCAAACGTCATCTCCGTCGCCGCGACCACCGACAACGATTCGCTCAGGCATAATTCAAATTACGGCGCGAAGTCTGTTGACCTGGCCGCCCCCGGCGAGAATATATACACCACATCAAAGACCGGCGGCTACGACACTCAGTCCGGCACATCCTTTGCGGCCCCGCAGGTGGCGGGCATCGCCGCGCTCATGCTAGTGAGATTCCCCGTAATGGGCGCGAGGAAACTGCGCCTGATGATCATGGAAGGCGCCGATGCGATCTCATCCCACGCGGGGAAAACCGTCACAGGAGGCCGCGCCAATGCCTACGCAGCCCTGGTGGGGCCAATCCCCTGGGCCAGGCGTTGCACTGCCGCCCCGGCGGCCCCCATAGGCATTCCCGACAACGACCCCGAGGGCATAACCGATACGATCACCATGACCGATAACAAAACCATCAGGGCCGTTTCCGTATTTGTCACCTTCGACCATTCGTACGTGGGAGATGTTGGCTTGACCATCGAATCGCCCGTGGGCACCGTCAATACCCTCAAAGCGCCCCGTGACGACGAATACAGCGGCTCCTTTTCCTATGTCTACGACACTCAATGGGACTTCCGCGGCGAATCGGCGGCCGGAACCTGGACGCTCAGAGCTTCGGACAACCGGCCTCTCAACACCGGCTCACTCGTGAGCTGGGGGCTCGAAATCTACGTTGACGGGCCAAAGGAAGACGTCAACGGAGACGGGTGCGTCAACATACTCGACCTCATTGCCGTCCGCAATTCTCTCTATATTGGTTCGCCGGGCCGCGAAGACGTAACCGGCGACGGGGCGGTCAATGTCCTCGATTTGATAAACGTCCGCAACATGTTATACGCGCGAGAGGACGAATAGCTCTGCCGGGCCGTTTCTCGTCTTCGGGCAGGCATCCCGCCACACCCCCGACATTCCCATCAAACATGTTGAATAACCCCTCCCATGCACGTACACTGAGCGTGTTGCGATCCATTCAGCGAGAAGAACTACATGAGTGATAAACTCCAGAAGCTCAAAGACGTCATCGCCGAAATGGGCAGCGTGGCGATCGCCTTTTCAGGCGGGGTGGATTCCACTTTCCTGCTGAAGGTGGCGCACGACGTCCTCGGCGAACGCGCCCTGGCCGTGACGGCCACGTCGGAAACATACCCCGAGTTTCAGTTTGAGGAGTCGGCCCGCATCGCCACGGAGATCGGCGCTAGGCAGATCGTGGTGCACACCGACGAGCTCGACATACCGGCGTTCAAGGACAATCCCCCGGACCGCTGCTACCACTGCAAGAAGGAGCTCTTCCTGAAACTCCGGGAGATCGCCGACCAGCACGGCCTCCGACACGTGGCCGACGGCGCAAACTCCGACGACCTGCAGGACCACCGCCCGGGCTCGCGAGCGGCCGCGGAACTCGGCGTCCGCAGCCCGCTGCAGTCGGAAGGCTTTACCAAGGCCGACATCCGCCACTGGTCGAAGGTCCTTGGGCTCCCGACGTGGGACAAGCCATCGTTCGCCTGCCTTTCTTCGCGGTTCCCTTACGGCACGGGGATCACTCGCGACGCGCTCCACAAAGTTGCGGCGGCCGAGGAGTTCCTTCGCACCGAGGGCTTCAGGCAGTACCGCGTCCGGCATCACGGTTCCATCGCCCGGATCGAGCTCCCCCCGGAAGACATACCCAAAGCCGCCCAAGAAGATTTGCGCAAGCGGCTGTTGGCGCGATTCAAGAAGATCGGCTACACCTACGTAGCGCTCGATCTTCAGGGCTTCCGCTCCGGCAGTATGAACGAAGTGCTGGGCCGGGAGTGACCAGCCCAGCGTTGAAATACTGGGCTATATAGGAAATGCTCAATGTTCAATTTCCAATGTTCAATGAAGACGGAGAAGAAGCACAATGGTCCAATGGTCCAATGGTCCTATGGTCCTATACTATGCGCTTCACGCCAGCGTTGCCTCGACAAGCAACATTCCTTGGTCATTGAGCATTGAGCATTGAAAATTGAACATTTACCTCCGTGTCTTGGGGACCGTATCGCCATGCTTGCCGAACTTCGCATCAGGAACTTCGCTCTCATCGGCGAGGCGGAAGTCGTCTTTGACGAAGGATTCAACGTGCTCACCGGTGCCACCGGCGTGGGCAAGTCACTCGTCATCGATGCCCTCGAACTGCTTCTCGGCGGGCGGGCGTCGCCCGAGATGATCCGCCACGGCCAAGACGCGGCCTCCGTCGAGGGCGTGTTCTTCGTTCGCGATGCCGCCCTCCGCAAATCGATCACCGACGGCGCCGGTCTCGAGGAAACCGACGAGCCCGAAGTTATTCTCCACCGCACCATCACGCGTGCCGGCCGAAACAGGTGCAGGCTCAATTCCTTCGCCGTCAACGTGAGTGCGCTCAAGGATGCCGGTTCGATGCTGGTCGACATCCATGGCCAGCACGAGCAGCAGTCGTTGCTGTATCCGAACAAACAGCGCGAGCTCCTCGACGACTACGGCCGGCTGGGGCCGCTGCGGTCGAAGTTCGCCGAGGCGTTTGCCGAGCATCGCCGAAACGCAGCGTATCTTGCGGAACTGCAGGCAACGGAGAAACAGCGCCGGAGCGAGCTCGACTTCTGCGGCTTTCAGCTTGCCGAGATCGAAAACGCCGCCCTGCAGCCCGGGGAGATCGAAGAGCTCGACCGCGAGAGAACGCTCCTCGCGAATGCGGAGAAGATCCTGTCGCGAATCGAAGAAGGCTACAGTTCCCTCTACGAAGCCGATGGTTCGACGCTAGACACCCTCAAGACCGTGGCGCGGCAGCTCGAAGAGATCGCCGAGATGGACCCCCGCCTTGCAGCCGTGCTCGAAGCCTGCAACGAAGCGTCCGTCAAGATCGAAGACGCCGCCTTCTCGCTGCGTGAGTATCGCGACCGGTGGCAGTTCGACCCGAACCGCCTCGAAGAGATCGAGCAGCGGCTGATGGAAATCCGCAAGCTGCAGTCGAAGTACGGCGACAGCGAGGAAGAGATATTTGCATTTGCGGACGGCCTTCGGGGGCGGATCGGGGAGCTGTCGTCGGCGGAGGAAGATCTGCGCACCCTGGCAAACGAACTGAAAGAGTCGGCCGCGGAAGTCGAAGCCCACGGCGCAAAGCTCTCTGCCGGGCGCAGAAGGGCCGGGGCAAAGCTCGCAAAGGCTGTTGTGCGGGAGCTCAAATCGCTGGGGATGGAAAAGACGAAGTTTGAGGTCGCTGTCGGAGAAAAGGGGTCGCTGGATCAGGCGACGTCATCGGGGCTGGACGGGATCGAGTTTATGATCTCGCCCAATCCGGGCGAGTCGTTGATGAGCTTGCGCAAGGTCGCCTCGGGCGGTGAGATTTCGCGAATGATGCTCGCCCTCAAGAACATACTGGCAGAGGAAGACAAGATTCCGCTGCTGATTTTCGACGAGATCGACGCAAACATCGGCGGGCGGACGGGCAGGCCCATCGGCGAGCGCCTCGCGTCGATCGCCCGCTGCCACCAGGTGGTGTGCGTTACTCACCTGCCGCAGATCGCCTCCTGCGCCGCCCACCAGTTCAAAGTGTCGAAGAACGTCAGGAAGGGCGAGACCTTCACCGTTGTCGAGGAGCTGCGCGGCGACGCCCGCCTCCACGAGATCGCCGAGATGATCGGCGGCAGCGATAAGACGTCCGTCACGCTCGAACAAGCCAGAGAGCTGCTGCGGACATAGCATCACACTTCCTCTCGTCCTCGTCGTCCTCGTCCTCGTCGTCCTCGAGTTTTTCTGCCGCCCCCTGCGGGGGCTCTGGGGTTGTGGGGCCGATCTTTTCCACGGGCTTACGCCCGTGGCTACAGACTATCGCCCTTCGGGCTCAAGGGCGGCTCGCGAGCCGCCCCTACATGTCCCGCCGCGCAGTCTCATCGTTCATTCGCCACCTCTGGAATCTGCGGAATCTGCAGATATATCCTCTTCTGGTATTCGGTTGGGACGACCGACCTAGCCGCAAGTCGCCGATGCGCCAAAGCCGCTATGCTGGCGGTGCGAGGCTCCTGACCGCCGCAAGGCTCTTGTCCGCCGTAAGGCTTCTGTAGGCGGGTCTGCAGGCGGGTCGGGTTTGCCGTCCATTCAGGGGAACCATAGTATTGTGTCGCACCCAGCGTCTCCGCGGCGGCGGCGCTCTCCATGGGTTGTCGGGCTTGCCCAGTTTTTATTTGTAAGTGGCCTTGAGGCTCCTGCCCAGCTTTGCGCTGCGGCAGGCGAGGTCGATTATGTGGATGGGGCGCCGCGCCCACTCGGGCGTGATGAACAGCTTCGTGCCCTTGGTGAGGTGGTCGGCGATGTTCTTGTAAAAACGCCAGTACTCGCCGGACGGGTTGCGCCCTCTCGTGGTCACCACGTCTCCATTCTTGTGCTGGATCAGCGTATAGCCGGAGAAGTCCATGATATACGTGCCCTTGGTGCCGGTGACCTCCAACATGCTCGTTTTGCTGTTCGAGTCGATGGACGACATCGACAGCGTAGTCCAGGCGCCGTTGGTATAACGGACCACCAGGTATGCCTCATCTTCGTTGGTGTCATCTTTCCAGGGGGTCTTGGCGGCCCAGAAGCCGGTCTTGGCGTAGCCGGTCACTTCTGCGATTTCGGCGTCGATGAGCTGCAGTGTGTATTCGAGCACGTGCACGCCCCAGTCATAGAGTATGCCGCCGGAGATCGACCTGCTGCTGCGCCACCAACTGCCGGGCTTGCCGTAACCGCCCATATGGGCCTCGATGCGGACGACGTCGCCGACCACACCCGACTTCACCATCTTGACCGCCTGGAGGATGCAGCCGTCCCAGTGGCGGTTGTGATAAGTGGAGAGGACGACCTTGTTCTTCTTCGCCGCGGCGATCATCTTATCGCACTCGGCCGTGGTGATGGCGAACGGTTTCTCACACACCACGTGCCTGCCCGCGTTGAGGCACTGCACGGCCAGCTTCGCGTGGGTGTTGTGCGGCGTGATGATGGCGATGAGGTTAACGTCCGATTTCTTGAGCATCTTCGCCGTGGATGTGTAGGTCTCGATGCCCGGGAAATCTTGCTTCGCCACCTCGAGCCGAGAGGCGTCGGCGTCGCACGCAACGACGGGCGTCATGCCCGCATTCTTCATTTCGTTCAGGTGCGCGCTGCCCATGTTGAAGGCGCCGCCGTAACCGATAACGCCAACCTTGATGTCCGATGCTTTCATCGAGAAGCCCTTTCTTGAAAGGATTCAGGAACACAAAATAACGACGGGGAAAAGATACCGAACGGGCGGGGTAATGTCAAGCGTTTTTTGTTGAGGCCGGAAGTGCGGGGTGCGGCAACGAAATATGGTTTTTGGCTGGTGCGCGCCATTTCCTCTCGTCCTCCTCGTCGTCGGACTGTTCTGCCGCCCCCTGCGGGGGCTCTGCAGTGGGGGGCGGCCGTTCTCCACGGGCTGACGCCCGTGGCTACAGACTATCGCCCTTCGGGCTAAGAAGAAGACAAACGCGGGCATTTCGAGCACGAGAAACACAATACCTGCCCGCCGAGTCCTCCGCCATAGCTATGGCCCCCGCGAAGGCGGGTCCGCATTGCCGTCGATTCACGGGAACCATAGTATTTTGTCGCACCCGGAAGCGCCGGCGCTGATTCGGATGCATGGGCCGGGCGCGAGTTTCTGCACACTTCAATCGGCGCCGTCCATCTCCATCATTCCGCCGGGGCCCATCATGCCGCCTCCGTCGAAGCCCTGCGTCTCTATCATCTTTTCACCGAGGGCTTTCAGCTTCTCGGCCAACTCGGCGGTTATGGTGACTCTAACCGTGGCGGAGGCACCTTCGGAGTTGATATCCATTGCCTGGGTCAGCTCGATTACGGTCTGTGCGGATTCAGGATCGCCTGCGGTAGCCATGGTCGACATCGCGACCCACCGATTAACGGCCTGGCTGAGCCCACCCACCAAGGTGGCCGCGGAACCGGCATCTACGCAACCGAGAACAGCCTTGATATCGAACGCTTCGCCCGTGATTCTGCCGCTTATGGTAACGGTCTTTATCTTGGACGAATCGAGGCCGGGGATTGTCGTCGCCAACCCCGGGTCTTCGCCTTCGGGCTGCGGCGGGATGTTCAGATCAGCAACCAGCCAGAACGTCTGATCGCCCAGGCCTTTGGCCCGATCCATCAGGGGTGAATTCTTTGCCCCCGGCTTTGCGTCGCCCTTGTATATGTCGATCACTTTCCGAACAAGATCCTCGGTGCCGGTGATCAGCACCTTGCCGTTGAGCACGGCCCGCGCCTTGCCGTCGTTTTCCAGTCGGATCTTGTGGCCTTTGTGGAAAACAGTTCTGGCCCTCGGCTCTCGCTCTTTCATGACCTTGTAGAAGGTCCGCGTATCGAAACTGCCCGTTACCACCAGGATCAATTTGGCATCATCCTTGCCGATGCTCTCGAAAGCAAGGGCGCCCGCGTTGAGGTCCTTCTTGATGTCGAGCTTTAGAGCCTTCAAGATTTCTCGGGGATCTTTGTCCGGCTCTTCGAGCTGTGAGGCGACGAAATCCATCACGTTATCGTAAGCGCCCGTTTCGGCAAGATGCTTGAGATTCATATAGGCGAGGCCCGGCAGGCCGCCCGGCAGCAGATCGAGGGGGTCGATTGCGGTCGCCGGGTTCCCTGCTCCTTCCACCGCACCACAAACCGCCGCCCCAAGTGTGAGAAAACCGGATAACAGGATTACTGAGACCGCTTTCATGCCATGCCCCTTTGTTTTGCCGGCCGACCGTGCCTCGGGATTCGTGCAGTGTAAACCAATCTCCCAGCACTATGGATTTTACCATTTTTATGACGAGTGTCAAACAAAATGTGGAGCCCTTCGGTTTATCGGGTGCGCCATCGAAATATGGTTCTTGGCTGGGGGAAACCTTTCTGAAGAAAGGTATGTGTTTAGCGTGGTCTGAAATGGCACGTTCCGTCTTCGAAAGTGCCCCCGACGGGCTTGTCCCGCCGGAGCAACAGATTGATAGGCTAAGCCCTGTTGCCCCGGTGCATCCCGGGCCGCCGCATCCGCCGGAGGCGGATGTCGTTGCCGGCAGGATGCAGGCAACGTGGCCTTTCTTCGGAGCCTGCCGTTTGGCAGGCTCCGAAGAAAGGTCGGCGGCCGCAGAACGGAGATCGGTGTTCTCCCCACGTAGCCTGTCAATCTTTCGCCCCTGCCGGTCAAGCCGGCAGGGGGCGGTACTGCTTGGGCACGAAGGTGTGTCGTTACACGGAAACGCTAAACACATACGAAGAAAGGCTTTCCCCCAGACCCCCTTCTAAAGACTTTTCACGCCGTGCCGGCCGCCGGCACGGCTGCTGTAACAGCCTAAAAGTTTCTGAAGGGGGGTGTGGGGGGAAGCTCTTTTCAAAGAGTTTCCCTCCCACCATGTCCTCAATGAATGAGGCGCGAGGAACACACCTCGCGCCTCAACTGCTATTCGTAAGGTCGCCGGCCGGGGCCGGGCCTGTCGCGCCTCGCGCCTGTTACTCTTCGGGGCCCGCTTCTTCTTCCTCACCCTCGTCGAAACCTTCGTCGTCATCCATCTCCATCATATCGCCGCCGGGGCCCATCATCCCTGCGCCGGGGCCACCCATCATTCCGCCACCGATCTTTTTTGTATCGAGGGCTTTCAGCTTCTCGGCCAGCTCGGCGGTTATCTTGAGCTCGACGGCGGCGGAGGCGCCTTCGGAGCTGATCTTGATGGCCTGGATCAACTCGTTCACAGCCTTTGTGGCTTCGGGATCGCCGCCGGTGAACATTGGCGACATGGCAGCCATCGATAAAATGTTCACGCCCTGCCTTAGGCCGCCGACCACAGCGGCCGCGGAATCAGCGTCTGCGCAGCCCAAAACGGCTTTGAGGCGGAATGTTTCTTTCGTAACTTTTCCGCTGACGGTGACCGCCTTTATCTTGGAGGGATCGAGGCCGGGCATCATCATGGCCATGCCCGGGTCGGGCCCACCCGGCTGCGCCGGGATGTTGATATCCGCGGTGAACCAGAACGTCTCGTTGCCGAGGTCCTTTACGCGCGCCATCATCGGCGAGCTTTTTGCACCCGGCTTGGCATCGCCTTTGTAGATGTCGACGACCTTCTTAGCGATTTCATCGCTCCCAAAGAGGAGCACCTTGCCGTCGAGCACGGCCAGTAGGGTGCCGTCTTCGCCGCGCAGCATTTCATGACCCTTGTACGTCACCGACTCAACCGGAGCGTCCGCGTTTTCCCTCGCGGCCTTGTAGATTGCTTCAGCGTCGAATGTGCCGGTTATCACAACCGCCCCATTGGGCTCGTCTGCAGTGAAATCCCCAATGGCTATGGCCAGCGCGTTGAGATCCTTGTTAGGATCGAGCTTGACCATCTTCAGCATTTCATTGGGATCTTTTCCCTGTTCGGCGGCCATTTCGAGGATCTTGTCGATGACGCCCGTATCGGCGACCTCCTTGAGATTGACGTAGCCCAGCCCCTGCATATCGCCCGGCAGCAGGTCGAGGGGATCTCCCTGCTGCGTAACCGCTCCAACGAGGGGCACGTCTACGGTCTCGCCGGCGGAGTCGGGGAGCTTGACCGCCTGGGCGTCGGGCGCGTCGCCCAACACCTTCCCTTCATCGCCGAAGACGCGGAAGGTGTTGACATAGCCCTTGGATACCACCTTCAGCCGGTCGGGGGTGAAGTTGTAGCGGTCGCCGGCGGCAGAGTACTCCACGTTGTAAATACGGGAGGCGATCCCGGCGGTGCCCTCGCGCTTTTCCACCCGCTTGCCGGCGGTGCCGTAAACGGCCAGCGTGAGCTTGTTGGCCTCGCGACTGGGCATCTCGAACACGGCCACGCAGTTGCGCTTTTCGCCGGGCTCGAGCGTGGCGGCCGTATTGGTGACGTTAAAGGGGTCGTAGCCGGTCCTATCTTTCACCACTTTGAGCACGGCAGGTTCATAGGTGTCCCTGCGGACCCCGCCGAGGTTGTCGGTGATCGTGACCATGGGCCGGATGGGCTTTTCCTCCTCGTGCTGGTTTTTCACCGTGTAGACCACATACCAGTAGGCCTGGTCACCCTTGGGGGCCTCTATTATGACGGCCTTGGGATGGGCGCACTCGACCTCCAGCTCCCACATCCGGGGGATGGCGTAGGCGCCCGACGCTGCGGCTGCCACCAGAACCGATGCAATTCCTGCTACCAAAACGCGACGTTTCATTTTTTCACTCCTCAGTGGTTATGAATTCGTTTCACCACAAAGACACAACACCTTGTGGTACGTGTTTAGCGTCCACAGACGGAATCTGTTTCGGGCTTGCCTCTTCAGCATGTAGGGGCGGCTCGCGAGCCGCCCTTGAGCCCAAAGGGCGATAGTCTGTAGCCACGGGCGTTAGCCCGTGGAAAACGATCGCCTAAAACCGCAGAGCCCCATAGGGGCGACAGAACTATTCGACGACGACGAGGACGACGACGAGGACGATTTGAGGCGCTACGCGCAGTCAATTTGGCGCGATGAACGCCTCTGCTGGCTACGCCAAACAGATACGCTTTGTGCCTTTGTGGTGAGACTCCCTATCCGGAGACCTCACCCGCGGGTTGAGTGCTCGCCGCCGTGACTGCTTCGGCCGACGGCACAAGGTCCCCGGCCTTGCGGGCCTTGCGGAAATTCGCGATTGTGCCCTGCGGGCAGACCTCCACGCATTTTCCACACGCAATACATTTGTTGTAGTCGATGCTCGCGAGAAAGCCCTCGACCGTTATGGCTCCGACGGGGCATTCCTTCTCGCACTTCTTGCAGCCGATGCACCCGGTGTCGCATATCTTCTTCACCAACCCGCCCTTGTCGTGCGACCTGCACCGGATGTGCACGTTCTTTTTCACCGATTGGATAACGAACAGGTTCTTGGGGCATACTTCGGCGCACTTCCCGCAACCCGTGCAGCGTTCCTCGATAACTTCCGGCAGGCCGTCGGGTCCCATTCTTAGCGCCTCGAAAGGGCAAGCTTCGATACACGAGCCCAGCCCGATGCAGCCGTAGGAACACAGCTTGGGGCCGCCGTGGACCAGCGCGGCGGCGTTGCAATCGCGCACGCCGCTGTATTCGAACTTCTCTGCTACCTTGTAGCCGCCGTTGCACAGCCGCACCGACACTGCCCGTTCTTTCTCGCCCACCTCAACGCCCATAATGCCGGCGATCTGCTTGTGGGCGATACCGGTTGCCACGGGGCAGGCGTCGGGCGGCGCTTCGCCCTTTACGATCGCTTCGGCCGCGGCCGCGCACCCTGCATACCCGCAGGCGCCGCAGTTAACGCCCGGAAGATGCTCGAGCACCTCATCGATGCGCGGATCGGTCTTCACCGCAAAGAGTTTCGACGCGATCGCCAGCCCCAACCCAAATACAATGGCAAGGACCGAGATCGCCCCGACGGATATCAGGACCACGTTGGAAAAATCATCGCCGGTCAATGTTCAGTCTCTCTCTAAGTCGCACAGTCGCTCCCGCCGCCGCCCCCTCCTCCGCCAAGGCTACGGCGGACAGGAGGCTTTGGCGGGCAGGCAGTCGGGCTTGCCCGCCATAGCTGCTTCAGCGAAGGCGGGTCAGTCGTCGGTCATCGGTCGTGAGTCTTGAGCCGTAATTCATAACTCACAACTCATAACTCATAATTCTTCCCTCATCCCATCCCGGCGAAGCCGAGGAACGCCAGGGCCATGAGGCCGGTAGCGATGAAGGTGATGGGCGTGCCTCGCAGCGCCTCGGGCACGTTGAGCTTTTCGAGACGCTCCCGCACGCCCGACATCAGCAACATGGCTATCGTGAAGCCGATGCCGGCGAAAAATCCCTGCACCACGGCCTGGGCAAGGGACAGCGGCTCGGCGGCGTAGGATGTATTGAGCAATGCCACACCCAGCACGGCGCAGTTCGTTGTGATCAGCGGCAGGAAGATCCCCAGCGACCTGTAAAGCGCCGGTATCGTCTTTCGCATGAATATTTCAACGAGCTGCACGAGCGACGCGATCACCAGGATGAACGTTGCCGTCTGCAAAACAGCCTGCAGGCCCACCTCGGGGATCCGCGTTCCGCTGAAGAGCATCTTCAGCAGCGCGGCGTCCGGCCTGAGCACGTAGGTATACAGCAGGTGCGTTACGAACGACGCCATCGTCATCACGAACGTCACGGCCATCCCCATCCCGAACGCCTTGTCGGTCTTGTCGGATGAATTCACAAACGGGCACAAGCCCAGGAACTGCGAGAGCACCACGTTGTTCACAAACGTGATAGCGATGATGATGGCAAAAAGGTTGCCCATTTACGCCGTCGCCTCCGCTGGGGTGCTTGCGGCCGGACGGGTGGCGGCTCGGAGTTTCCGCAGCGATCGCCACCGGAACAACGCCAGCAGAAGTCCCATCACTATGAAAGCCCCCGGGGCGAGGGTCATCACGGCCGCGGGCTCGTACGTCGTCGAAAACTTCAGGCCGAAGATCGTGCCGTTCCCGGTTGTCTCGCGGATGACCGCAATCAGCAGCAGCGCCACGGTGAAGCCACCGCCCATTCCGATGCCGTCGAGCAGCGACCGCACCACGCCGTTTTTCGATGCGAAGTCCTCCGCCCGATACAGGATGATGCAGTTGACCACGATCAGCGGGATGAAGATGCTGAGCTTCTCGCTCACCTGAAGCGGGAGGAAGTACTTCATCAGCATCTCGACGATCGTCACGAACGACGCGATGATGACGATATAGCACGGGATGCGCACGCCCTTCGGGATGAAGTTTCGCACGAGCGAGACGAAGACGTTCGAGCAGACAAGCACGGCCGTCGCCGCCACGCCCATCGCGAGGGCATTGTTGAGGCTCGTGGTGGTGGCAAGCGTGGGGCACAAGCCGACCATCAGGACAAACACCGGGTTCCGCTTGAAGAACCCTTTGGTCAGTTCCTGTCGCATTGAGACTTCCTTAGCCGCCTCCGGGGTCCGCCTCCGGCACGCGCGATAATCGCCGAAGACTCCAGACCGCATCCTTACGTTCTATTATATTCGACCGGGCCGAAATCTTCAAGGTTGTTTTGTGAGAAAGAGCGGAACAAACAGGCCGAGGCGCCGCTCTTTCCCGGCAGCTTCACGGACGGGTTCTTCATTGGGAATTGGTCATTCTGCGGGGGAATTCATCATTCTGCCGCAACTACAATTCGTGTATATTCCTACGATCCATAGTTCCATTTTTATCCGTATCCGCCGGCCCGAATCTCAAGTTTCGACTCGAAACGCTCTGGACGTCGGCTTGACAGACCGCATTCGGTTGGATATAATTTAAGTAAAGGGACCTGCCGTATCGTCGTTTTAGAAGGGCTTAACGCGGAAAACGAGCCGCGACGGCATCCATTGCAAGGAGGAATAGCCATGGGAAAAGCGATAATCACCGCACTGCTCGTTGTTCCGGCACTGTTTGTTGCTTCTCTTGTGGGCCCCGGTCGAGCAGAGGCCGGAACACTGCACGTCGGCCCCGGGGAGCCGCACACCACCATCCAGTCGGCCATCGACGCCGCTTCGGACGGGGACATGATCATCGTCCGGGACGGTACCTACACGGGCTCAGGCAATCGCGATATCGATTTCGGAGGGAAGGCGATACACTTGATGTCTGAGAACGGCCCTGAGAATTGCATTATCGACTGCCAGGGTAGTGAGGCCGAGCCGCACCGAGGCTTCTACTTCCACAGCGGCGAAGATGAAAGCACTGTTGTGGATGGCTTCACCATCAAGAACGGGTACGCCGATGGCAGCCGGGAGGAGCGGGACGGCGGCGGCATAAACTGCTACGAGAACTCCTCGCCGACGATCACGAACAACACCATCACGGGCAATACGGCAGATCGCCACGGCGGCGGCATATCCTGCCGCGAAAACTCCTCGCCGACGATCACGAACAACACCATCACGGGCAACACGGCCAGCAGCGCCGGCGCCATAGACTGCGACGACTCCTCGCCGACGATCGCGAACAACACGATCACAGGTAATACGGCAAATAGCGGCGGCGGCGGCATATACTGCTCCCACTCCTCGCCGACGATCACGAACAACACCATCACGGGCAATACGACGTACCAGGGCGGCGGCATACGCTGCTACCTCTCCTCACCAACGATCACGAACAACACCATCACGGGCAATACGGCCAACTACGGCGGCGGCATGTACTGCTACTACTCCTCGCCGACGATCACGAACAACACGATCACGGGTAATGTGGCAGAGCGTGGCGGGGGCGTGTATTCCTGGCGGCACTCTTTGCCGACGGTAACCAACACCATCGTCTGGGGTAACGACGCCATGATAGGCGCTCAGATTTGGGTGAGATACACGTCCACTTTGACGATCAGCTACAGCGACGTCGAAGGCGGCGAGGCAGGGATCCCTGTTGAAGAAGGCGGTATGCTCGTCTGGGGTGAAGGCAACATCGACGCCGACCCCCTGTTTGCGGATCCGGACAACGGCGACTACCACCTGAAATCGAAATACGGCCGGTGGGATCCGCATGCCAATGGCGGAGCCGGCGGCTGGGTGAACGATGACGTAAACAGCCCCTGCATCGACATGGGCGATCCCGCATCAGATCCCTCGCTTGAGCCGCTTCCCAACAGCGGGCGAATCAACATGGGCGCTTACGGCAACACGGCCCAGGCATCGAAATCGCCGCCCCACTGGCTGACAGTGCGGTCGGTACCCGTAACCGGCATCAGTATAAGCGCCGACAAGCCCGGCGTTACAGATTACCGGGCGCCCTGCGACGATGGGGAAGTGGTGGACCTCACCGCGCCCGCTATCGCCACGAGCACCGAAGGAGTGGACCGCACCTTCGTCCGCTGGGACGGCTACCCCGATGGCGTGGCGACCATTGCGCTCACGATGGACAGCGATAAGACGGCCGTAGCTGTGTATGAAGGGGCGGCTCACATCCTCGCCGTGGGGTCGACGCCAATCACTGGCGTTGCGATAACAGGCGATAGACCCGGCACGACAAACTACACGGCGGTCTGCTTTGATGAGGACGTGGTGACACTCACGGCACCGTCGGCGCTCATCGTGGCCAACATGTCCTCTGAGTTCGTGCGATGGGTCGTTGACGGGTCGGACAGCCCTGATGGGCAGAATACTGTTGAGATCACAATTGGCGCCGATCACAGGGCGGTAGCTGTCTACCAGCAGCTCGGGGCCGGCACAGTGTTTCTCGTCGGCCCGATGGACAGGGGCGAAGGTGCTCTGCCCCCGGTCGCGGGCGATCCGACGGACCCCGGCACGTTCGGTGAGTTCACCGTCGATATCTACGCCGAGAACATGCCCGGGTTCGCGGGCTTCCAGCTTCAGTCCGCATTCCTTGATCACTTGCTCCAGGATAGACCCGGCTTCTGGGTTTCCTACTCGACCCCGAACCCTCTCTTCGCGGGCCGGGCCATTGTTCACAACACCCTTTTCCTGCCCGAAATTGACCACGCCTGCTTGGACCAGACGGTCGGCCTGATGTCGATGGAAACCGGATTCATTCCGCCCTTCGGTTGGGGCGATTACGTCGACAAGTCGATCCCGCCCGAAGAGGACCTCGCGGCGGTCAATCCCTCGGAGATGGTATTGTCCGGCCACGAAGGGCTTACCTGGCTCATGTCGGTGAACTACTGGTACACCTCAGACGTGCCGGAGGGTACTTACACGATCTCCGTGGACGGGGACCTCACGGCTTTTGGCAATAGTACGGACCCGCCGTCCGGAATCCCCTACGCCCTTGTGCCGGGAAGCCTGACTATCGGATGGCCCGTCGAGGGCGACGTGAACGCCGACTGCGTGGTGAACCTTCTCGATGTGATCGGCGTCCGCAATCATTTGAATGAGGACGTCACCAGCGGCGATAACTGGCGATACGACCTGACGGGAGACGGGATTATCAACGTTCTCGATATGATGGTCGTGCGGAATAATGCGAGGGCGACGTGCCCGGAGTAGGAAGAAATGCTCAATTTCCAATTCCCAATGTCCAAGGACAGAGGCAAATGCTCAATGTCCAATGCTCAATGAAAGGAAAATAGCGGGTCCGGGCGAAGGCCGGGGCCTCGGGAATGAGGGCAGGCAATCCGCTCGAAGACTCGCGAAGCTGTCCCCTACAACGGCGCGGACGCCTTAATCTCACGCCATTGTAGACTGACCATGAGGCGCCCCTGGAGGTAGACGCGATAGCGCACCGTCTCGGAAAAGCGCAACGACAAGGAGGAGAGAAAATGTCGCGCACCAACCCAAAACCATATCTCGTTATCACACCCCAACCCCCCAAAACAGCCGAAAACAATTGATTCTCCGGGGCACCGCGGGGTATAATAGAGTTTGCCCCCGCAAGATAGCCGGACCGTGGCTTTGATGACGGGGATAACGGATTACCGCCCGGTGAGAGCCGACCTCGGCCCGACCCGGCATGATCAGATTGCAAGGACAGGAGGCTTGTCTAGATGACGACGATTATCGAAACCCATGCCCGCGAGATTCTCGATTCCCGCGGCAACCCGACCGTCGAGGCCGAGGTTGTTCTGATTAGCGGCGCCTACGGCCGCGCGGCCGTGCCCTCGGGCGCGTCCACCGGCGAGCACGAGGCCGTTGAGCTTCGCGACGGCGACGAGAAGCGATACGGAGGCAAGGGGGTGCTCAAGGCCGTTAAGTCGGTCAACGACGTTATCGCACCCGCTATTGAAGACATGGACGCACTCGACCAGGTCGAGATCGATCAGAAGATGCTCGAGCTGGACGGCACGCCCAACAAGGCCAACCTCGGAGCGAACGCCATCCTCGCGGTGTCGATGGCCGTTGCCAAGGCGGCCGCCGAGACGTCGGGCCTGCCGCTGTATCGTTATCTCGGCGGCGCAAACGCCAAGTATTTGCCGGTGCCGATGTGCAATATCATTAACGGCGGACAACACGCCGACAACAACGTGGACCTGCAGGAGTTCATGATCATGCCGTTCGGCGCCCCCACTTTTTCGGAGGGGCTGCGGATGGCGACCGAAACTTTCCACGCGCTCAAAGCCGTGCTCAAGGCCCGCGGGCTGAGCACGTCCGTCGGGGACGAAGGCGGGTTCGCGCCCAACCTCGATTCCAATGAAGAGGCCCTGCAGGTGATAATGGAGGCGATCGCCAAGGCAGGATACGAGCCGGGGAAGGATATCTTCATCGCGCTCGATCCGGCGTCGAGCTCGTTTTACAAGGACGGCAAGTATATCCTCGGGGCCGAAGACAAGCCCGAAAAGACGGCCGACGAGATGATCGACTTCTACGCCGACCTGTGCGAGCGCTATCCCATCAGGTCCATTGAGGATGGCCTCGATGAAAACGACTGGGAAGGCTGGGCCAAGCTCACCAAACGCCTCGGCGACAAGATCCAGATCGTCGGAGACGACCTTTTCGTGACGAACGTAACGCGCCTTGAGCGCGGCATCGCCGAGAAATCGGCAAACTCGATCCTCATCAAGGTGAACCAGATCGGCACCATCACCGAGACGCTCGACGCCATCGGGCTGGCGCTGCGCAACGGCCTGACCGCCGTGGTATCGCACAGGTCGGGCGAGACGGAAGACACCACCATCTCCGATCTCGTGGTGGCGACGGGTACCGGGCAGATCAAGACCGGCTCGCTGTGCCGCACCGATCGCGTGTGCAAGTACAACCAGCTTCTCCGCATCGAAGAAGAACTGGGCAGCGCCGCGATCTACGCCAGCGGGCTGTGGCGATGATGCTGCCTGAGCCGGAAACGTTTTCAAGCAAGGATGGTGGGAGGGAAACTCTTTGAAAAGAGGTACGTGTTTAGCGTAGGCAGATGCGTGTTCATGGGATTGTCCCGCGCCGTAGGGCGGGCTAACCGACCGAAGCGGCCGGCAGAGGGCAGGCAATACCACGGCCCCGCGACGGGGCCTATCCGCCAT
>Ga0114922_10000980_pt1 | contig 27310 bp, 28 predicted proteins | sample AartaG_FD_100975 | JGI IMG/M metagenome (GOLD analysis project Ga0114922, IMG submission 100975) | Deep subsurface microbial communities from Aarhus Bay to uncover new lineages of life (NeLLi) - Aarhus_00045 metaG | ecosystem: Environmental > Aquatic > Marine > Oceanic > Sediment | place... | reverse complement strand
TGTGCCGTCGTCTTCTCTTACGTGCAGATGGATAATACTCGCTCCAGCTAAGAACGCTTTTTCTGCTTCGATACCGATTTCTCTTACAGTATAAGGTACGTTCGGATTATGTTCTTTTGTTACTTCGGCGCCACATATTGCAGCAGTTATAATTAATTTTTCCATATACATCATATTACTTTTTTCTTTGTTTCTCTCTCGGAACAACACAAGTTCCACTTGCTTTGCATACTACAATAGGTTCTTTTAAGAAATCGGCAGCAGAATCATTTATATCTGGTTTTAATGCAATAACCTTTCTTGCCTCAAAAATCATCTTTCTTGAAGTGTTACCAATTTCAATAATTTTTCCTTCAGCTTCAATATAATCACCAGCATAAACGGGAGCTAAAAATTCAATGCTGTCATAAGCCCGAAATAAACCCTCATCTCCATCGTTTTTAATTAATAACTCAGTAGCAACATCCCCAAACAATTCTAATATTTTAGCTCCATCAACTAAATTCCCACTATAATGAGCATCGTTTGAACTCATCCTTACTCGAATTATTGATTTCATATTAGTTCATTCCGTTTATTTTTTTTTCTTTAGACAAAATTATAATCTAATTTCAATATTATCTTATAAAATTAAAAATTTCTTTTATTTTCAGTGTTTCATTAATCTTCAAAACTTTTTGGTTTTAATGGAAAATTGATTCGAAGAATAAATGTGTTTTTTATTTTATTTATAATATCTAATAACAACTATTAAATTCGCTTTTTAATCAAAAAGGGGATATGAAATAAAGTTATATTACATAAAACAAGCTTTTTTCTATTCAAAATAGTATTAGAAAAATAAGAAATTTATGAAACAGAGTTGATGATAATACCTAAATTAAAATGTGATATTTGCGGAAATGAAACAGATGTGCCGGTTTGTTGCGAACAATCTATGATGGTGAAGGATAATTATTTGCTGTGCTGCTGTAAGTCAGAAGAGTGTGGTTATCAACCAATTCCAGAGTGTTGCGGTCAAAAAATGAATTATGAAGGGACTTGAACTGAAAAAATTCTCTTTCTTATTTTTTTTATATGTTTATGTCTAGTTATATATATTATATGAATGCGGAGAAAATAATCCCTATGAGTCTATTGTTTTTTCTACTTTAAAAATATTTGAATAAAAAAAAAATAGGAATTTTTCTATGAAAAACACGGAAAACTAGTGAATTATACTACCATACTAAATTATAAATGATTTCTTTATCTCTTTCGGCTTCTTTTTTACCTAAAACTTTTCGAATGCGCAAGTCATTTATTGACTCTTCAAGTTTAGTGTCTAAGTTTTTAATTTCCATTAGGTTGCCTGTCTCTCCTCCTTTCTCGACTAAATCTATCATAGCGTTGTCTTTATTCATTAAATCTCTTAATTTAGTTCTAAAGGAATCAGTTACTTTTGTTCTATGAATTTTGCCACCTTCAATAAAAATTGGGAGAACAGGAGCTCTTTCAGTAGTTCTACGAGTGTTAGGATCTACGAAATAGAATATGAACATAGGTACTCCAACCACAACATCCTTAGTTTTAATTTCAATAGAATAAGTTTTAAAGAAATTTTGTACGTCAGTCATCTCAACATCTTTAGTTCTTTCGATGTTATCTAAGCAAGATTGTTTTTCCTGTTTAATTCTTGCTACAATGTCTTCCGCAGATGAAAGATCACTGCTGAGTTCACTATGTTTTGTTTGAATTTTACTCTCAGTTTCAGACTTCTTCCTTTCGAGCTCTCGTATCTTCTGTTGTTTTGTTTTTTCTAAATCACTTAGCTCTCGTTGCACGTTCTTTCTTATTTGAGCTAATTCAGTTTGAAATCTACTAATTGTATTTCCTAAATCCGTGTATTTAATATTTACATCATTTAAAGATCCTTCGGCTTCAAATAAATCGTTTTTATTTACTGCACTTTTTAATCTATCAACAGAATTCTTTATAGCACTGATATTATTATAGAGATCACCTGTTTTATCGCTCATTTTATATTTTCCACTCTTAACTAATTCTTCAGGAGACTCCTCTATTTTTCGAGCCTTCTCTGCTTCTAACTCTCTTGTGATTTGAGCCAACTGTTTCTCTTCTTCGCTGGTATCGACTTTTCTGTTTCTCAAGTTGTCAGTTTGTTGTGAGCCTTTTTGAATGAATCTATCACATAGTTTAATGATCGTTTGTCCAAAACTATCTAATATTCCTACATCTCTTTGGGAGATAAATTCAAAAACTTCTGGGACGATTTTCGCTTGATTGATACTTTTTGGAATAGGTCCCCCCTCTAAAAGAAAATATGGCTCATTAAATGAACCTACATTATATTGATTTAAGAAGAAGTTCTTGAAATAATCAACCTCACTCGCACTAAAAAGAGCTTCTTGTATAACTGTGCCTCTTTTATAATTCTTAGGTTTTTTTAGGTAAGTACTATTATAAGACGCTAAAGAACTTAAAAAAGATTCGGGGTCAGCACCTTGAATAACATTATCGGGGTTGGGAGGTTGTTGCGAGAATTTCCCTACATTTAATCTTTCTTGCTTATTTAGAAGATAACTACAAACACAAGCACGAGTTTCGCTTAAAGGTACTAAACGCACGGGCCAAAAACACATAGAAATTCTATTGACTTTGCCAAGTTTCTTAATATTCTTCCCATAAATATTAATGCACTCATTTAGTGCCATAGCCATCTCATCCAATAATGTAGCCTTTGAACGAGCTGGAATTACATCCCCTATATTGATTAGAAAGGGGATAATCTTGTCAACCATTTTTTTATCACTTGAGTTTTCTATATTAAATCTTAAAATGAGTTATATAAATAAATATTTGCTTCTAGTTTTTTTCAAATTGATGAGTTTTATAATTTCCTTTTTATTGATAATCACAACTAGAATTAAAGATTTAAATGATTTAACAACAAATAAATCATATAAGATATTTAATATAAAAGATGAAAAAATATGGAAGGTAAATTTTTAGAGGGAAAAGGAGCTATAATTACAGGTGGTGCTTCTGGATTTGGAAAGGGTGTAGCACATGCCTTTGCTGAACGAGGAGCAAAATTAGTTTTAGTAGATATAAATAACGAGCTTCTAGAAGAGGCATCTAAAAATATTGAAAAAGAAACTAGCCAAAGGGTAATACCAATAATCTGTGATGTTTCAAAATCAGATCAAGTAGAAGCTATGGCAAAACAAGCCTTTCAAGAATTAGATAATGTTTTTGTACTATTTAATAATGCTGGTGTCGGATATCCGTATGGAGCTGACTTGTTAAGAACAAAAGAAAAAGATTGGGATAGAATTCTCGATATAAATCTTAAGGGAGAGTGGCTAGTGTCTAAATCAGTAGCAAAAAGGATGAAAAAACAGACTTTTGAACCTATAGCGGGAAAAATTATTCATACAGCATCATTAGCGGGAATGAAAGTTGATAATAAAACTCCAGTGTATACTATTAGTAAGGTTGGAATCATTGCTATGGTTCAGATGTTGGCTCAAAGTCTTGCTCCAAAAATTACAGTTAATTCAATATCTCCAGGATATCATATAACTGGTATTTATGATAATAGGGAAGATGCTGTTAAAATAATTATGGAAGATGGACACGTCAAAACACCTTTAAACAGATTAGGAACAATTGAGGATGTAGTGAATGTTCTCCTATTTTTGGCATCTAACTTATCGGATTTTATAACAGGACATAATTTCCCTATTGATGGAGGAATAGCTGAAGTTGGGGTTCCAGCATATTATTTTAAATCGGATATATAATAAATAATAAGATGTGAAAAAAAAATGATTGAAATTATTCTTGCAATATTTCAAATAATTGGAGCCATCGGAATTGGGGGATTCTGGATATACTTTTTCTTAGTTGAAAATAAAAATCCTGAAAATACTGAAGTTTTTCTTGCTTTTGAAAGATCCTTTCCAATACCAGACATATTTTGGGCGACTCCTGCTCTATTACTGGCAGCGATTGGGCTATTGACAGGTGAAAGATATGGTGTCTTTTTTTCCATAGCTGCAGGAAGTGCTATATTATTTCTAGGGCTATTAGACATATCTTTTAACGCTCAAAATGGTGGATATAAGAAGAGTACATCTGATATAATAATGAACTTAGTCATTAACTTATACTGCGTCATTTTTGGGATACTATACATGGTATATGGTTTTATAAATTTCTAAAATATATTGAGAAGTGAATCAAATGACAAAAAAGAAACTAATAAAAAATCAACCGTTTAAAGGAAAATGGGCAATAATTAGTGGTGGTTCAAAAGGGATTGGCAAAGCCACAGCAAAAATATTCGCACAATTAGGCGGGAACGTGTGTATAGTAGCTAGAACTTTAGAAACGTTAAACGATGCTGCTGAAGAGATTAAAAGCTTGAAAGTAGACGAGACTCAATTGGTGGAAGTCATTTCTTGCGATATGTCTAATATGGAACAAGTTGACCGGTTATTTAAAGAGCATATTAAAGAGTTTGGGGTTCCAGAATATTCGTTTAACTTCGTAGGTATCTCTTATCCGAATTATACGGATAAACTGACCATCGAAGATTACAAATTTCATATGGACACCAATTATTTTGGTCAATTAAATTCAATTTTAACGATATTGCCCTATTATATGGAACGAAAAGAGGGTTATTTTATCAATATGTCTTCCCTTGCGGGATATATTGGTGTAATGGGTTATGCAGCGTATACTCCTACTAAATTTGCAATCGTAGGGCTAAGTGAGGTCCTGAGAAATGAATACAAGCAATATAACATTAAAGTTTCTATCGTTTACCCGCCGGACACTGATACTTTCGGACTTCACGAAGAAGCAAAAACCAGACCTGAGGAGTTAAACATCATTGCAGAAAAAGGAGGCCTTATGCAACCAGATGAAGTAGCTAGAATTATAATCAAGGGTGTATTGAAAGAGAAGTTTTACATTCACGCCGGATCGTCTAAAGTATACTGGAGAATAATGAGATTATTTCCTAAACTCGTACATAAATTCACCGATAGTGATCTTAAAAAAGCTCGAAAGAAGTTGGGTAAAAATATTTAATTTTTTTTTATTTTTATTTATTTATTTATTTATTTATTATAGAAGAATATCCTTTACAATCCATTAGAGGTGAGATTAGTCAAAAAATTAAAATTTAAAATATCTATTCCGCTAAAAGGTTTACAAAGTGGTAAGGAATACGAATTTGAGATTAAAGACGATGCAAATTTTATTGAAGCGTTAGCGTTAATTGACAAAATGGAGAGAGAAAGTTCAGAGAAGAAAATTTTCCCTCTACATGACGGATATATCCATAACTACCTTCAACTATTTGTAAATTTGGAAGAAGGAACAATTTATGAAGATGTTGGCTTATCCCCTTATGCACCTGACGAACATGGTCTTTATAGAAAGTTTAATCCTATAAGAGATGATATTAAATTCAATTTATTTCCTGATACAATTATTGAATTACAGCAAGATGTTGGATGTTGATGAGAAAAAGTGAAAAATAGATTAGATATAGGAACTTTTAAAAGGACCTTAATGGAAAAGTACGGAAAAGAGAACGAACTATTTGCTCATTATTTTAAATTAAAAAGGAATATAACTTAAAGAAGAATGAAATCTTCCAGGAAATGATAGTGGAAGATTAACAATAGGATTGCGTCCTATATATTCCTAAAAACTTTAAAGATTTTAAAATTGACAAATTCTTATAATCAGATGAAAGAGAAAGAGGTACAAATGGAGAGTTATGGTATTCTCAAATATCTTTTTTATTTTTTTTGAGCAAAGATATATCTTAGGATATGCGTATGTGGCCCTAATTCCCCGTGATTCTCTGTATCTTCTATAATTCCCGTTTCTACTACCAAAAATTCTTTAAAATGCTCTTTTAAATCGTTTTCTGTGAAGTAGTGAGCGGCTCTCCAAGGTTTACTTTCGTAAGTGTTTTCTTCCACTCGTCTTCCCTTTCCAAAACTACTTTCCTTGTCGGAAAATACTACAAAAAATGCAAAACCTTTAACTCTCAATTGTTTATAACATTTTTTCAGGAAGGAAATTCGATCGTCCTTTAGAAATAAATGTAATATGTTACAGCTATAGATCCCATCGTATTTTTCGTCGTCAAAAGGCATATTTAATACTGATCCTTGAAAAAAATGAGCTTTTGGATTGAATTTTTTCGCGATATTAATAGCGGGTTCAGAAATTTCAATTCCTACAACTTCTAAATTAGCATCTGTAAATAATTTTGTATTTCGTCCATACCCGGCACCTGGAACTAAAATTTTGTTAACTTCATGCTTTCTAAAAAGCTCAAGAGCGTGAATGGCGGTTTTACTAGGTTTTTCTCCCCAAATTTTACCACCTTCTAAGAAGCGCTTTTCCCAATATTCCATAAAAAAAGTAATTTTCCTTGCTAAATATGCTTTTTTTGATTTATAAAAAAATGTAATAATAAAGGCAGAGATCATTCCTCTTTCAATTTTCGCTGAAAAATTTCCATTAAAGCTTTTAAGGGTAAAACGTCAGTTATAAAAGTATAATCCCTTTCTTTAACGGGTCTTATTATTTTTAACGGGCCTTATTATCTGGCGAAAAAAAAATAAGAAATTTAATAACTAATTCTCTTTTTATTCTAACTGATTTGTAGATATGTTAAATTCATAGTTAAATTCATAACTTTCTTAAGTTATTACATAAGTAATGGACATGAAAGAACCATCACTACATTTAAAGGTATAACTTCAATATGAAGAAAATTGGATTAATAGCAAATCCAATCGCAGGAATGGGCGGTAGCGTAGGGCTAAAAGGAACAGATGGGGAGATTATTAGAGAAGCTATAAAATTAGGTGCCACACCAGTCGTTCCTAAGAGAGTGGAAGCTTTTTTAAGTCATTTAGAATCGAAAGATGAAATTTGTTTGTTGGTTGCTCCAGGAAATATGGGAGAAGAATTGGTTAAGGGTAAAGGGTTTAGATTTGAAGTTATTGGTCACATCCAACAACACACGACTGCAGAGGATACAATCAGAATTGCAAAACTAATGTTGGAAGAGCATGTTGAGTTGCTTATTTTTTGCGGTGGAGACGGGACAGCAAGAGATATTCATGATGCCATTGGCTTATTTATACCTGTTGTGGCAATACCTTCTGGCGTTAAAATGTTCAGTTCTATTTTTGCTATTAACCCTAGAGCTGCTGCCGAAATTGTTGATAAATTCATAAATGAAATAGTAGAAATTCAGGAAAATGAGGTTTTAGATATTAATGAAGAATCGTTTCGAGAAGGAATTTTAGATTCAAGACTATATGGATACTTAAATGTTCCTAAAGTTATAAATCTTCTACAGGCTGGAAAAGATGGTTCTAAAATAGGAAGATCTATTGAAGAAAATAAACATGAAATTGCTCAACACATTATTGAAAATTTAGAAGATAATACACTATATTTACTTGGACCTGGTACAACTGTAAAAGCAGTCACCGATCAGTTAAAGTTAACAAAAAGCTTACTTGGAGTAGATGCTCTTTATAACGATAAGATTATTGGAATAGATTTAAATGAACGCGGAATCCTAGAACTTTTAAATAAATATAAAAAGGCAAAAATTATCGTTTCGCCAATAGGTGGGCAAGGATTTATTTTTGGAAGAGGCAATAAGCAATTTACTTCTAAAGTTCTAAATAAAATTGGAAAAAAAAATATTAAAATAGTTTCAACTGAAGAAAAAATTAAAGGCTTAAGATGTTTAATGGTAGATACTGGCGATATTAAGACCGATGAAATGCTTAAAGGCCCTGCAAAAGTGATAATCGGATACAAGGAGGAATTAATAATAGAAATTGAATGTTAAGCATTTAATTTCTAGTATGGTTCATATATTAAAAGAGGGTAAACGAATAATAATTTTAATTAATTAGGGATTAAAAAATGTTAATTAGATTAGATCGAAACGAAATGTTTATAAAGCTCCCAAGAGAGATTACCGATCCTATCAAAGAAAGCATAGAATTCTTAAATCGATATACTCCTCAAAATAAAGTAGACGAATTATTATCCTTATTAAGTACATATACGAATTCTCCTAAAAATTCAATTATTCTTAGTTCTGCATCTGATATCTTGCTTAAAGAATTTATTTATCTTTTTTCGAAAAATAGACAAATTATTTTTGCTGATCCGTCATTCTTCTTAATCAACGCGACCTGTCGAAAGATTTATTCTTCAATTTTAAAAATAAGATTAAAAGAACCTGAATTTAAATTTTCAATTGTACCGTTAATTGATGAGTTAAAAAAACCAACATTAATTATTTTAGATAATCCTAACAACCCAACTGGAAATATAATTTTAGATAACAACGAAGTAAATTTGATATTAGAAAATGAAAACATTATTTTTTTAGTGGACGAAGCTTATTTTGAATTTTCAAAGGTTTCATATGCTAATTTAATCGCAGATTATCCTAATCTAGCTATATTGAGAACATTAAGCAAGGGATTTGGATTAGCTGGGTTAGGAGTGGGATACATAATTGGAGGAGAAACTGTCCAAAAGAGGTTTTTTGGAATCAATACACTGCTACCTTATCCAAATGCAGTAGCTGGCATAAGTGCTTTGAAAAATAAAGACTATGCAATAGAATATATTAAAGAAGTTGAAAGAGAAAAAAATCGAATTAGAAGTGTTGCTTCGAAATTAAAGATCTCAGTGTTTAAAAGTTATACCAATTTTTTATTAATGAAAACAAATATCCTTAACATTTCAAAAAAGCTTTCCGAACAAGGAGTATTGGTACTAGACGTATCAAAACAACTAGGTTCAAAATATTTTCGGGTCACAATAGGAACTAAAAAAGAAAACAATTATTTTTTAGAAACTTTAGAAAAAATCACCCATCAAAATAAAGATTGAAGAAAATTCTAAAATTTAATTATAAAATTGTAAAAAAATATATTAGTTATATATTAAGTTCATCTAGTTTTTCTTTTGATGGCCATCCAGTCTCCCAATCCCAACCTCGAACCTTATAGTATCCCGCTAAACTGCCTTCCATGTCTAATTTTATGCCCTCAGTTTTGCCAGATTTCATTTCTGCTAAAACGTGTTTAGGTAATCTATCGTCTTCTCTGGTTGTTCCGAGCTTACAGCTGATAAGCCTTTTAAGAGTGTTTATTCTTTCTCCTACGAGCAACAATGATTTTCGGTTGTAATCGAAGTTCGTAGATGCGTTAATATACTTAATAATATGTTCGAGCGGGGGATTTATGAAATTGCAGTTGGTAGCTGAATCATCGATAGCTCTCAAATCTTGTAAATTTGCGACGCCCTTTTCTCTACCTTTGATTGAAGTTCGATCACCAGGTTTTACTCGAATTTTAGTATATTTTAAAAGCATTAACTCAGCACCAAACCAATCGCATTTTTCATGGTTCGCTCCCATATAGCAAGTCATATAGCTCAACGCTTGTCCAGCGAATGCTCTCGGATCGTGCATCGGTATTTCTAAACCTTTAACGTGGGCAGCTAATTCGGGATCGACATTGAATTTTTTTGCCATTGCTCTTACACCATCAGCGAGAACTTTTCCAATACCCTCTCGGATAGCAATTTTATCGAGTAATTTTAACACGGCATCTCCATTTCCCCATTTAATGTCTCCAATGCTAATATCATTAAGGTGTTGCTTAATAATCTCAATTCCTAAGTTATTTTCTACTAAGTAAATTAAGAATGCGATGGAGACGCCACTTGAAATCGTATCGAAACCGTATACATTACACATGTGGTTAGAAAGAATTACTTTCTTTGAATCAAAGACGCCGCATAAAGGTCCAAAAGCAGCTACTGATTCGTATTCCGGACCGTCTACTCTGATCTCTTTACCATCGTTCTCTATAATGGTTGTTTTACCACACCTCATAGTACACCCAGCACAACCATAATCTAAGACAGGGTATTCCTCTCGTAGTGTTTTTCCCGTGAGCTTGTCAGCAAAGAATTCGTTTCTGGTAAAGTAATAACCTGGCGTGTCACCTAGTGCCATACCCATATCTAAATAGCAATTGGTGCCATACAAGGTAAACAGAAAAGGTGTTAGCGTTTTAAGAAGGTCTTTTCGCTTAGCATCGGCGTCCTCCTTTAACAATTGTTTGCCTATAGCGCTATCTGCAATTTGAACTCTACTTGTCCCGTGAATTGCAATTGCCTTTAAATTCTTGGAGCCCATTATCGCACCCATTCCAGATCTTCCTATAGCGCGTCCTTCGTCGTTAATTATTCCTGCATATTTCACGAGATTTTCCCCAGCGATGCCAATCGTAGCAATTCGAATTTTATCGTTATTTAGTTCGCTTTTCAAAATTGATTGGCTTTCGTAGGTATCTTTGCCCCAAATAGTATTAGCATCCTTAAAATCAATAGATTCATCGTGAATGTAGAGATACATGGGCTTCTTAGACTTCCCGGTAATGACTATCGCGTCAAAACCGCTATTTCGTAAAGAAATTGGGAAATACCCTCCAGAAGTGCCCTCTCCCCAAATTCCGGTGAGAGGTGAGATTGCGGTTACTGAATATCGTCCTGAAGATGGTCTGTTCGTCCCTGTAACTGGCCCAGTAGCAAATATTAGAGGATTTATCTCAGAAAAAGGATCGTTTTTTAGAGTCCCGAAATCGGTATCAGATAACAGATCGTACGTTAATTTAGCGCTCAATCCTGTACCTCCAAGGTAATCCTTAGCGATTTGAGGATTTAACTCTTTCACATCAACTTTTTCATCAGTTAAGTTAACATAAGCTATTTTTCCATTATATCCTATTAAATTTTCACTCATTTTTCTCCCTCGTACAATATCATTAAAAATCTATATCTTGCCCATCCCAGGCATATTCAAAAATGGTCTTAAACAGTTTTTCACTCATCGTTCGAAAAGAAGTCAGAGCAACTGCATCATCAGCGGCATAATTAGTCAACAAATCAAGTTTGCCAAAGTATTCTTCTTTGGTAATTACTGGATCCTTCAAATCTTTCACACATACAGGTGCATCAAGAGACACAATAAAATCTTTTATGGCTTGAATAAATTCACCAAATAACTCTTTTCTACTCTTGTTGTCTTCTTGAATATTGAAAATAGGACATAATAATTTCCATCTATCAGTTACTTTCGCTTGAAAGGCGATAGAATAAACTGTGAATAGACCTACGCTAAGTCCGTGATGAACATTGAAGATTTTCCCAAAACTGTGTCCTAACGAATGATCTATTCCAGGTGTCGTGTTTCCAAATCCTATTCCCGCCATCAAAGAAGCCATCTGCATGTGTTCCCTCGCTTCTATATCTTTTGCACCGTATTTATACGCTCGGGGTAAATATTTCAGAATTTCTTTTATCGCGGTTGAATTCATCGCGTCAACATAGGGGCTACCCCAATTCGATACAAAACTCCCAATGGCATGAGAAAAAGCATCCAGACCAGTAGCCATAGTCAGAAAGGGAGGCAAGTCTTTAACAAAATCGGTAAATAAAATAGTTATATCCGCAGTTAACTCATCACTAAGTACTTCAAGCTTTTTTGGAGGATCTCGATCAGTATCGGTAATTACGGCAACTTGGGTTACCTCTGAACCAGTCCCTGATGTTGTGGGGATCGCTATAAAATATTTAAATTTCTTTCGTAATCCTACGCAGCCAAAATACGGTAATATCATAAAAAGATTTATTTCCGGTTTTTCATATTTAACCATAACCATTTTTGTAGTATCCATTACGCTACCGCCCCCTATCGCAATAAAGACTTGTGGCTTAAAATCCTCGCATATTTTAGCTCCCTCGTAGATAGTTGAAATGGGTACTTCAGGTTCTACCCCTGACCAAATTCTATATTCCATTCCAATTAAATCGAGATAGTCAGTAATATATTTGGTAAATTTTTGGGTAAAAGAATCTGTTATGATGAGCGCTCGTCTATCCTCTTTATCTATTGTTGCCTCTAATAAGTTAGCTACTCGAAGTAATGATGCCTTTCCTTGATATATTTTAGATGAGATATAAGTTGACATGCCTCCTCTTAAGGCTCTGCCACCCATTAATGCCATCATATCTTTAATTATTGTTGCTTCATACCAAGCTAATTTTTTTTTTACCATATTAATCTATACTCCTTGAAGAGTCTTTTTTTTTGCAAAAATTAAATTTTCAAAATAAATTTTTGAATCTTTTTAATTATAATTTATTGGATATAAACTTGAATAAATACTTATTGAGCGAGCAGAAGAATTAGACACAAATGTGGAAGTCGATGATTAAATTTTTCGGAATTCAGTAAAACTATTGACTACCTAAATATAATATTTAATTTAATATCAATAACCCAATTAAATGGGTTCGAAATATATTTAATATTTACAAGCTTATCATCTACTCCCTATGTATCCATATTGTTTCGGAGGTGCATAGAAAAATGTTGAACATAAGTTATGGAGGTTCTAAGTTAAGGTTTATTGCTAATCAAGGCATAGTATTGAGAATAAGTATTCGATTACTGACATTTAGGACGCTTTAGTTAATAACTTCAAAAGAATTAATGTACCAATAAATTCGGAACTTATTAAATCAAATGTAAGTATTTAATTTGTATCTAGAACGTGACCAAGATCGACACATTTAAATACTCTAGTTTATATAACATATATGATCAAAATGATCATGTGTCAGAAAAGGTGACATTAAAAACGAATGAAAAAGAAAAAAATGAAACGAAAATCTATAAAGATCAAGATTGGCATTCCTGGGAATTCCATGATCCTCCATTTCAAAATTATCATTCCTCTCCAAGAAAACATCATCCACACCATAGGTATCATGTCCCATTCAATCCTTTAATCCCTCCACCTCGGTTTAGAAGACATTTCAGACCACCAAGAATCCCATTTACTAATGAAGATTTTCAAAATATCAAAAACTTTATGATTCTCAATATTTTAAATGAAAGTGAATCAGGAATTACAGGATACCAGCTTCAGAAAAATTATAAACTACCAAGAGGAACTTTAATCCACGTGCTTGACAAACTTCAAGATTTAAATTATCTCAAAACTCATGAGGAAACAATTGAAGGTCGTGCACAAAAATTTTTTCAGTTAACAGACTTAGGAAAGAAATATCTTGAAGACCTTAAAGAAAAATGGGCGTCTCGATTTATGATTCTCTCAGAGATGGCACCACCAGAGAAATATGGAGACCCTTTTCACCGAAGGAATCTAAGATTAAAAATGATAATGGATATTAAAGATTTAAGTGAAAAGGAAGAGGCAATCGATTACTTTCGGGGTATGAGGGCCCGAATCAGAAAATATTTGAAGCGGGTGAAGAGAAAAGAAAATCGACTAAATAAAATAAAAGACATATTAAGTGAACTGATTAAAGTTATTGAAAATATGGATAAATTCAATCGCGATCAAATTATAGAACTAATTGAGAAGTTTTAATCTATTTTTTTTGTTTTTTGTATAGTTAACCCTTTTATTATATTAAATTAGCTTAAATTCTGTATTTTTTTCTAGGAATTCTAATTGTTTTAGGTATAAGATATCTCGTTTTTTTAAAATTTCTTCCTCACTTTTTCCATGATAATCGAATAATCCTTTTCCAGTTTTTACCCCAAGTTGATTCGCATCTACTTTCTCTTGGATTAAAGGTAATACACCACCCTTCGATTTCTGAATATCGTACACTAAATCAAGTCCTGTAAAGTCTTGAGATTGAGCGATACCTACAATTGGTAATCTAATTCCTAAAGTCGTTCTGATAGCAAGATCAATCTGTTCTGGTGTAGCAATATTCCTAGCAAGTAGTTCGTACATAGCTCCGTACAAAGCAGTTTGAATACGATTAACTATGTAACCAGGAAGAAACTTGTCAATGACAATTGGTTCTTTTCCAATTCTTTTTAATAAGTTAACAGAAAACTCGACTGTTTCGTGTGATGTTTTTCTACCTGGTACCACTTCTACTAATGGGATTATATGCGGTGGAGCGAACCAATGATGGGCAATAATGCGGTGAACATTCTTAATACCTCTAATGATTGAAAAGATGTCTAAAGTTGAGGTATTACTTGCGAGTATCGCATTCTCAAGACAAAATTCAGATAGTTGATCAAACAGTTGCTTCTTTAGATCGGGATTTTCGTTTACGGCTTCTACTACCAACATCTTCTCCTCTGATGCTTCCTTTAGGTCAGTTTTTGGGTGTATTCTCTCGATTATTGCGGGAATTTCGTCATTTTGCACTCTATCGAATTCAGCTAATACCGCAAGATTAGACTTGATTAAATCTAAAGCATGGTTGAGTTTCTTTTGATGTGTATCCACGAGATCTACTTCAAAACCAGCTTGAGCGTATACTTGAGCTATTGAATGCCCCATAGTACCTGCTCCTATTATTAAGACACTTTTCAAATCTTCTATCTCTCTCAATCTAAATCACAAGTTCAATTTTAGTTTAATTAAATTATTATATGATCTCGTTCAAATTAAGATTATTAAAACCAATTAAAATAATGATTATCGATGAGTGAAGATATAAATATTGTTTCTATAATAGGCGTTGGCTATTTAGGTAAACAAATAGCTGAGAAAACGGCAATGAAAGAATATACAATACATTTATACGATACAAATGTAGAGGATTTAGAAAAATTCTCCATTGAATTAAAGAAAAGAAAAAAAACTTCAGGAGAAATAACATCACATGAATCCATAAAAGACGCTGTAAAAGACGCAGACTTAATTATTGAAGCAGTTCCAGAAATATTAGAATTAAAAAGAGAAATTTTTAAGATAATTGACGAAGCAGCTCAACCTAATGCCATTCTTGCCACGAACAGTTCGTCATTCCCTGTCTCTAAATTAGAGGATGTCGTAGAGCGAAAAAATAAATTGTTGAATATCCATTTTTATGACCTTTTTGCTATGCCAATGGCAGACATCATGAGAGGGACTAAAACTAGTGATGAGACATTTGAAAAAGGTAAAAAATGGGTTGAAAGTATTGAAATAACACCTTTAATAGTTAAAAAAGAGTGCTATGGATTTGTGTTTAATAGAGTATGGCGCGCTATTAAAAAAGAATGTTTGAAAATCTGGGCAGGAGGATATGCTGATTTAGAAGAGGTGGATAAAGCATGGAGAATATTCACGGGTATGGGAATAGGGCCTTTCCAATTTATGGACCAAATCGGGTTGGATGTGATTTATCACATTGAAATGTCCTACTATAAAAACAGTGGCTTAGAAGAAGACAAGCCTCCTCAAGCTTTAAAAGATTTAGTTGATAATGGTAATCTCGGGCAAAAATCGGGAAAAGGTTTTTACACCTATTAATACCTTTTTATCTTTTTTAAAAAAAATAAAATACCCCAACCTTAGCAAGATTGTCTCCATGTATCAACAATTTTTATACATGAATCATCCAATGGGGTTTATAACTTCTCATCAATTATAGTTGTCATCATTTTTATCGAAGGTCGGTCTGTCTTATCTTTGCCAATATAGGTCCATATGATCTTTCTGTTCTTGTTTATCAGAAATTTGCTTGGTACTGCTTGTTTAATGTTTAAAGTTCCTCCTCCACCGGGAGCAAACCAATAAACATCGTAATCTTTTGCTATTTTTGCTCCACGATCAGAGATGATATCAACGTTGAAATTGTTTTCTTCCTTAAATTTCTTTAAAAGTCTTTCACTATCGCTTGCGATTGATATTACCTTGATATTTCTGCTCTCAAATTCTTTAATATCTTCTGTTAGTAGATACAAATGCTTTTTACAGTGACTTCACCAATTTCCCCGGAAAAAGTCTATTAGAACTCCGTCGTACTCTTCAAGTAAGTTTTCCAAGTTCATTTCTTTTCCATAAACATCTTTAGTGTCAAAGATAGGTGCTACCGAATTCTCTGGTAATCCCCTAGGCCTTGGCGGTTCTTCGTTCATATTATTCAATAAAATAATTAAGAATTTAAAGTGATTGGCTAAGAAATATTACTATCTCTAAGAATAATTTGTCTCAAGGGGGCAATCCGAATTTAAAAAAAGAAATAAAAAAATTTAGAAATTAAATTAAAGCGGTCCATGGGAGATTGACCGTTACATTCAAATTAATGAGGATTGAAGCATAAATTGTAGCAAACGAGATTTTAAGTGCAAAAGTCGCATCTGTGGTAGCTATTCCCACTATATAGGCTGGGTCCATTACAAGCGTTATGTTATTATTGATATTATTTGTGAAAGAATGAAACGTGCTAAAATAGTTATTTAGCGATCCTCCTACTTTAACTCCTACAGGAAGTACGGATTCATTCGCGCTAGCTACTGTGTGAAATTCTGCGTCGATATAGACATCATAAATCGCGTAAAAACCTTGGTTGTCGAGATCAAAAGTAATTGTGATATTAATACTATCGTCAATCGGATCAAGAGGAGTACCCCCAGCATCCCAATCTAAATCAAAAGTGGGATGAAATTGAAAACTGAGATTCATTCCGCTATATACGATGCTGCCAAGATACCCCAATATTACAAGGCTCATAGTTATTCCCAGAACTTTAAAGAGTTTACTAAGTTTAACTTTCGCGCGATATTCCTTATTTTTTCGTAATTCTATTGCTTCGATTAGGTATTGCATTGCTCTAATCCCGGATGAAGCTAATAATAGCCAAGCAATAAACTGTAAACCTAAAAGCACCTGAAGCGAACCAGGAATATCGATTGAATATGTTCCCAATTGCACTCCAGGAGTAAACCCCCCGAAAAGATAGAAGAGATAAAGACCGGAATATACTGTAGAACCAAACGCAATTAAGCGATTTGCTGAAGTATCTTTAGGGTAAGCATGCCGTAACATGGCAAAAACGGTTCCAATAATTCCAATAATGATTATGGTTGTTTTAAATTCTTGGCTAAAGGTCATAAGATTTAACATGTCGATTACTTCGAAGAGAATTAGCGGTAGGGCAATGTAGAAAATTGCGTTTAAAATCCCATGCAAGATCATTTTAGTTACTTGAATAGCCATAGGTTTTAACCTTTTTTTAATAGTAAAAGTAGTTATGATAAATTTACTTTAAAGAGTTCATAACATTTCTACTACTTAAATTTCTCTTATTGTTATTATTATATCATTTTTCATTAATAAAATGCAGTTTGTTAATTTATTAGCTTAATAAGTCCTATCTAAAAGAATAGTCAGAAATTTAATTAATCTGTTCTATGAATTGTCTGATTAACAGCCTTTATACAAAAACCAAAATCTATATCATTTAGTTTGACAATAACATCCACAAAAATACCAGGTCCCCATTTTGGTCCATTTCGAAAAACCATTTCTAAAGTATTGCCATTCACCGAATATTCTTCTGTAGGTAACGTTGAAATAATGTTTAGCTCATCTATTAACCACAGGCGCTCAATTTTTGTCGATAAGGGAAAGTCTTCTACACCTAACGCATGAATCCGTATAATAACAATTAAAGGTTTACCATCTGGAGGTGAAATTGGCATAAAATCACGCCACATATAGGTCTCTAAAGAATATGTTATATTATTAACATTAACTTCTTCTAAAGCTGAAAATATGCATGGTTCAGTATAATATTCCCATCCAGAGTCTGGGGAAGGCCAAATATAAACTAATAAAACAGTGGTAAGTACTGAAAAACCAACAAGCACTAGGACTAATCCAATTCTTTTCCTCAACTGATTAAATATCCTTTTAATTTTTATTCTACAAACAAGATAGAAAGAAATTTAAAATTTTCTCAAAATATCTCAAACATTTTTGATATATAAAATAAAGTCTTACATCTTTACTTAAATAATCTACCCTTGACTATTTGAGTTTAGATAATCTTCGTGAAAGCTGAGTTTCACGCTGAAACATATATGTACTCATATTATCCTCATATTATGGAGATGATATAACAAACAAGTTCTATTTTTTTAATAAAAAAATTATAAATTTTAATCTTCTGAAAGTGGATTTTCTTTACTTCGAAATGGTTTTATAAATGCCCATCGCCATATGATAAAAATAAGCGAGAAAATGATTGCTGATAAGAGAGGGAGTATTTGTGGAGGTAAATATTGTAAGATTAATCCACCAAGAATTGGAGTTATTATCTGAGCAATACTATTTAATGCATTATTTACTCCAAGTAAACTACCAGTTTCTTCCCTTTTAACTACTTTTGTTAGCTTACTGGTGAGAATGGGGCGAGTTACACCTGTTCCAAAAGCTAAAAAGGAAATGGGGATAAATACGATCCAGAAGTTAGTAGTAAATATAAGAAACGCCATCGTGAAAAACAACGCAAAAATACCTAATTTCAGAGTCGTATTTTCGCTTACTTTCTTCAATATTGGGGTGATAAGAACGCTTTGAAATATGACTCTAAGAACGCCTATCCAAGCCATATAAAATATGAGTTGTTGGGCAGTAAATTTGAGATAGGTTGTAGTATATAGAGCAAATGTGGATATAAAGAGGAAAAATCCGAAACTATACATGAAGAATGCTATTAAAATGCCTCGCGTTTCAGCGGACTTAAAGTAACGCTTAGTTTCCTTAATAGGGATGATATCTCCAAGCTTTAAACTAATTTTTTCCTCTTTTTGCGTTATTGATTCGGGTAAAAATATGGCTACTAAAACAATAGAGAGAAGGCTAATCCCAGCTGCAAAGAAAAATGGAGCTGAAAAGTTAATGAGTAATAGCACACCTCCAATCATAGGTCCAAAAATTAGTCCCGCACCAAAAACTGCGCTGGAATAACCATATGTTTTAGTTCTTTGTTTTTGAGTCGTCACATCGCTAATATATGCTTGAGTAACCGTCATGTTACTTCCTAGAAGTCCGTCTACAAGACGCGCAGCAACGAGTATCCAAACATTTGAAGCTGTTCCAAGAAGAAAAAATCCTATAAGAGTGCTCGTTTGACTGAATAAGAGTAATGGTTTTCTTCCAAATCTGTCGCTAAGTTTACCGGTAATTGGACTGGCAAAAAGTTGACATAAACTAAAAATACTTAGAATTAATCCTACTTGTAACTCATTCAAACCTAAATTTGTTCCTAAAATCGGAATTAGGGGCATCACGCTACTGAATCCCAAAATTTCTGTAAATTGAATCAAGAAAATGATTAAAAGGCGTTTATCGAATTTTTCCTCTGGATTAGTTGGCATCGAACTAATAACGTTTCACATCAAAAATTTAAATCTAAAATTAGCTTTTATAGGAGAGAGATGTAAATAAATTAAGTTTTATGTCTATATATTATCAATTTTTGACCATTTTTATTAGATTACCATTATGGAGTAAAATTATATAGTTAAAAAATAATCTTATTATATGCATAAAGATGAAGTAGAGCTTTTTCTTAAGCGAGCTGGAAACTTTTTAGATGGAGCGAAAGAGAGATTTCAAAAAGAGGATTGCGATTTAACATGTTTTATGGCAGAACAATCTGTTCAACTTATAACGAAAGCCATTATCCTTGAAAAAGGAGGAGAATTACCCAAAACTCATTCAATTAGAAAATTATTTGCAATACTTTATTAATTAACAGAACACAAGGCGTTTAAATATGATAGAAAAGCTCTACTCTTCCTTGAAAGCGCTTACTTAAGCTCTCGATATTTTAGTTTTACTTATGAGAAGGAAGATGCTGAAGAAGCAATAAAAATTGCAGAAGAAATAAAGAGTATTATAAAAAATGTTAGATAGAATGATTAATACGAAAGAAATGATTAGAAATCATAAAGAATATTTGAAAAGAATCGATAAAAATATCAAACTCGTTTTAAAAGAAGCTCAGATATTCCTATTTGGGAGTATTATTGAAGGAAATTTAGTAGCTGCCAGCGATATTGATATACTAATCATTGCGGATATTCCTAAAAAACATTTAAAAAGAGCTGAAATAATAGCAGACATAGAAGAAAAATCGGGATTACCTCTTAGTCATCCATTTGAATTTCATTTGTTAACTCAAGAAGAATTTGATAAATGGATTGAGATTTATAAGATCAAATTTGAGAATATCTCCTCTTATCTTTATACTTAGAGTAAAAAAAAGGTAAAAAAAATTAATTTTTCTCTTTCGATTTCGCTTTTCGAACTAGGTTTAGTTCAAAGGGTAGATTATCCCACATCGCTTTGCAAGTTTCTGGATTTTTTTCCCGTAATAGTCTTAATTTTACTTAAGCAATTTTTTCATTTTCTATTATGATGCATTCCATTCTAATCACAACAATTTTAAATAATTTTAGTTAATTTGGATCGGATATTTACCATATTTATTTAATGTTTCGTGCATAACAAGAAAATTTTCTAATTTAACTGCGGGATTTATACTATGCCCTGAGCTAAGGATAAATCCGCCTTCTGGAGCTAGTTTATCTATCAGTTCCTTAACATAATTTCTAATAACTTCTGGAGGTTGGTCTGCTAAATCTTGAGGAGAAACATTCCCTACAAAAGTAATTTGGCCCCCATATTTCTCGTGCAATTTAAAGATATTGAATTCTGGATTGGCGGTCGTAGGTTCAATCGGATGGATTGCATCAACTCCACATTTAATGATATCTTCAAATATAGTAATTATATCTCCACAACTATGTAAAAAGAATTTTAAGCCTCCTTTATGCGCGGTTTCACACATTCGTTTTAGCCATGGAAAGACATATTTATGATAATTGCGTGGAGCCATTAATAAGCCTGATTTAAATCCATAATCGTCTCCCATTAAAACAATGCCATCTTCCCCCCAATCAATTAGACGTTTAATCAGTTCAACTTGAAATTTACCTCTTTCATCGAAAATTTGCTTAATGATTTTAGGTCGAGCTAACATCCTGCTAAATTCTTGTAAACCGAAACACTGCCATGACGATTCTAATAATCCACAAAATGAAGGCATAACATACACTTTTCCTTTATATTTTTCTTCAATAAGCTTACCTGCTCTATATACGGACTCTCTTTTTGGATCGTCAGGATCTGGTTTGGGGAACGATTCGTAATCCTCAAAGTCCTCAAAATAACCTTTCATATAATAAAGGATATCCATATTATCAGAGGGATTTTTCTTAAAATGCATCACCCTACCGACATCATCTATTATTCCTTCTCTTATGTATTCTACTGGATAGTTAGTTAAATAAAGAGAGAATAAATCTATACCTGCATTTAGGCAGAGTTCAATTCCCGGAGTAAGGGTGTCTGCTAGTTTACTCGATTTATCAATAAATTTCTTAAGCAGAGCCGTATCTCCCTTAACAAGGTCGTAGGTCTTTCGCAACAAATCTCCGTTCCCTTGATAACCATATTTAAGATCGTAATGCTCATAAACCTTCAAATTATCTATTGCAATTTCAAAGGAAGGCACTCTGTCTGGTTCTTCATGGCGAATGCTTTTTAAGATTCTTTCTTTAGCATCCATTATAATTAGTTTAAAGGTATGAATTATTAAATATAATTTGAATTGTAGAAATAAAAACCGTAAGTAGATTAATAAATTGCCAAACTTATATAACTCTAAAATATGTTAAGTGAATATTATGATACTCTTAAAGAACTCGTTTAAATTTCCTAACAAAAAAATTCGAAAAACGGTTTCCATTACTCTCGTTCTTTTTACGCTTATATCTCCTGCATTTTTCTTAAATTCTCGGGCTCAAACAGCCCAAAGATTATATTTAAATAGGGTTGGTTTCATTGATTTAGAGGTTGGATACGATGTTCACATAGTTGGGAATCATGCTTATGTAACAAATAATGAAGGTTTGATGATAATAGATATTCAAGATCCTCACAATCCTCAAAAAGTAGGAGAAGTACTTTCTGGAGGGGCGCTAGGCGTTGAAGTTGAAAGTAATATAGCGTATATTGCGTCAGTAACAGGTGGATTTATTATCTCAAATGTATCAAGTCCGAGTAACCCCCAATTAGTAGGACAGAACAGCGTCGGAGGGGCAATCAGAATTGCTGTTTCAGGTTCACGTGCGTACATAACGTATTTTGGAGGAGGATTTAAGATCTTTAACATCAGCGATCTTACGAACCCTACTTTTTTAGGGGAGTATATCGATACAAGAAGTGATGCTATAGAAATTAAAGATAACTTTGTTTATTTCGCTAATGCGGAAGTTGGTTTGAAAGTGGTTAATGTTTCTAATCCTAGTTCACCTCAACTTGTAACAATAATATCCCAAACAGGAGGGGCAAATGACATCCATATCACGAACGATACTTTATATCTTGGATGTTGGGGAGCGGGTATAAGAGTAATTGATATTTCTAATCCGACATCACCGCAAATGCTTGATTCTTACGATGATAACGATGGAGGAGAAGAATTAGGGGTAATAGAGAAAGATGGGTTTCTTTATGTTGCTGATAATTATGGGGTTGAATTATTCAATGTTAGCGATCCTACTGCAATTGTTGAAATTGCTGAACGGACGAGTGATGTGAGTGCTGCCCACGATATTGATGTTGATGAGGAATACATCTATGTTGCGCTGGGCGGCGGATTACTAATTCTTGAAATAAGTTCAACGCCTGAAAATGAAGATTCTGAGTTATTGTTTTATTTGATAATAATATTGGCGGTATCTGTTACAATAGTGGTAATTTCAAGCATAATTTATTTCAAGATACTCAAACCAAGAAAAAGATATATATCTTAAACGAATAAGAAAAAGAAGAAAATTAACTTTAAAATAGAAGTTCTTCTCCCACTTTAATTTCGTGGTATTTTTCAGGATATTTTACTTTTAAAATATCATTATATTTAGTACAATGACATGCTCCAATAAATTTTAATGAATTTAAAGTCGAAAAAACTCTGGTATTGTGAAGCCCTCCAATAATTACTTCAATATTTCCTCGATTTGGAAAAGCATTGAAGATCTCGTTCAAGCCAGGATGGCAACATCCAACAAGTAAAATTCCCTTATCTTCGCGTGTTTTTAATAGCAGTGATTGTTCCTTTAAGTAATTTCCCAATTGACCCGTTAAGTATACATTCTTTTCAATCTCTGTAACTTCACTGACACCATAAACCTTAGACAAGGGATATTTTCTGTTGTAGGTAATTTGATTTTCTACAGGAACATAGATTTCTAAATCATTATTTGCATCATAAATATTTTCTAAACCTTTAGTATGCTCTGGATGATTATGAGAAATTACTACCTTTGAGATATCAGCAACATCAATTCTTAATTGGCTCAAATTATGAAGTAAAACATCTCCATCACTACCTGTATCAAAAAGAATATAACTACCTGTTTCTACATTATAAATTAAGGCAGCAAATCCAAAAGAGGAAATAAATCCTTCAAGACTTTTACCCTGATTGAAGAGAATGTTAATGTAGAAATTCTCTAAATCTAAATATTTTTCCGTGATCTGCATTATAATTATAAACTTGAAAAAATCCATTAGTAGTTTTTTAATACGAACTGTAAATGGAATCTTAGACTCTTTTTGAATTCTATCTTAATCTTTCTGTTTTCTTTTACTTTTTAAAAAATTTTTAATTAGAAGCTATAAGTATATTTCTAAAGGTTGAAAAGATAATGGTTCAAAAAAATTCAGATAAATTACCGAGTAATCCAATAGAAGCTCAAGGTTTACTAATAAAAGAAGTTTACAAAAAGTTCGGAAAGGAAGCACTACCTATTATAAAAAAGGTTTGTGGAAAACAAGGGCGTGCTTTAGGTTCAAAAATAATGAAAAAGTTACCAGATAATAAATTATCTACAGTAGCACGGGCTTTTTCCGAGAGCTTTAATCCTAATTCTGTTAAAATAATTTCAATGTCAGATGAAACTTTTCACTTTCAAGGTACAACATGCCCTTTTGGTCTTGAAAATACATCCAGGGCATTGTGTGAAGCCGTTATGGCAATCGATGAAGGGTATTTTCGCGAAGCAGTGAGCGATAAGATCGAACTTAAGATTCTTAAAACTGTTGCGGCAGGAGATTTACACTGTGATACAATTTACACTCTTAAAGAATAAAGTGCTTATATAGGATTAAAAACAAGGAAGTAATAAATAAAATTAAAATTATGAATGGTAATTGAGTTTCTCCATACTTCTCTTTCCAGATTGGATCGTTAATTTGTAATTCCCTTCTCTAAACTTTCCCAACAATAGATTTAGGAATTTCATTCATAATTTCGTTTTAAATTTGGTTTGGTGAGATGTGGCTAACCTTCTAAAAGTAAATATCATTTATATTTTCAATTTACTTTTTCCAAACATATTTTTTATTATATTTTCTCTAATATTTCAAATATTTCTTCATTTTTAGGAATATCTTGCATGCTATCTCCATAATAAGCGAATTGAATAATACCTTGCTTATCAACGATTAACATTCCAGGCATCCTTCCTCCTTTGGATAACTTGATCTCTTGATTCAACATTTTAGGAACCTTTTTCGAAGGATCATAGTATATTGGATATTTTCGAGCGTATTTTTCTTCCATTTTTTTTGCGTTTTTCTCAGAATCTGCTAAGATTGGATAAAGTACGGTTTCCATCTGCTCAAACTTCTCGAAATCTTTTCTTAAATGTGCCGCGTGCCATCTACAGTAAGGTCATTTAATGTTTCGAAATAATATAACAACAACTTTTTTTTTACCTTCAAGAGCTCTTATATTTAGTACCCCGCCTCTCGAATCTGGGAGGGAAAATTCTTGAATTTTCGTACCAACGATTTGAAATTTATCCTTCATCTTCTTCACTTTTTTGTAGAATTCTATAATAATTTAATCGGAATTGAATAAAAAGTTGCTTTTTATAGATTAAAAATAGGTGAATGTAAAAAAAGAAAAATTTTTATTAAAGATTATTGTGTTGCTCCATATCTAGCCTTCCACAAAGGATCTTCAATCTGTAATTGTCTTCTCTGAACTTTTCCAACCATAGATTTTGGAATTTCTTCTATAATTTCTATTTGTTTAGGGCATTTATAGTGTGTTATATTTTCTTTACTCCACACGATTAAATCTTCAGAAGAAACTTTACCCACTGATTCGTCCTGTAATTGGACCCACGCTTTTACTATTTCTCCTGTTTCAGCATCAGGCAATCCAGCAACCGCTACTTCCATTACAGCGGGATGAGATCCTAATAAATCTTCTACTTCTTTTGGAAAGACAGAATAACCTTTATACTTAATCATTTGCTTCTTTCGATCTCTGATAACCATTTGTCCATTCTCATCCATATATCCGATATCTCCAGTTAGGCACCATATACGCCCATCCCACTCTTTTAAAGTTTCTGCTGTGGCTTCAGGCCTATTTAAATAACCTTTCATTACTTGTGGACCGCATACACAGATTTCTCCCGTAAAATCTATTCCATAACCTTTCATTGGTCCTTTAGTGAAATCCTCTGAATCGAATATTGCCCATTCAACCCCTGGTAACGGTAAACCAATAGTGCCTGGGGTATCTGTACCGTCAAATGGACCCAAACTTACTGCAGTCGTACATTCTGTAAGTCCATAAGCTTCAACGAGTGTTCCGTTACTGACTGCTTCAAACGCATCCTTTACGGGTTTGTGAAGTGGTCCCGCACCACTAACGCACAAACGAAACATATTTTCCAATTTAGGCTCGGGATTTTCTTTTAAATAACGAGTCAAACCAATGAATAGATTTTCAACTCCCGGTAAAATAACTCCCCCTTCAGGACCAACCTCTATAATCATATCTACAACTTCTTTTAAGTCAAGTTCTCTTTTTGCGTAAAGTATATTGAAGTCTCCTCCTTCTATTACGACATTTTGAACAATCGTCATTCCAAAAGCGTGGAACATAGGTAAAATGCCGACACATGCCATAGGATGGGAAGCGTCAGGCATCCACATTACGTTTTGCTTAGCATTCGTCACACAATTATAGTGTGTGATAATGGCTGGTTTGGGAACGCCTGTAGTTCCTCCCGTCATTAAGTAAACGGCCGTATCGTTTAAAGGATCGATTTCGACTTCCGGAATGTCAATTTCACCACGTTTTTGGCATACATCAAGAAAATTAATAGCCCCAGGAACTTCTCCTTTAGGAATTGTTCCATCCGCAATTAATTGTTCTTTTACAGCAGGAGGAATAGCTGCTAAATCGACGATACATGTCGAAATAACAAATTCAAACTTATATTTTTCTTGTATAGGTTTAATTAAACCATACATAACATCCATACAAATAAGTCCCTTTGGTTTTACTTGTTCGAGTACATGGAGAATTTCTAAAGGTTTATATGTGGGGTTAATCGGGATTACGATTCCTCCTAATTTAACAGTCGCAAAATAGCCCATTGTAAATTGGAAACAATTTGGTAGCAAAATTGCCACAACATCCCCTTTTTTTACTCCTAGTCGTGATAAAGATGTAGCGAGAGAATCCGTATATTTTCGCAATACTCTATAATTCATAGATGTTTTTGAGAAGTACATAGCCTTATTTTTAGCAAATTCATCAGTTTTTTGATCGAACCAATCTCCTAAACTAATAACTGGAAACTCTGGATGTTTTGGGACGCCATCCTGGTATTTCTTAAACCATGGTTTCTTATCGTCAACATACCACTTAGGTACTGTCATTTTTAAAAACCTCTTAAAAATAGAATTTTTAAATTAATGTGCATATATTTGATTCTGAGCTATATAAATCTATTTTTAAAACTGAAAAAAAAAATCAAATAACTCTTTAAAGTTCTTCTAATAAAATTCTGTCTTTTTCTACGATCTGCTTATTATAATAGGAATCTTTGGAGAGTTTTACCCTTTTGACGAAGAAAAAAGCGATGAGATAAAAAACACCTATAGATATGAATAGAATAACAATCATATCTGAATTTTTTTCGTTTGGGCCAGATAGAATGCCTCCTACAAACATCGACGCGAACGCAGGTCCCATTGATTGTACGAATGATGCTAAACCATAATAGGATCCAGAAATTTTAGACATTGCTTCATCAACATTATCTGAATTACCATTTGCAGCGGCTTCGTGAACAAGTGAGGCTGTTATCGGTATATTAAACAGCGGAAATGCATACATAGACCCTAATACTATACTCCATGTAACAATGTATATTATCAATTTAACACCAAACTGAAGCTCAAAAAAGAAAAATACTTCCGCAAATGAAGCTATAATAGCGAGTAATATA
>Ga0114922_10000979_pt1 | contig 27326 bp, 27 predicted proteins | sample AartaG_FD_100975 | JGI IMG/M metagenome (GOLD analysis project Ga0114922, IMG submission 100975) | Deep subsurface microbial communities from Aarhus Bay to uncover new lineages of life (NeLLi) - Aarhus_00045 metaG | ecosystem: Environmental > Aquatic > Marine > Oceanic > Sediment | place... | reverse complement strand
CTTTTACCGTAGATTGGTTTAGCCGTCGCCGGAACGGCGACCTTTTACCGTAGATTGGTTTAGCCGTCGCCGGAACGGCGACCTTTTACCGTAGATTGGTTTAGCCGTCGCCGGAACGGCGACGCTTTCTAACCTTCCCCGGCCAACAAAAAAAGGCCGCAAGTTCAAATATTGGTGCTTATCCATAGGGTTTTCGGTAAGGATTCTCCCGCCGATGGTAGCCCCACCACTTAGATGGAACCAGTCCGAACAACTCAACATCTCCGTACGCTTCAATCTCTGTATAATCAGCAAGCCAAATTTCGACAAAGCCATAGCCAGAAAAATCCTCTCGAATATCATCAAGAAATGGCCGCAAAGACCAGACCGAACAGTCGCGTAGCTGAAGCACCAGAATCGTCTTATCTGCCCAGTTACCGTAATTTGTGGAACGCGTTTTGTCCTTTTTTTCTATCAACGCAAAAATCCTATCCAGAGTATCTTGTGCATCCGCCTCATATTTACGATCAAGAATTCGATCCCAAAGGGCCTCCCATAGGCCCCTCCTCACTTCGGTGAGTTCAACGCCGATTTGCTGCCCGGTCGCGCGAGCGCAAATGAAATCGGGAGACTCGAATGAACCAAGTTCAGTAAGCTGCTCGCCTGTCACCAACTTATATGCGTCAATAAAATAATCTAAACCAATCCGCTCCTCCTCTTTTTTGCCCATCTGTTGGTCGGACATTTTTATCAACCTACTACTAATTCACGAAAACGAAACCATCTATTTTGATAGAAACCATACTACAAAACTATTTGTAAATAAGATCAAAAATCTCATTGGCCAAATCTTTGTCTAAATCTTTCAGTATCCTGTACTCCTCACGAGCAGAGCTTTTATCGCCAACGAGCAAATAGGTTAATCCAAGGTTAAAGTGAGCCTTTGCGCAGTCAGGGTCGATCCTAATAGCCTGCTTGAAGGCTTCTGTCGCTTCTCTGTGGCGGCCGAGTTTGCCATACGCTGCCCCAAGGTAGCACTGCGCGTCTACATAATCAGGCTTTATCCGTATCGCCTGTTTGAAAGCTTCTATCGCGTCTTGGTATCGGCAAAGTCCATCGAATGAGACTCCCAAGTTGTAGTATGCCTTTGCGTAATTAGGCTTGATGCGAATAGCCTGCTTATAGGCTTCTATCTCTTCTTGGTATCTTCCGAATTTGCTGTGGGCTAGCCCAAGGTTATAGTATGCTTCGGCATGGTCGGGCCTTAGGCGAATTGCCTCCGTATAGGCTTCTACCGCCTCACTATAGCGGCCAAGGTTGGAATAGGTATTCCCCAAATTATAGTGAGCATCTGCAAAATCGGGATTAATGCGAATAAGCTGTTTGTAGGCTTCCATCGCATCAAGGTGGCGACCGAGTTCGTCGTAGGTCATGCCCAAGTAAAAGTAGGCACGAGCCAAGATTAAATGGTCATGAAGTTTAACCGGCCTAATGCGGATGGTTTGCTTGTAGGCTTGTATTTCTTCCTGGTGTCGGCCAAGCTTGCTGTAAATGCAACCTGCAGAAAACCACGCCTCTGCAGAAAATAAATTAGCATCTATAACTTTTTGTACGCAATCGAGCGATTTTTCATAATCGCCAGCCCAAACAAACATTAGCCCTTTGAGATACAAATTCCACACATCTATCTCTCTTTCAGGAACGCTCGATGTCCATTCTGCGAGCGACTTTTTGTTTTTTGCTAACTTGAGTGTCGAAAGCTGTTCTCCACAGACAGCAAAGCCCATATTTTGCTCCGCATCCCACGTGCCAAAAGTTATGATGCCGATAACTTGTCCCTTCACATTGAGAACAGGACCGCCGCTTGTGCCTGGATGAAGGGGTGCAGATATTTGAAAAATTTTTCCTATTGTTGGTATGTCCCGAATACCTGAAATAACACCCTCACTTACAGTTTGTTCCAAGCCCAAAGGACTGCCAACCAGTATAACACGCTCACCCACGTCAGGCATATTCTGAGAAACCTCTATAAATTTCACCATTTGTTCGGCTATATCAACTGATACCTTTATGAGGTCAGTTGTTTCACTCTCGGCCAGCACCAACTTAACAGAGTACTCTTTGCCGTCAAAAGTTTTGACCATGGCTCTGTATGCACCTTTTAGAACATGGTAGTTAGTGATCAGATGGCCTTGTTTATTGATAAAAAAACCGCTGCTACTTCCCAACGATTTGCCTTTTTTATCGTAAGTTTCTATTGTGACTACCGCCGGTCTTACCATTTTTTCCAATTCGACAAGATTTACACCACCTTTTGCCGAAGGGCCATAAAACGGGCAAAGGATAACAATACTGGTGATTAAGCTAAAAACCCAAAGACTGTTTCTCTTGCAAACCATTTGTTCACTCCACATCAATAGTTTCGCATTTAGTTTTTTCCTCTTTGCGAATTATAAACAAACTCTCGATTTCGTCAAGCGCAAACTTCTTGCGATTATATTGTTCTGGCTCGGTGCTATTCTTTTAACATTTTTGATTATTACAATGTCTTCGGATTCTCTGGAGCTCCTGTGGCAAAATGTATCAAAAAACCGAAAAAAGGCTGGAAAAATGGTTGTGTATCATTACAATGGCCGAAACTATGAAATTTATACTAATTGACAAGATTATTTCGTTGGAAAGCGGCAAGGAAATAAAGGCCGTAAAGAACGTTTCCTTGGCTGAAGAATACCTGGCGGACCATTTTCCCACGTTTCCGGTACTGCCGGGCGTGCTGCTCTTAGAGGGATTGATTGAATCGGCCTCGTGGCTCGTGCGGGAGGCGGAAAATTTTGCACACAGTATGATATTGCTTGCAGAAGCAAGAAATGTAAAATATAAAAGCTTTCTGGCGCCGGGCGGTCAGATAGAATATACAGTTGAGGCCAGGAAAATCGAGGAAAAGGTAAGCAGCTTTACCGGCATCGGCGTGTCAGAAGAGGAACGAATCGTCGAGGCAAAGTTCGGCCTGAGGCACTTTAACCTGGCCGATGAAAATCCGTCAATGGCGGTGGTGGACGACAAAGTTATCGAAAATATGAGGCGGCGATGGAAGCTGCTGAAGACGTAAAAATTAACCACAGAGAACACAGAAAAAATTTAATTAAAACATAAGAATTAAAATCAGATTGTAAAAAAAATGATTATTACAACAAGTAACGGTACCGGAGGTAAAAAACATGGCAATGAGTCGGGATGAGATATTTGGAGAAGTTCAGGAAGTTCTCGTCGATGCACTGGGAGTCGACGACGATGAGGTCAAGGCTGAAGCAACGTTGATGGGAGATTTGGGGGCTGAAAGCATTGACTTTCTGGACATAGTGTTTCGATTGGAAAAGGCGTTCAAAATGAAAATCCCGCGGGAAGAATTATTTCCAGCAGAGAGTCTGATGAATAGTCCCGAATTTATCAATAACGGTAAATTGACCGAAACAGGATTGGCCGAACTGAAAAACAAAATGCCGTACATCGAACTTGGCGCATTTGCCAAAGACCCCGACATCAATAAATTAGGTGATTTGTTCACTGTGGGAACAATTGTAAGCTACATTGGCAGTAAGTTAAGCGCTGCATAATATTGACACTACCCTGGGGATGCAATCGGCAGGTTGACCTTTGGCAAGCCTGCCGATAGTTTTAATACGGGCAGGGAATGCGTTGGATTTGGATAGATAAATTTGTTGAGTTTCACAGCGGCGAACGTGCTGTTGCGGTCAAGAATGTAACGCTTGCCGAAGAGCATCTGCACGACCACTTTCCCGGTTTTCCCGTCATGCCGGAAAGTCTAATGATTGAAGCAATGGCCCAAACATCAGGGATACTGGTCGGCGAGGCAAAGAATTTTCAGGAAAAGGTCATCCTCGCAAAGGTGAAAAAAGCCGTCTTCTATGACTACGTAAAGCCGGGCGACACACTAAAATTAGATGCACAAATTGAATCCATCGCCCCTGAAGCGGCAAGCACAAGCGGTAAGATAACATTGGGCGAAAAGTTAATTGCAGAGATAGATTTGATGTTCAGCCATATAGACCAGAACCTGGGAGGTAAGAAATTCCCAAAGGAGAACTTCGTATTCACCGAGACGTTCGAATTGCTTATGCATGATGTGCTTCCGGGCAGTTCCAGTTCAAGTGCACCAAAATCGGAGCAAGACTGATGAATTCGGCTCGGGTGGTAATAACCGGCCTTGGCGCGATAACCCTCCTTGGCTTGACCGTCAGCGATATGTGGGAGGGGCTTTGTGCCGGTAAATGCGGGATAGGTAAAATTACAGCATTTGACCCTGTGGGATTTAGCTGCAAATTGGCCGGCGAGGTCCCAGGTTATAAAATACAACACTATGTACCAAAGAGCCGCCGCAAAAGTGTTAAACTGATGTCCCGCGATATCGAGCTGGCGATTATTGCGGCAAATGAAGCTCTGACCGGCAGCGGACTTGTTACAAAGGGTATCGACCCGGAAAGGGTCAATATCGACCCGATGCGTGTGGCGATTAATCTGGGCGCGGGTCTTATAAGCTGCGATCTGGTTGAGCTGGCTCCTGCGGTGGCAGCAAGCGTTACGGCTGGTAAGTTTGACATTCAGAAATGGGGTAAAGACGGCCTCGAGCTGGTAACGCCTTTATGGCTGCTGAAATATCTGCCGAATATGCTCGCCTGCCATGTAGGTATTATTCACGACATTCAGGGGCCGAGTAACACTATCACATGCGCTGAAGCGGCTGCGCATTTAGCCATAGGCGAAGCGGCTCGGATTATCGCTCGCGGCGCCAGTGACATCGCCCTGGCGGGAGGGGCTGAAGCAAAGGTCAATCCGATAATTATGATTCGCCAATGTCTGCTTAAAAGAACAATAAGCGAAAACGAAAACGACCCGGCTGCCGCGTGCAGGCCCTTCGATGCCGACGCAGGAGGTTCGGTTTTCGGTGAAGGGGCAGGGATGGTCGTTTTGGAAAACATAGAAAACGCCGAGAGGAGAGGTGCAAAAATTTACGCTGAGGTAGCTGGTGTCGGAGCAAGCAACAATATTAATCCGTCGTACGAACGTCTCGAACCGGGCGGCAAGGGTACACAAATAGCAATAGAAAAAGCATTGGCGGATGCACAGATAGGGCCGGAGGATTTGGACCTCATTATCCCGCACGGCACAGGGCAAGCAGACGACGACCTGGCCGAGGCAACTGCGATTGAGGCAGCTCTTGACGGAGCAGCAGCGGAAACGCCCGTCTGGCCGACCAAGAGTATGCTCAGTAACACCGGGGCAGCAAGCGGTGCGCTCGATGTTATCGTGGCAGTCTGTGCAATGACAAATGGCAAGATACCCGCTGCGAAAAATTGCGACAGGAAAGCAGATGGCTGCAATCTGAATATTATAAAGCAGGCACAAGAAGCGAATATCAATTACGCATTGTGCTGCAGCTATACATACGGCGGACAAACGGCCGCGGTGGTGTTAGGGAAACCCAAATGAATATCGAATATCGAACAAGGAATGTCGAATTATGAAGGGAAACGACAAAACAAGCAAAAACAAGCACGGGAAATACGATCTTGAGGACCGTTTGATTGACATCGCGGTGCGTATTATTAACGTGGTTGAGGCTTTACCTAATACGCGAGCCGGAAATCATATAGCGGGACAGTTGGTTCGTTGCGGAACATCCCCGGCACCCAATTACGGTGAGGCACAAAGTGCTGAATCCCGTAATGATTTTATCCATAAAATAAAGATAGTCCTTAAGGAGTTACGTGAAACTAACGTTTGGCTGAATATTATACAGCGAAAAAAGTTATTTGCAGACAGCAGCAATAAATTGCATGCGCTAATAGTCGAATGTAACGAATTAATTTCGATTTTTGTTACAAGTGCAAAAACAGCCAGGAAAAATAAAGGTCCGGAGAAATGAAAAAATCAACTGTATTTCACCTCGATATTCGGCATTCCTTGTTCAGTATTCATTATTCAAATAATGTTATCTTTCGAGGTTCTAATGAATAATGGCTGAGCGTGTGGTAATAACCGGGATGGGTATTGTCTGTCCTCTGGGGCACGATGTGGAGACAGTGTGGGCAGGCATGTTAGCGGGCAAAAGCGGAATGGCCAAAACGACCATCTTCGATGCTTCGACATTCCCCAGCACTTTCGATGCCGAAGTCAAAGATTATGACTTTGCAAAATATACAAAGCGTCCGGAGCTGCACAAACACGGCAACCGAGGCTCCGGGTTTGCTATCGGAGCGGCAGCTCAGGCTTGCAGACAGGCGGGGATTGATATTGAAACGGACGAGCCGGCCGACGGGGTAGAGCGCAGCAGGTTAGGTATTTACCTGGGGGCGGGTGAAGGCTCTGTTGATAATGATGTATTTTTCGCTGCGTTAGTCGAGGGGTGGAATTCAGAGAAAAACGAAATGGATTGGGGACAATGGGCAAAAGTTGCTTTTGGCTGTATGAAGCCAATGCATGAGCTTGAGCAGGAGCCGAATATGCCGGCTGCCCATATCGCAATGCTTACCGGATCTCGCGGGCCGACAAGAAGCTGTCTTACCGCCTGCGCAGCGAGCACTCAAGCCGCAGGCGAAGCGATGATGACAATCCGTAGAGGCGATGCTGATATAATGATTGCAGGTGGTGCGCACTCGATGATACATCCATTAGGTCTTACGGGCTTCAATCGTCTCACCGCCCTTTCGACAAGAAACGAAAGTCCGGAGACGGCATCAAGGCCGTTCTCAGCAAGCAGAGACGGCTTTATCCTCGGCGAAGGGGCGGCAATGTTAATTTTCGAAAGCTTAAGCTCGGCAAAAAAAAGAGGGGTGGAAATTTTAGCTGAGATAAAAGGCTACGGCAGCAGTGCCGATGCGTTCAGAGTTACCGATATGCACGAGGAAGGCAGAGGTGCAATCCAGGCAATAAATGCGGCACTTGCCGACGCAGGCATCAGCTATAAAGACATCGATCACATAAACGCACACGGCACGAGCACAATGGAGAATGACTCGATAGAAACCAGGGCAATCAAGGCGGTCTTTAAGGAAGAGGCGAAAAATATTCCTGTCAGCAGTGTTAAAAGTATGTTCGGACACTTGATTGGAGCAACGGGTGCGGCCGAACTGATTACCTGCGTTCTGGCAATTCGGGACAATATCGTTCCGCCAACGATGAATCTAAACGACCCTGACCCTGACCTTGACCTCGATTATGTGCCGAATAAGGCGCGAAAATGTCAGGTTGACATCGCGATGAACGAGTCTTTCGGATTCGGCGGACAGAATAATGTTGTCATCATCAAAAGATACGAATAAAATCAAAAAATAAAAAACTAATCGCAATACGCACGACGCAATACGAACTATGATAGACATCAAACAAATACGCGAGAATCCACAGAAGTTTAAGGATGCCTGCGAAACAAAAGGATTCAAGGTGGATATCGACCGATTGGTAGACCTCTATGATGCATTACGAGGAAGCAAGGCCTTTTTGCAAAGTGTTATTACTAAAAAAAATCGGATTGGCAAATCAATTCCAAATTTATCGGAAAACGAAAAAACTGATGCGCTTGAAGAACTAACAAAATTAAAACAAAAAGAAGCAGAATATCAGCGCCAAATTAATAAGCATCAACCTGAATTTGATGAATTGATGCTGCTTGTGCCTCAGCCAACCGACGAAGATGTGCCGTTAGGTAAAGACGATACGGAAAATGTTGAAATACGAAGAGAGGGCAAAGTTCGGCAGTTCGATTTCGAGCCGAAAGACCATGTGCAATTAGGTACGGCTCTTGGCATTATAGATATCGAGCGGGGCGTCAAATTAGCGGGTACCAGAAACTATATCTTAAAGGGTGATGGTGCACTGCTGCACTGGGCCGTTCTGCGGTTCGCAATGGACTTTATGGTTGGTAAAGGATATGTCCCGTTCTCGGTGCCGGTCCTTATGAAGGATGAGACGATGACGGGCACCGGCTTTTTCCCCGGCTCCGAGGACCAGACATACCAAATGGAAAAAGACCAGCTCAACCTGGCAGGGACTGCTGAGGTGCCATTGACGGCTTACCGGATGGGGGAGATATTAAAGGCTGAGGAGCTGCCGCTAAAATATGTGGCATTATCAAGCTGCTTTAGACGTGAGGCAGGAGCGGCGGGCAAAGATACCTATGGGCTTTACAGAATCCATCAGTTTGACAAGATCGAGCAGGTGGTTATCTGTGAAAACAGTGTCGAGGAAAGCAACAAGTTCCACGAGCAGATTCTGGCCAACGCCGAGGCTGTAATGCAGGCGCTGGAGCTGCCCTACCGTGTTGCAAACGTCTGCACCGGCGACTTGGGTCGAGGCCAGGTGAAAAAATTCGATATAGAAGCATGGATGCCATCGCGAGGCAATTACTGCGAGACGCACAGCGCAAGTAAATTTTATGAGTTTCAGGCAAGAAGATTAAACCTTCGGTATAAAGACCCTAAGACAAAGAAAAACGTGTTTTGCCACACCCTGAACAACACCGTAATTGCAAGCCCTCGGATACTGATACCTATTCTGGAGCTCTACCAAAATGCGGACGGCTCAATAACAATACCAAAAGTCCTTCGGCCATATATGAACGGCAAGGAAATACTTGTCCACGAGAAGGTGGGGAACCAGAAATAATTCCGTTTGTCATTCTGAGCGCAGCGAAGAATCTTATTCTTTTACAGAAGGCACAGAAGGACGCAGAGAAAAGATAAAAGGAAGGCTGCTAATACCTTTTATTCCTCTAAAATATCTCTGATACAGTCAATAACAAAGTCGAGTTCATTTTTCGCGAAGGATTTTTTAATAGCCGTTTCTGGAACTCTGACGAGATATTCTTTCCCTGTTAGAACCACTTCAACCTTGCGTCCACTGCTCCCACCTCGTATACGGGCTATAATGCAGACCTGGGGTGGGATATAATCGACATGATAGTTGCGGTCTTTGCACAGGTCTTCAATCGCCCGCTTAAAATTCTGTTCAAATGTACACATTTGAAAACTCTCTTATTTCCTATTTCGCATTTAAACTAAGTTCATCATTCCGTACACACGCACTTGTTAAAGTATCTATTCTTCTCCATTTCTTTTTGCAAAAAAGAGCACAGAGAACAAACAGAAAACACTCTTTGTACTTTTGGTTTTTAATGTTTTGAAGATTTATCTGACATCTTTAGTCTGTTCTCTTCTTCTTTTTTGAAAAACTTCGATGCCCGCTTCTTTATTGTTCTCAATTCCTCAATAAGCAAGTCTGCCGCTTCCTCAACTTCTTCCGATGTGCGGCATTCTTCTGAAATAGTCAATTCCACTTCATCTACTTTTTCTATAGAGCTCGCTTTTATGGCAATATATGCCCTTGCAGTATCCGGAAGGCCCTTTTCCGGCTTGTGATTACCCGGGATCTCTAATAATTTGAGGTAAAAAGTTGACATAACTATTCTCCCTATAACTAAAATTTACACAAAATAATTTTTTATTATTCTTTGCTCAGATATCTTTAACCAACTTGAAAGGTATCGTTCCAGCTAAAGAATTCATTACACTAATCATAGTGAGGCCGACACCTACCTGTTTTATTACTGGAGTATCTGTATCTACTAAAGTAGCATCTTTGCCGAAAACAAGTTGCGCCAATCGCCAGCTCGGGTTCGTCTTGAGCCAAGCCACATCCACTGGAGGTTCAAAGGCCTGCGATGCTTTATACAATGTTTCTTTCAGTAGATCTAAAAACTCCGGCTCTTCTTCGGCAGTCATTTCTGGCTTTATATCTTCACGATATATACGCAAGTACAATCTCAATATCTCACTCAGATTTACCTCAACCTGTGATTTGTTGTTCCATGTTGTATACCAGGTTATAACTATAAAATTAATCCAGAAGTCCTCTTCTGGGTTAGTTGACCAAAGTTTATTTGTGTGTTTACGGTTATCCCTTATCATCCTTTTATGTATCATATATATAAATGCGAGCTCGGGTTTTATAAGCCAATCATCCGTTGTATTTTTACTTTTCCATTTTTGAACCCCCTTCAAAGATGATATGTCAGATGCTGTGTCTCCAACGCCGTCAAGCTCCCAATTCACGTGCGAGAAAACACCTTCACAGGCAACAAACAGAGCCGGACGGGTAACGAGCCTGCTATCCGCTCCAGTATCCCATTTGTGCTCATCGACCATTCTCATGACGGAAATATTCTCTTCAAATAAGACATACACGCAAACCTCAAAAAACTTTGCATACACGGACATATTACCCCATTTACTTTTAGAACGGTCTCTGTGCCATTTAATATATTCATAGGTCTCTTTCGAATGAACCGGCGCATCTGCTGGTTTTTCGGCCCACCATGACATGAGCATAAGACGAGAATATATCAATCTTACGAATTTCTCGTCTAAAGTCAGATTTTTATTACTTGTAAATATGTCCTTTGCATTTTCATACATTCCCAAAATAAAACCAAAGATTCGTTCGAGAGCCGGAACTAACATATCAGGCGGACATTCATCTAATCCTATTTTGGATACAAATGAACGGTCTTTTGCTAACAGTCTCGCAAGCTTAGGTACTGTAACTAATTGGTCTTCGATGTTTTCATCAACCATTTTATCACCACCGCAAATGAACACAACAAGACTAATATGCTAAAATTATAACTTGTTGTTACCGTGGCTCAAGCAAAAAAGAGGCTGGATTTTCGCTTGCGCGGTAATGACATAAGGGCAAATCTCCGTGGCTAATTTCCTTTTGTGCCTTTTTGCGGCTAATTTTAATCAGTGTTCATCTTTGAAATCTGTGGCTAAATTGCTCTTGAGTCCTGGGTCTTGAGTCTGTAGTCTGTTTTGCTGTGGATGTTATTGCAGGCTGACACCTAACTTTAAGGACACCTGCTGCAGCTTTTTATCGAGTGTCCAAAATGGGATTGCCGTCAGGACCGCAGAGGCAAGCAGGTGAGCGTCAACATAGCCGATTCCTCCGCCCATAAGCCGATTACTTTCAATAAATTGCAAAACCTCCTCATGTTCCGCTTGTTTTGCCATAGGAAGAGAGTGCAGCAGGGAAAGTATCTCAGTCCGATTCTTAAGATTTCCGCAGGCCAGCTCACCAATGATAAACGGATGGCAAACAACTCTTCCATCATTTAGTAGAATCTCAAGGTCAGAATTGCCGGCACGCAAGTGTGAAACCCACACAGAACTATCAACGAGAACCATATTATCTACCTGGCCTTCTTCTTCGGGGTATGGGTTTTAATTTCTTTTCAGTTCCGCCCAATAGGGCAAGCCTTTTGCTGCTCTCAAGAGCGATTAAGGCCTGTAAGCCAAGCCTGACTAAAGAAGTCTTTTCCTTAACTCCGGTTAATTTTGACGCTTTACCTATCAATTTATCATCGATATTTAATGTGGTTCTCATTATCAATTCCTTAAAATATGTGTAAATATATGTATTATTATGTATAATATATACATATTTGTCAAGAGCTTTTTTACTTTTTTGAGCCCAACGTCTTGCTCGACCCGCTGAATCTACGAGGTCAGCATTCATTTTTGATAAAATTAGTCTATCCTTCAGAGAATGTCAAGATTCGCCCATTTTGGGCCTCAAAATTAGTCTTGAGTCCTGCGTCTTGAATCTGTAGTCTGTTTTGCCATGGATGACATACAGCGGAAATTAGCCCTGATTGATAAGCAATTAGCGTGGGGCCCCGCTTATATTCATAAGCAAATCATAAGCACATCCCCCCTGCTGTTCGTTGTTGCAGGTCTGATAGCAGGAATCTTAGTGCAAAGTGCATTAACCTTATCAATTGGTTTTTGGTTTGTTTTGCTCGCACTTTGCACGGCAGCAACGGTTCCTATATATCTCGTAAAAGATAAAAATCGCCCCTTTATAATTGCTTATGCTGCTCTGTTCTGTTTTGTATGTCTGGGAGCGATTCGACTCATCTCTTTTTATCAGCCGAAAACCAACGATATTTGCAAATTTGTGGGCGATGAGAGAAAGCTGGCGACTATTCGTGGAGTAATTATCACTGAGCCTTATGTTCAGAAAAACGAGCAGTGGAAATTTTCAAGATTTACGCACTCAGACCCGAGCAGCAGTTTTTATCTGAAGATGGAGGAGATAAAAGCCGTTGACGGCTGGGCAAAGGTCAGCGGGACTGTGCGAGCGCAGGTCAGTGGGCCGGTATTGGACTTGCAAGCAGGCGATTACATACAGGCATACTGCTGGCTGGATAGATTCAAACAAGCCACTAACCCGGGTCAATTCGATATAGCAAAATACCTGGCTCGGAAAAATGTCTTCATCGCGGCGTCTATTAAGTCGCGAGACGGCATTGAATTGCTGAAAGAGAGGTCCGAGAGTATCTTCAGGAAAATAAAAAGGAATCTAAGAGAAACAGCCACTCAGGCATTACTCGGCGACCTATCGCCGGAAAACAGAAATCGGGGTTTGCTGCAGGCGCTGCTGTTGGGATACAGAGGAAATATCGATAGTAACACTTACCGGGCATTTCGCAAGACGGGTCTGCTTCACTTTATCAGCCTATCCGGAATGCATCTGGGTATCTTGATAGGTACTATCTGGTGGTTATGCAAAACAGCAGGTTTGATGAAGCGGGCACGAGCGGCGGTTTGCATTATTGCAATATGTATCTTTTTGTTGATTGTGCCGCCGAGGGCGCCGACGGTGAGAGCCGCTATTATAGGTTTTGTTTTCTGCGCATCATTCTTTTTTCGCCGGCGCTCCAATCCCGTCAATGCATTATCATTGGCGGCAATAATTCTTTTGCTGATGAGGCCGACAAATTTATTCGAGGCCGGCTGGCAGTTGTCATTTGCATCCGTGCTTGGGATTATACTTTTTACAGACCGCATCCACTTTTTTATATATGAAAAAATAACAGAGCGATTGTGGTTCAAGAAAATTCCAAAGACAAAACTGTTCTTCCCGATAATCGCGACGCCTTGGCCGTATTATTTATTGGGAATGTTTTCCGTAGGTCTTGCTGCCTGGCTGGGTGGTGCCGGCATTTTGCTGTATCACTTTTCTACGATTAGTCCCTTTACGAGTCTCTGGACGGTCGTTGTTTTTCCATTCGTTGCCTTGATTTTGACTATCGGATATTTGAAAATAATCCTGTCCTTCCTGCTGCCGAGTGTGGCATGGGTGTTGGGCGTAATAGTAACGCGATTAAGCGATGCCCTTATTTGCATTGTTGAGCTGCTGGCACATCTGGACATTTCACAGATACTTATTGGTCACGTGTCACTGGTGACAATAATTTTGTATTACTGCCTGGTTCTTTTTGCCGCTTTCTTTTACTTTCGGCGCCCTTTAATAAAAAAAGCAATCTGCACGTTGATGGCTCTGGCAATAATTCTTTTCTTAGGCGTTACAAAATGGCAAAGGACGCATCGGGACGATTTAGTTGTGAGCTTTCTGGATGTCGGCCACGGGCAGGCAATATTGGCCCAGCTGCCAGGCCAAGCCAATGTATTATTTGATGCGGGGTCGCTTCATAAAAGTGACATCGGAAGGCGCATCGCAGCACCATTCTTAGACTATAAGGGAATAAAAAGAATCGACTCGATTATCATAAGCCATAATGATGTGGACCACATTAACGGGATACCCGAGATTGTCGAACACTGCAAAGTCGGCGGTGTTTATTCCAATAAGGCATTTCTTATGGAAATAACAACAGATGAGTGGGGCACAGCAGAATTTCTCGACAGATGGCTAAGTGAAAAGGGCCCTGGAATACAACCGGTAGCTAATAATCTAAGCATCGGCGGCAAAGCAAAGATAAAGATACTCTGGCCTACCGAACAGATATGTCAGGATAAGACCTTGGGTGATAATGACAAATCGGTGGTTTTATTGATTGAATTTGGGGGCAGGAAAATACTTTTATGCTCGGACATTGAGCAATTTGCACAGCGAAAATTTCTCGAGCTTTTTCCCGACCTAAAAGTTGATGTTGTAGTTGTTCCCCATCACGGCTCAGCGAAAACGTTAGATACCGATTTTCTCAAAAGACTTGAGGCCGGTGTTTCGATATGCAGTTGCGGTCGAACGCAATACGAAAAACTTCAGGCAAACAAGCAAAAGAACGAGACAAAGTCATTCTATACACCCAGGGACGGAGCTATTACGGTTTGCATCAACAAAGACGGTACTATAAGAACCGCAACATTTGTAAAGCGCAAATAATGTTTAGCGAATCCGGCATCAAAGCACGGCCGCCAATCACCTCACGTGAACAACGATTTCAACTCTTCGATTCTTCGATTTGCCGCTGGCGGTTGCATTTGAAACAACCGGTCTTGCGGCCCCGCAGCCAATCGCCCGGATCCTTTTGTTATCAACGCCGCGACCGATAAGGTATCTAACCACGGTGAGAGCACGTTGGGCCGAAAGTTCAAGGTTGTCTTTCCATTTTGATTTTTTGATAGGGTCGGTATCCGTATGGCCGACAACATCTATCCGGTTATTAGAATACTTTTGCCGCAATACCGACTCAATATGGTCAAGCTCCCTGCTGGTCGCTTTTTTCAGCGTGGCCTGTCCGGAGCTAAAAAGTATAGTGTTGGGAAGGGTTACGGTGATTGTTCCGGCGGAAGGGTCAAAGCTGACATCATAGCCTGGTCCAAAACCGGTGGCTTCGGCAGGTGTTCTGTTGAACTCGGCAATCTGTCTCTGGAGGTCATCAATCATTTGCTGGCTCTGCTCGGCGAGCTGGGACTTTTCCGTCCTTTCGCGCAGGAGCAACCCCTCCAGGTTCTTACTTACCGCGAGCTGGCTTTCATACTTCTTTTTCCAATTAGTGCAGCCGGAAAAAAACGTAGCAGAGGCAAGGCAGGTCAACAGGGCGATTGCTTTTAACCTGTCAGAAGCAAATCTTTTAGTTTTGGCAGCAACTTTCATTCGGTATCTCCTTATTTAACATCGGCAATTAGGTTTCTATTTTCTTAATGTTTAACGGTAAAAAATACAATTCAGGTAATTGAAAATCCTATCGTGTAAAATCATAACAACGAGTACGCCCAAAGACAAGAAGGGACCGTAAGGAATTTGTCGAATTTTTTTAAAAAACATCTGGAAGCCGACCCAGGCCAGGCCGAAAAACGGTGCGATGAAAAATGCCGCAATGATTAATATCGGCCCCACAACCGCCCCGCCCGCACCCATTAGATGCACATCACCCAGCCCCATCGCCTCTTTTCGGAAGGCCAACGTGCCGAAAATGCGGGTGGCCCAGACAACTCCACAGCCAACAAAGTAGCCCCAGAGACTGCCCAGAAGTCCTGCAACGACAGGGTTTTGTGAAAAATTCACCCACCAGCCGCGCTGCCCGATAAGCAAATAAGCGGCTGCTGAGCAGACAATAATGGGCAATAAGAAAAGGATTTCCCTGCAAATCTCCAGATGATGGTTAAACTCTTGCTCATCGGTCGGTCCCTGCTGCTGACCGGGCAGAGCCTGGGAGTCAGCGGATTCATAACTTCTTTTAATCAAACCAGTTGCGAGGAGCAATAACGATACAGCTAATCCTACGGTGGCTCCGGCCGCCAGGGAGGCAATTGTGCCTTGCTCAAAAAAATTGGCCCTGGTGGTGGGCAAAAGGGCATAGCTGGTAATGTCGGCAGGGTCAATTATATAAACGCCGAGCGCCGAGGCAATCAAGCCGACAGCGGTAACAAACCAGCAAATTGAGAGTGGAATAAGCCACAACTCCAGGTCAATCGCTGAAGCGGCAATAAAAGCGGACAACATAACGACAGAAGTAAGATAAATAAGCCAGCCGCCATGCAGAAACAACGGCATACCAGCAAGCAAATTGGTGTGAAAATACAAGAGGAATAATCCGAGGAAAAGCAAGCCGGTCAGCAGCTCAATGACAAAATAACGCGGCGAAATGGGGGCTTTGCAGTATCTGCACTTCCGGCCCAAAAGCAGCCAGGAAACGAGCGGTATATTGTCATAAAAACGGATGTGCCTGCTGCACGCAGGACAGGCGGAAGGCGGAGTTACTAAAGACTTGTCGCGAGGTAAGCGATAGATGACTACGTTCAGGAAGCTGCCAATGCAACAGCCAAACGCAAAGACAAAGACAAACCAAATCCAATCCGGTACTGCCACAATGCCTCCCTAATAAGAAATTCGAAGCACGAAATCCAAAATCCAAAACAAACTCGAAATTCAAATGTTCAAAACTGACTTTTACGAGCATCCAGTATCGAAAATCAAGCCAAGTTATTTCAAGCCTAAATATTTTCTGATATGCCTTGCTAAGTGGTTATCAATCTCGATGTGCCTCGGAACGGGCTGTTTCCGGCCAGTAGATGGGTTTATGTAGATGTCGTGCCTTGCTCCAGCTCTTAATAAAACGTAGCCATCCTTTATGAGCTGGCGAATGAATTTCTTTCGCTTCATATTGCAATTTCTTTCATCTTGTGTTCTTCAGGCACCTCATCCATAGCCATCAATAGATAAGCATCCTTAATATTCTCCTCTAATTCCCCCAGAGTTTCTCCCTGAGTCATAATTTCTGGATGCTCAAGCAGCTTTCCAAGCCAGAATTTGTCACCCTTCCAGTAAACCATAGTCATTTTTGTCTTCATAGCCATACCTTTTATAATCAACTAATCCCTCTTCTTTTTCTTATTCACTGCTGCGGCCACTTTAATGGGTAAGCCGAACAGACGAATAAAGCCGGCTGCGTCAGTTGGGTCATACTCGGCGCCCATCTTGAAGCTGGCCAAATCGGTCCGATATAGACTGTAAGGACTTTTTATGCCGGCTGGGCTGCATCGACCCTTAAACAACTTCATTTTAACCTGACCAGTGACATTTCGCTGGGTGACATCGACAAACGCATCAAGGGCCTCGCGTAATTGGGAAAACCACAGGCCGTAATAAACCAAATCGGCGTATTTTAGAGCGAGCTGCTGTTTGTAGTGCATAGTTTCCCTATCAAGTGTCAGGCTCTCCAGAGCATTATGAGCGGTCGTCAGTATCGTGCCGCCCGGCGTCTCATATACACCGCGTGACTTTATGCCAACAAGACGATTTTCGACAAGGTCGACTTGACCGATAGCGTGTTTGCCGCCAAGCCGGTTCAATTGCTCAATTAGCTTTACGCCGCTTATCTTTTTACCGTTAAGTTTTACCGGCACTCCCCTGCTGAAACCGACTTTGACATAATCAGGTCTGTTGGGTGTCTTCGAGAGCGGACGGGAGATAACATATACATCATCTTTTGGCTCGTTGGCGGGGTCTTCAAGCTCGGCGCCTTCGTGGCTAATGTGCCAGAGGTTGCGGTCGCGAGAATAAATCTTCTTTTTGCTTTGATGGATTGGAATTTTGTGCTTTTTGGCGTAATCGACGGCTGCTTCGCGGGAAGTCAGAGTAAATTCCGGGTCTTTCCAGGGAGCTATAATTTTCAGCGACGGGTCGAGCGCCATATAGGTCAGCTCGAAGCGCACCTGGTCGTTGCCCTTGCCGGTTGCGCCGTGAGCTACGGCGGTTGCGCCCTCGGCGTGGGCAACTTCGACCTGATGCTTTGCAATTAGAGGCCGGGCAATACTTGTGCCGAGCAAATACTTCTTTTCATAAACGGCACCTGATTTGAGCAGCGGCCAGAGGTAATCTTCGACGAATTCAGCCCGCAAGTCTTTGACTACGCACTTTACGGCGCCCGATTTAAGCGCTTTACGCTTTATGTTAGCCAGCTCATCGCCCTGGCCGAGCTCGGCTGCAAATGCTATCACATCATAGCCGTAGGTCTCTTTCAGCCACGGCAGAATCACGCTGGTATCCAGCCCGCCGCTATAGGCCAAAACAACTTTTTCTTTTTTTACCATCTTTACCTCGAAAGATATTCTGTCACAAAGACGGATTATACACAAGTTCCGGCATAAGAACAATCAAAAGTGCAGAAAAAGGAAGGAACTTAGCTGTGTGTCAATCCTGGGCCTGTGGTGATTCATCGGGTGGCACAAACAGCTTAGTAAGTAGCATCAGCAACTTCTTACGCAGCAATGATAATACCTTCGCGCCGGGCGATTTCGAGAATGGGACGGCCCTGGTCGGTTTCCCACTCCTGTTCGCCACAGGGAATAGGCTCGATCCGGTTATCGGTGATGGTTGCCTGCCAGATTGCTTCAATCAACGAGATCTCTCGCGAGCCGTCGAATTCCGGAGCGATTACAACCAAGTCTATATCACTATACTCGTCAGCCTGGCCATGCACAAAAGAGCCGAATAGAACCGCTCGACGGGCATGAATACCCAGAGGCGGCAGCGCAGCAAGATACCGCTTTACTGCTGCTATAACTGTTTCCTCAACCATTTTAACATCTCCCCGGCTTGAAAGAATATTTCTTTCTGTCGCTTTTAATATACCAATAATTGCCGCAACAGAGCAACAACTAAATCGGGTAGTGGCAATACTAACTCCAATGGCATATATATTCTTCTGGCACTTTATCAAGACTGGTAAATACGTCCTTTTCAGGAAATGCAGCTTGTGCCAGACAAGAGCAGCCAGTGTCCCTTGTTAGTAATCCATCAGCCCTACTCAACAAGAGTACATATTTCACATCCTGAATGTCATGCTCAAAGGACTCTATTTTACTTACATCCCCTGTCTGTCTTAGAAAAGCATGTTCCATGAAAATAATATGCGTCAACCGTAAAAACTGCCAGCTTACCCATTCATCTGATAAACAATACTTGTCGTGGCAATGTGTAACTCCTTTTAGTTGCTTCATTGAGGCCCAATGTATATCTTGGGAATCAACATTTTTCGCCCAAGCTCTAAAACGCTCAAAGCGACCTTTTCTACTATTATCGAATTTTCTAATCTCACTAAGAAGACTTGGATTTTCCACAGCGATCTTTTTAAGGTAATCATCCGATGAATCTCGGAGCATTTTTGCCATGTCTAATTCATCTTCTAATTTCTCCTGCGCATGATTTGAACTGTATGGCCTACTGTTTAATTGAAACGTTTTTCTTACTGCTGGGACTTCTTCTAAATCAACAATGAAACCATATGGATATAAGTTTTTAGCTTCATTTCTAATAATATCCACATAGCTCGGACAAGTATAAGCTCCGCTTAAAATTACGGACCTAAAACGATCTAACAATCTTTCTTTGTTTGTATCTGTTGTGGCACACTCATAATACAAAACGTCGGGAAGAATTAGAAAATGATTTTGAGCAAATTTCCCTAACTTGAAAGTTGAAGTTGCTTCGAAAACGCTTTTATCAAGTATTAAGTACGTCCCCATCTCGACCTAAAATTATCCTTTGGAAAGGCAATCACAAATCGTTTTTCGCATAAGTTTTGCGTTGCCATCTGTGTTGGTGAAGAGTTTGAATTGAGCCAGGGCCTGGTTGATGAACATTGAAAGGCCATCAATTGTTTTTGCGCCGGCTTGTTTAGCCTGCTTCAGGAGTAAAGTTTCGGCTGGATTATAAACAGTATCAAAGACCAACATATCCTTTTTCAAGCCTGCCTGTGGGAAAGGCGTTGCTTCAATATTCGGGTACATCCCGATGCTTGTGCAGTTTATGAGCAATTTTGTCTCGACGTTCGGCAAATCATCCAAAGGCGCGAAATCACAACTGAACTCGGCTGCAAGTTTTTCACCCCTTTTTATGGTACGGTTATAAATCTTGATTTTGGCGCCTGCATCAGTTAGGCCGGCCACTATTGCTCTGGAGACGCCGCCCGCGCCGATAATGGCAACAGGCAAGTCCTTCAAATCCGCTCGTGTTATACCCATTGTTGATGTTATCGCGTCTAACGCAGCGGCGTAATCGGTATTATAAGCACTGAGTTTTCCTCCAGAGCCAACAACCAGAGTATTAACCGCACCGATTTTTTCGGCCAATGGTTCAATAAAGCCGTCCTTTGCCTTGACGAAATCCAGGGCGTTTTGTTTGTGCGGGATTGTTACGCTAAAACCTTTGAAGCTCAGCCATTCTCTCAGAATGATATTGTCTAAGAATTCGTCAAATTCCGTCCGGCCGCCTTCTACCAGCAGCGGGAGATACAATTTATTCATACCCTTATCGTCAAAGCAGGCATTATGAATAGCAGGGCTGAGGGAATGGCCAACCGGGTCGGCAATCACGCCGAAGAGTTCGGTATCGGAATCTATAGAGTCGCAGCGATATAATCCCTTCAATTGCTCAATGGTCAACTGTCCAGGCGCGGTCGCGGCTTCGGCGTTAATACTCGCGAAGGTAACGAAGCTGTCCAGCTTTTTTGCGATGATTCTGCTGACCAGGCCGGCTGCGCCCATACAGAATACTATTCGCTCGCCGCTGGTGTTACGCAATAAATCGAACGCCTCAAAGCAATCGTTGATGTGGTTTGCGGTGTAAATCAGCTTTGGAATGGCAGTCGGACAGACTGTTAAAATATCCTGATAAAGCCCATTAACATCTTCAAATCGGGATTTGAAATCGTGGGCGGACAGTATCAATCGCGTTTTCGATCTGTCGGCCAACGCTGCTTTTATCTTTTCCTGCAACTCGGTAGAAAGAAAATTATCATACTCACAATCGATAAAATCGCAGCCGGCCCTGACAGCTTCTGCGAGAATCTCGTTCCGCAATTGCTCAGGGTAAGCCCTCGCACCGCCCTGCTTTCCGTCGCGGCAGGTTACGATTATCGGCAAAGGTTGATGAGCGGCATTTTTAGCCTCGGCAATTAAATTTTTGACCGAATCTATGGTGAGGTTTTCGAGATAGTCGGTCCGCAACTCGAGGATTTCGGCACCTGCTTCGAGCGCAGCTTTGATTTGCCGCCTTGCCCGGTCTAAATTCTGTGCTGCTATAGGGACGGCTAAATATGTCATTTTTCTCGTTTCTCGTGATTCACATCTCGTATCCTGCAAGACATAACGAACCAACTGGTTATATAATAGGTTGTCGAGAACGATATTGCAATGGCAGGTTGTGAAAATCAATGGTTGGCCGCAGCCACAAACTACAAACGATGAACAATTAACTAAATGTGCGTTTTTTTCTTGCCTTTTCGGCTGCTTCGGGTAGATTTTACAAATGAAGTTGTGATGTGGAGCCGGAAGCAAAACAGAAGATTGCTTTGCTCTTTCGTCTTAGCTCAGGAAAAGTGCGCTCGCAATAACGAAAAAGTGGAGATTTTGCGATGATAGGCAAAGAGATACGACTGGAACGAATAATCGACCGCAACTCACGTAGAACGGTAATTATTCCAATGGACCACGGCGTTACGGTCGGGCCTATTGAGGGCCTGGCGGACATGCGGGAGACGGTAAGCAAAGTTGTCGCCGGAGGAGCTAACGCTATCCTGATGCACAAAGGGATGGTCCGCGCAGGCCATAGAGGCACCGGTAAGGACGTGGGGCTCATTATCCACCTTTCAGCAGGCACGTCAATAAGTCCCGACCCTAACGCAAAAGAGCTGGTCTGCACCGTCGAAGAGGCAATCAAGCTCGGTGCTGATGCGGTTTCTGTCCATATAAATCTGGGTGCAGAAACCGATAAAGAAATGCTGCGGCAGTTGGGTTATGTTAGCAATCGGTGTATGGAGTGGCAGATGCCGCTTGTGGCGATGATGTACACGCGCGGGGCGAAAATCAAAGACGAATTCGACGTTGCAAATGTCAAGCACGCCGCCAGGGCCGGAGCAGAGCTGGGCGCAGATATTGTCAAAGTGCCATACACCGGCAGCGCCGAAAGTTTCACCGAAGTTGTGCAGGGCTGTCCCGTGCCGGTAGTGATTGCCGGTGGGCCGAAAATGGACAGCGACGAGGACATCTTCAAAATGGTCGATGGTGCACTCGGCGCCGGCGCCGCGGGTGTATCAATCGGCCGAAATGCGTTCCAACACAAAAAACCGGACAAAATGGTCGAGGCCCTTTGCAAAATGGTCCACGAAGGAGCGACCGTCGAAGAGGCGGCCAAGATGCTGCAGGACGCAAATTGAGTGAGAGCAAAGCATGTCAGAAAACCTAAATCGCCGTAGTTTCATAAAGACGTCAGTGGCCGCATCGGCCTGGGCAACATTAGACTTGAGTATTGGCGACAAACAGGCAAATGCACAAACCGCAGCAAAGAAAAGAAAGGCAATTTCAGAGACTTCCACCGATGATTTGCTAATGGGCAAAATTGGTAACGTTAAGATTAGCAGGTTGATTATCGGCGGTAATCAGTTCAGCGGCTGGTCCCATAGTAGAGACCTGAAGTATCTCCGCGAGTTGTTCACGGCATACAGTACCGAAGAAAAAATCATGGAGACACTTCAACTATGTGAGGAAAATGGGATAAACACAATCATAACAGCATCGTCGGGATACCTCAAAAAGTACTGGAAGGAAAGGGGTGGCCGGATACAGTGGATTGCTCAAGTACACCCGAAAGTAAACGACCTGACCAGTGATATAAAAAGGGCCATTGATAATGGTGCCGTTGGAGCTTATGTTCAGGGCGGCGTCGGGGACAGCTTCGTTAAAAATGGTCGTGTTGACCTGATTGGCAAAGCTGTAGAATTCATTAAACAAAACGGAGTTATCGCAGGTATCGGCGGACATTCAATCCAAGTACCTATCGCGTCCGAAAAAGCGGGGATAAATCCTGATTTTTATATGAAGACTTTTCATCACGGCAATTACTGGTCCGCCACGCCTAAAGAAAACAGGGTGGAATTTAACGTTGATAGCGGCAGTCTCAATGATTACGATAATATTTGGTCCATCACGCCGGAAAAAACCATCGAATTTATGAAGAAGGTTAAAAAGCCCTGGATTGCCTTTAAGGTATTAGCGGCCGGGGCCATCCATCCGCGGGAAGGTTTCAGGTATGCTTTTGAAAATGGCGCCGATTTTGTCTGCGTGGGAATGTTTGACTTTCAAGTCAGAGAAGATGTAATCATTGCAAAAGACATATTATCAGGGAAAATGAATAGACATCGTCCCTGGAGAGCGTAGAGAAGCTGTAGGGTGGGGCTTGCCCCACCATTATTTCTACCAATTCTCTAATTCTCCAATCCTCTAATTCACCAATTCCCTTCATCATTCGACATTCCTTGTTCGATACCGCCCAGGTCCGGCCCTGACGGTGACGGATTCGATATTCAGCGCCGTCATCCCTGCGTAGGGGCGACTCCATGTGGTCGCCCGAATTTGTATCGTCATTCTGAGCAAATACTTATGTGCCTATAAGGCACCGAAGAATCTCCAAAAATTATCAATAATCATTCATCCTTAATCATTTTTATGGCCCCACCATTATTTCTTATAAAAACCGCGACGTTTCTTGTCGCCTCCGTATCGGTTAGCCCCGCCACTTGTTGGCGGGGTTCTTTAGCCCTCAAATTTATTTGGGGGTCAAAGGGTAGTGTGCGATTTTTCGCACCATTTTGACTCTTCAGGTGAGTTTACACTGAGCTTGCCGAAGTGAGACCTGCTCGAAAAGCTTCTAATGTTTTTCTATCAGCAGGGCTCGAACTGCACAATAGTGGAAAGGTTCAGCCGGGCTGGATTGGGCTTGCCCCGCCGTTCTTCTGAGAATTTTGGAGTAAAAATATTGATTGTTGATATAGGCACTCGGTATAATGATGGGATGAAATGAGCGGGTAAAAATCTGATAAAAGAGATAGCAAATGAAAAACAAAAAATTAGTAAGTTGTGTAGTAGCAGTAGCGCTGGCTATTTTGTGTATCGTTGGATTGATATTTTTCTTGTCTCAGGAAGAAACTGAACTTGAGCGTGAATGGTCGTATCCTGTCGATGAATCCGAATACCCGTACCCTGTTCTTGACAGCAATGAAAAGGTGGAGGACCTTAGCTTCGCTTGGTATCGCCCTCCCTTTCCACCGGGTGGACCTCTGAAGTTTGAGTTTGTCGGTCAATTCCCAAAAGTACCTGACAAGATGCTTTTGTACAAAATAATACGCCCAAAGAATGTGACAGAAGCTTATGTTCGGGAACTTGCTAATAAATACTTCAATAAGGAACTTTCAGAATACGTCAACATTCCCATCGATGCTGGGTATAGACGCAATGGAAATTTTTGCAATCTTAATACTTCTGCCTATAATTTTATGTTTGAGGCACACACAGGATTTTTCGACCTCTTCAAGCGCAGAAAGGCACGAAAGAAGCTCAGCGAAGACAGAAAAGATTACCCGAGCGATGAAGAAGGTATAAAAATCGCTACCGAATACCTCAAAGAGCGGGATTTACTACCGGAGGAGGCATATCTGTACGGCGCATCTGACGTTAATATAGAATCGGTAGGAGCAATCCAAGTATGGTTCACCAGGAAAATTGGTCAATACAAGATTTGGGGACGTGGCTCAACAATTTCAGTCAGGATTGGAGTGGCTGGAGAGATTACAAGAGTATCCAAAAGCTGGTTTGAGTATGAGCCTTACAAGCTGGTGCCAATAAAGTCACCCAAAGAAGCTGTAAACCAACTAAAATATGGTAATGCTCTTCTTGCGACCTCCAGCGGAAAAGCAACCAGGATGGAACTTGCATATCACTATCCGCATAATGACGAGTACATCCAGCCGGTCTACAGTTTCGGCTTTGAAAATCCTAAATCCTACTCTCTCGTCCCCGCGATTGAGCCGGAATATCTAAAATCGCATGAAGAGATGCGGAAAAAATATAAATAAAAGCCCACTACCCCCGGCGGATAACCTTATTAAAGAATCCACAGTGCTTTCCATGCTGTTTATAACAAAAACTCTCTGCGTTCTCTGTAGCTATTTTTTTAAAAAAAGTTTTATTTTCATTGAACATTTAGGAGAAGTTTGGTATAATACAAACTGAAAATTAGAATTGAGAATTTAGAATGTAAAATTGAGCAATCAAAAGTGTGTAGTCTTGAGTCTATGGTCTGAATCAATGGCAGATTAGCGGAGAACCGCACGAATCGGGCCAGCAGGTCCAAGTCAAAGAATTACCAATAAACCATTAACCAATAACCAGTTACAAATAACCAGTTACCATTAACCAGTTACAAAGGGCAAATTTCCTATCATGAGAATCGATAATCCAACTTTAGCTCACTTTAGGCACTTTAGCTCACTTTTCACTAACTTTTCCTCTACAACTGTAGAGAGCGCACTACAAATCGCTCATTTTATGCAAAACAAACCCAATTTCCAAAAAGCCAAAATGAACGTAAGCCGAGTTTCAACAAAAAATTATGCAAAATGGACACTTGGTCAACGCGGGAAAAACAAACCCAATTCAAACCCAATACAAACCCAAACAAACCCAATTAAAACCAATAAAATGCCAAAACAAACCCAATTCAAACCCAAAACAAACCCAATCAAACCCAATTTCAAACGTTATCTTGCAAAAATGGGCCATCACGAGTTGAAATACATTGACAGGTTGGGCCAATTATCGTTAAATCTAAAAAAATCAGAAAGGACCTGAACTCATTATGAAGAAATTGTGGATAAATGTCGTTCCATATAATAAGGAAATCGCGATAGCTGCCCTTGAAAGCGGGGCCGAGGCGGTGGTGTTGCCGGACGGCGAAAGCGAAACCGTGCGGCAGTTCGGCAAAATCAAAACGGTCGAGAAAAACGGTGATATCAAACCAGGCGTAGATGTCGAATTTGTTGATATAGCCGGCAAAAAAGACGAAGATAGGGCCGCAGCGGTACCGCTTGAAAAAATCGTTGTCCTCAAGATGCTCGACTGGACCATTATCCCGATTGAGAACCTGCTCGCACGGCGAGGCAAAAACATTATGGTGCAGGTCGAGAACAGCAAACAGGCCAGGCTTATGGTCGAGATACTTGAAAAAGGCGTTGACGGCGTTGTGCTCGATACCAGCGATGTGAATGTGGTCAAAAAAACCGCTGATATAATTAACGGCATAAGCGAAAAAATCGCTCTCGTAACGGCAGCGATAACAAGCACAAAACAGCTTGGAATGGGGGACCGGGCCTGTCTCGACACCTGCACACAAATGACTGTCGGCGAAGGCATGCTCGTCGGCAACACGGCTGCAGGATTTTTCTTAGTACACTCTGAATCCATCGACAATCCTTACGTGGCATCCCGTCCGTTCCGCGTAAATGCCGGGGCTGTGCACGCATATATCCTGGTTGCAGGAGGCAAAACGAAGTACCTGGCGGATTTGAAAGCCGGCGACGAAGTGCTGCTCGTCGATTTTCAAGGTAATAGTCAGAGCGCGTATCTGGGCAGAAACAAGATTGAAAAAAGGCCTATGATACTCGTCGAGGCTGAGGCGGAAGGCGAGCCGATAAGTCTTGTTTTGCAAAATGCCGAGACGATTCGACTGGTTAGCCCGGAGGGCAAGGCGATTTCAATTACGAGCTTGAAGCCGGGCGATATTGTGCTTGGCCACATAGAAAAGACCGGCAGACACTTTGGTATGCAGGTCGATGAGACACTGATAGAAAAGTAGTGACACAGAAGCTTTACAGACTACCAAAACTAATCTGAACGATAAAAAACTTGTTCTTTGTGACAAAGTAATAAAATCTAATCTGAACGAGTAAAGATTGCTCTTTGATAAAGTAATAAAATCTAAAAGTATTCACTTCAACACCATTTTAAATGGCGTTGAGCAGATTATGATGGCCCTTTTTACCGGGATTCTACGGAGGATTGGGACCGCCGGGTGAGGGTAAAGCACCTTTCCAATTGGCTGCGTCATTGCCATAATCATTCGGGTCTCGACGCGAAAGAGAAAAACCAAAGCCGTCCGCCATAAAAGGCCACAGGTCCACTCCGCCCGGACAATCCTCGGGATGGGAACCATCGCTGTAATTCACCCTGTCAATCCGAATATAATAACGCGTGCCAAACAGGTCGGTATCACCCGGCATACTAAAATCCACCTTCTCGCCGGAGTTACTTAACCTGCCGCTGTAAGAGCCAATTACATCAACGTCAGGTGGTACAATGCTGCCGTATCTTGCCGTAAAGTCCGCCTTGTCCTTCACAACCAATAGATAACTATATCCATATATCGTAACAGGTGAACTGTCCGAAAAGATATACTCAATACCGTCGGTAAACTTCCACGGCGTGTGCTTATCAACGCGGTATAATGTCACCGGAACGGTGAGGGTATTGTACAGCTCGATATATTCCTCATTCTGATTGCCGCTCGGGGGATTGTACATAATCTCATTGATAACAATCGGTCCGACTCTGGGCCCGGCATTATTCACATCCGGCGTGTCGTAGTCCATCGCCACAAAGTTGAAATTACCGGTGCTGCTCTTAAAATATCGG
>Ga0114922_10000978_pt1 | contig 27346 bp, 25 predicted proteins | sample AartaG_FD_100975 | JGI IMG/M metagenome (GOLD analysis project Ga0114922, IMG submission 100975) | Deep subsurface microbial communities from Aarhus Bay to uncover new lineages of life (NeLLi) - Aarhus_00045 metaG | ecosystem: Environmental > Aquatic > Marine > Oceanic > Sediment | place... | reverse complement strand
CTTCCCTTTCCTTTTTCAGTGTTAGCGTTCTAGATCTTACGCCAATCGACATTTCAATCTTATTTATGACATCTGGAATATTTCGGACAGGAATAAGATTTACTCTTTTTAAACCAACTATTAGGAAACTTGGGGAAGATAATGCTATACGTTTGGGTTTGGCTACATTTCTAGTCTGCTTTTTCTTTTTGGGTTTTTCAACAAATATTTTTGTTCTTTTTATTCTTATGATGTTTATTAGTTTTGCAGCCTCCTTAACACGGGGTCCCATGCTTAGTAAAATTACCCAAACAGCATCTCCTCAGGAACAAGGCAAAATTAATGGACTTTCTTCCGCATTAGATAGCATGGCTCAGATATTAGGGCCTCTTATTGGACCTTTTATACTTGATACGCTTCCTCCTTACTGGTTAGGAATCACTGTTGCAATTATTGCCTTCCCGCCATTTGTCATGGCTTTCCAGAAAATTTTCGCACATAAAAACTAGATAAATGAAAAATTATACTTATTACTCATTTAAGAAATTTAGTATAATATTATTAACTTCGGGAGCTTCTTCTAAAGGGAAATAATGACTACCACTGAATACTTTTAAGGTGTTATTTGGAATTTTACTATGCATTTCATTACTTGAAATCTTCGAAATAATTCGATCCTTCTCTCCTGCAAGGATTAAGGTATTGTGTTTAATATTATGAAGTTGTTCTAAGGTATTATGTTTTGAAATTGCATTTATTTGATTAATAATATCTTGAGTTTTAGAAGTACCTTTATTCTTTTCATTTTCCATGAGGTCTTCTGTTGAAAATAAGCCGTGAAATTTACTACTTGGTTCTTGAACCATTAATTTATAAAAATTTCGAGTAAATCTTTGTTTCATCTTATTATTAAAAGCTTTAATAGGATCTTTTAATTTCGCTTCATAAGTCTCTAGTTGGCTCTTCTTATACATCTCTAATCCTGATTTGTCTAAAGGTAAATTAGGAAAAGTTGCTATTAAAATTAATTTATTTATACGATTTGGATATTCTAATGCAAAATGTTGAGCAATCATTCCTCCTAATGAGTGTCCAATAATGTGTGCTTTTTCAATTTTTAAGAAATCCATTAGATCCTTAATATCTTTAGCTAATGTTTCCATATCAAAAGTTTCAGTTGGGTGGTCTGATTTTCCACAGCCGCGATTATCTAGATTAATTACTTTAAATTGTTCTGATAATGGTTTTTGAGCTATCCAAAATTCTTTATACATCGCAAAACCATGTACTAAAATAATAGGATAACCCTGACCATTAACTTCATAACAAATCTTAATATTATTAACTTCTGTGAACAAATCACTCATTTTAATCATCTGCTAATTTTCAATTTTAAATATAATATAGAAAAAGAAAAATGAAAAGATAAAACTTATTTCTTTAAAAAATTGATGATATGTTGATTGATTTCTGGTGCTCTCTCTTTAGGTGACCCATGACCTGCTTTCTCAATTATTACTATTTCACTCTTAGAAATTCTTTCATGAATCATAACATTCATAGACATTGGAGTAGAACGATCATGGGAAGCACATATTATTAATGTTTCCTTCTTAATGTTTGGTAAGCGATTAAGAACATTATGATGTCCTAGTGCATGAGTATAATTTATAATATCCTGCGGTGTTGTAGGATCAGTATTATCCATTTCAATTAAATCTTCAGCGGAAAATAATCCATGAATTTTCTTTTTTGGATCTTCTAGTAGGATTTTTTTAAATTTACGTGTAAAACTTGGTGTTATGCCATCAAAAAAAGCTTTTACAGGATCTTTCATTCTTGCTTCGTATGCTAAAATTTTGCTATCTTTATACATCTCTAAGGCAGTATTTTCCCCTGGCCAATAGGGAAGTGTATTAATTAAGACTAATTTATTTACTCTGTTTGGAAACATTAATACAAGATTCTGAGCAATCATTCCTCCAACAGACCATCCAATAATATGTGTTTTTTCAATTTTTAAAAAATCCATTAATTCAATGGTATCCTTAGCAAATAATTCCATTGTGTAAGGTTGGTTTGGTCTATCTGATTTACCTGATCCCCGATTATCAAATCTTATTACTTTAAAATGTTCTGACAATGGTAAAAATTGTCCAATCCATTCCTCCTTTTTTGCTCCAAATCCATGGATCAAAATAACAGGATCACCATCGCCCCGAATTTCATAACAAATCTTTATATTATTCACATTCGCAAAACTTTCAGTTATATTAAACACCTTTTAAATTAGTTGAAATAATTCTTTAATTAGTCTCTGTTATTAAATCTATATTTAATTCTTTAAAAAATTGATTATAATTTTATTTATCTCCGGAGCTTTTGAATGGGGTGAACTATGTCCAGCTTTATCAATGATTTCTAAAGTACTATTTGGTATAACTTTATGCATTTCAGCCATAGTATTACTAGAAGTTAATCTATCATGCGAAGCTGCTAATAATAATGTAGGGTTTTTGATTTTACTCAAATCATTTAATGTAATCGTTTTAAAGAGAGCGTTTGATTGATTTATGATATCTTGAGTCGTGGGTAGATCCTTTATTGAATTTTTAATTAGATCTTCTACAGACCATAAACCATAGAATTTCTTTTTAGGATTTGCTTTCATTTCTTTCCTAAATTTTAAATAAAAACCTAACCTAGCACCTCTCCAAAAATCTTCTTCGGGATCCTGTTTTCTTAATTCTAACTCTTCGATCATATTTTTTTTTAGCAACTCAACGCCCTGTTCGTTTGGAGCTCCCATGACTGTATTAATTAATATTAATTTATCCAATCGACTCGGATATTTTAACGCAAATTTTTGAACGATGATACCCCCTAATGACCAACCAATAATGTGTGCTTTCTCGATTTTAAGGTAGTCCATTAATCCTCTAACATCATCGGCTAATATCTCAACAGTAAGAGGTTCATTTGGACGATCGGATCCTCCTCCATTGCGGTTATCAAATCTTACAACTTGAAACTCTTCGCTCAACGGTCCATATTGGGCAATCCAGCCTTCTTTATTGCCTCCAAAACCATGTACTAGTATTACGGGATACTCTTGCCCTTGCATTTGATAGCATAATTTTATTCCATTAACATCTGCGTATAATTCTGACAGTTTTAATCCCCTATATTACAAAATTTGTTGTAAATTATTCTTAACATAAAAATTAATTTTAAATATATTAAATCAAGATATTGTTTTAATCTATTCATTAATTTTCTAAGAATTTTAATATAATTTTATTTACTTCAGGAGCTTTTTCTTTTATAGATTCATGTCCTGCCTTGTCAATTACCTTAAAAATACTGTTAGGAATCTCCCTATGAAGTTCTAACATGAGAGATTTTGGGACAAGTTTATCATGAGAAGCAGTAAGAATTAGCGTTTTAAGTTCAACTTCTTTTAATCTTTTAAAAGTGTTTTGAGTCGTTAGGCTATAAGCCAAATTTTTAATGTCTTGTGGTGTTGGTGGGGTAGTTTTATAATATTTTATAAGGCCTTCAACTGACCACAAACCATAGAATTTCTTCTTAGGGTTTGCTTCCATTTCTTTTCTAAATTTGATATAAAATCCTATTTTAGCACCATGCCAGAATGCGCTTACAGGATCTTGTTTTAACAATTCTAAACCTTTAAGTTGAGAATTAATAAACATCTCTGGCCCGTATCCCTCTGGGACCTTCGAAATTGAATTGATTAATACTAAATTATTCACTCTTTCAGGATACTTTAATACAAAATTTTGTAAAATCGTTCCTCCTAATGAAAAACCTATACAATGAGCTTTTTCAATGTTCAAAAAATCCATTAACCCTCTTATGTCGTCAGCAAACATCTCCATAGTGTAGGGAATGTCTGGACGGTCGGATTTTCCAGCACCTCTATTATCAAATGAAATAATCTTAAATTTATGGGATAAAATAGGAATTTGAGCCATAAAACTTTCTTTTTTCGAACCAAATCCATGTATTAGTACAACGGGATATCCTTTTCCATGGATTTCATAACAAATTTTAATACCGTTAGCATCAGCAAATTTTTCTACCATAAGATCTTAAAAAATAAAATAAAAATAAGTTTAATCAAAAATAAATTTTTAAAATCATTTTACTTTTAATTTAATACTTTTAATATGAATATTATGAAGAATGTCTTATGATAGAAAAAAGAGTCTTAATCCCTAATATAAATAGGAATGATCTCCATGGAGTACATTATATAACTTCAGAAGAAAAGCATGAAAGTAATTTAGACAAACCTCCCATTCTTATAATGTGTCACGGTTTTACAGGGGATAAATACGAGTGGGGGCGCTTTCCTGAAACAGCTAAAGCTTTAAATAAAGAAGGTTATGATGTACTTATCTTTGATTTCTCGGGCTCTGGCGAAAATAAAAGAGAGCCGATTACATTATCTAAACAAGCTAACGATCTCGAAAATGTTTATAATTGGGTACAGAATCAAGGATATTCAAGAATTGCTGTATTGGGCCTTTCATATGGTGGTATTACAGCATTAAAAGCAAATTTACCAGGTATTATAACGTATATATTTTGGGCACCGTACTTCTTTGTTCATTCATCAGAAGACCAAACTGATTGGTTTAAGGATTTAAACAAAGGACCTGTAAAAATTCCCTCATCTGGAGATGGTGAGCCTATCGTAATTGATCTTAGTTTTATGACAGATTTTGCAAAATTTAGGGTAAAACCTTCTTTAAAGAAACTAGATTCTCCTACTCTTATAGTGCAAGGCACCTCGGACGAGTCAGTTCCCCTAGAATTTACAAGAAAAGCATTCCAATTGTTACCCAAAGATGAGAATAATAAGCTTATAGAAATACAAAACGCAACCCATGATTTTGAAGCAAAATTTCTGAAAGAATTTATCACTAATACGGTAATGTGGTTGAAAAAGTATCTATGAGTTATGAAATAAATTATTAATCTTTCTTTCAATTATTTTAATAAAATTATAAAATCTGTGTTTGATATTTCTACCATTTTAATATATTTATAACCTTTATCTGTAAAATTCTTTTACGATTATTTGGCAAAATTTCAGCATTTTATTGCCTAACTCTAATTCTTTTCGAGAACTTGTTAGTATCCAATCTTTACCATACATTTTGTTCAAATAATCACCTTGAGAATCTATAGAAAACGCAAATATTTTGAAACGTTTTCTAACATCATGAATATCGGGTATCGCATCAAACAAGCTATATCCCCCGTCTGCCGAGGGTTGCCCATCTGAAACGACTATTATGAGATCGTTCTTTTCCAGTCTTTCAGACTCGTGTTTTATTGAAATTCCATCTAAATTTTGACGAGAAGTTTGGTGACAACCAAACTTATCAAAATAATTAAGTTTAAGAGGCTCGTTAAAATCCTTCACCAAAATATTCAAAGCGTCATATCTGCCTGTAAACAGAACTATTCTAATTTTCGCCAAATCTTCAAGCGCTTCATACAACATGACCATTGCTATTTTTGCTGCTCGAATCTTAACACCCTTCATGCTTCCACTAATATCTACTATTAGTAGCAACCTCAATTCTTTTTTTATTATTTTTCTTGTAAAGCATTGCTTAAATTGATAATCACTGGTAACTGCCTTTATATATTTGTTATTTAGCCTCCCTTTCTTTTGAAATGTATCAACCGCAGCTTTATTTTTCAAGTCAGCAAAAATTAACTTCATTTTTTTGATTATCCCATGATATTTAGCCTTAATTTGGACATAAGTCATAGTGTCAGGACACATTTTCTGACTTTCAATTTTAACATTGATTACTTTTCTTTCACGTTCACACTTACTTGAACTGATAAAATATTTACCTCCCCCTAAAATCAATAGTCGTTCTTTCATAGCGTCATCCGCGTTCTTAACAAGTTTTCTAATTTCTGTTATAAAGTTATCTTTTTTTCTTTCATTGTTAATGGAGGTATGACCTTCTTTCCTTGGTTTTAAATCTTTTTTTAAATCGTCCAAATTAAATTTTTTTTTGATGAGATCATCAAGTTCATCATCTTGAGAACTATTTTTAAATTTTTTATCAGATTCCTTTGCATCTTTACTTTGATTATTTTTATCACATTCTTTATCTATTTCTCCGTCTCCTTTCTTGTTCTTTTTGTTTTTACTTCTTTTTTGGGCCCTATCTTTTTCTTTACGGCTTTTATTCCCTTTAGGATTTAAATTTTCAGCAGGGTCCTTTAAATCGTCTAAATCCTCGGGACTTAACTTAGTATCTTTTAGTTTTTCTATGAGCTTTTCACTTATTTTATCTAAATCCGTTTTTTCTTTTTTTTTTTTATTTCGAGCATTTATTTCCATATGGTTGATAGTTTTCATTTGAGGATGGGGGTTCATTTTAGGATTAGGTTTCATATTAGGATTGGGATTGGGATTACCTTTCTTTTGTGCCGAACCCGAATCTTCTTCAGGGAAATACTTTTTGAGAATGTTGCATAACACATCACACGAAATAATAGATGCACTAGGGCTTAATGACTTTAAAAGAAATTTTTTAACCTTCAAAACCCCTTTCCAATCTTTTTCACTTAGATTGAACATTCCTATACTTGGTTTTTTTTGGAACTCGTCGAAATCTTCCATATACAAATTGATATATAATAATATGTCATTGTTCGATTTAATTGATGATTTAATTTGTGGTAACATCTTAAGTGTTAACTCCCTCAAATTTCTATAAAAACCAGGGAATTTTTTATCATTAATACCATTAATTCTTACATCTTCAACGACATTAATTAAATTTTTAATAAAGAGCGGTGGTAATTTGTATTTTTTAGTAAGGCCATCAATCAATTTTATCAATCCTAGTTCGAATGAACCGTATCCTATGTGACCGCTTTCGTGAGCAACAAGCCCTTGAGCCGCTTTTATATCCTCTTTAAATTTGTCAGGTAAATATATAAATTTGCAATCAGTATAAACTGCAGGGATATTGCCTATATACTGTATCATTATATCCTTGTTTCCACTAATCCGTTTTCCAATATTAGTTAAAGCAAATACATCGGATGTAAAATCCCTTTCAAAAAGGTCTATTAATTCAGTTAACAAGATTACGCAGCTTTTTAATTTGATTTTATGTAATTTATATATATTTTAAGTTATAAAACAGGATATAATTCTTTCATAAACTTCTTTAAATCTTCGGGATTATGCTGATATATCCACTTTATATAATTTAAGGTAATATTTCCGTTGTAAATGTAGTCTTTTCCTGTTTCTTGCTTGTATTGTGTATGTAGGCTTAGAACCTCTGTCAATTGAAAATAATTTTGTAAAGTTTCCCTTTTATTTAACCACATCCATTGAATCAATTTCCACATTATATTTCCGTTATGTCTAAACGCATTTGATCGACCATATTTACTAATATAATTAGTAAAACATGCTTTAGTATTAGTAAGTAGTTGGTCGAGTGAATCTTTATCTAACTTACAATCCCAGCTCTTTATAGTTGTCTTTTTACTTATTAATTCTTCCTTTAACTTGGTCTCGAACATCTTTCCATCAAGTATCATGGCGATACTTTTCTTTTCTTCAGTAGTAGTTCCGAGTTTATTGATGATTACATTTTCGATGTTGTGTTTTAAGTATTTAGGGGGCATCAGAGAAATTAACATGCAGAAATTTACTACTAAGCGAGTTGAAAATATTTTTGTTATAGAATAATCCTGAATCGCCTGTTTCCTAATTTGGCGGGCAGCATCTACAACAATCTCTGCAATCTTTTTCTTACATCCCGAGATTTGGCTCGCAATATCAATTTCTTTGTTTTTTAACGGATAAGATATTTCAGGGGTTATAATAAAGCGATCTTCAAAGGCTTCTTGTAATTTATTAATACCAATAACCCCTTTATTCATAGTTCCTATAATGATTAATTTACTTTCAGAATTTAATTCGTGTTTTTCAAAACCCTTTGAAATTAAGTTGATATGATTTTCGGATAGAAGAGAATTTAACGATATTTGTTCATTTTCGCGAATAGCGTTAATTTCATTAATAATAATAAAAGCTATTCCTTCATTATTTGCATCCTTAATGGCTAAAGTAAGAGGGCCATAATTAAATTTAGTTTCGCCCTTTAAAAGTTCCCAATTACCTTCAATATCTCTTCTATCAAGGTCAGGTGACCCGTCAATAATATAGTAAGAAGCTTTATATTCCTTAGCAAGTGAAATTGCTAACAAGGTCTTCCCTGTGCCTGGTGGACCTTGTAGTAAAATTCCTATACAATTACCCTTATCAAGAGAATCTATTAAGCTTTTTAAATAGTCAAATTCGTCTTTTTGTTGGATATATTCAATTTTTTTTTTAGAAATAGTATCAGATATAATTTTCCCCCTCCTTTTTACGCTATTAGATGTAATTTTTTAATTAATTATTAGATTTCTTTAGAATTGCATTATAAAGCATAATTTTAGCTGTGAATAACTAAAATTTACCGATTTTCGGCCTTTTGTAATTAAATTATATTTTTAGTCCATATATAAATGGTATCTCTACACAGAATTTCAATAAAAAACATTTATAAAGGAATTTTTTTTAAAAACCCTTAGTTTCATTTGGAAATATTTCTTCCACAAAATTTACAATTTCCATGAGAATTCAAAAAAACTCTATTAATTTCAAATCCAGATCGTTCAATAACTAAATTTGAACATTTAGGACAATAAGTGTTTTCGTATTTCGAATTAGGCAAATTTCCTAAATAAACAAATTCTAAACCGATTTTTTTTGCGATATCATATGCTTTATATAAAGTTTTTATTGGAGTTGGATTAATAAGACCATGTTCATGAGATTTGTAATGTGGAAAAAAACGAGTAATATGAAATGGAGTTTCTTTTCCCAGATCAGTAATTATCCTTTCTGAAATTGATTTAATTATTTTTTCATCGGTGTTAAAATCTTCGATAAGAAGTGTTGTTATTTCTATGTGTACGCCATGATTTTTCGCTAATTTTGCATTTCTCCATACATTTTCTATGTCGCTATCACAATATCTTTTGACCATAAAACTATCACCTTTAATATCTATATTCATGGCATCTAATCCGCTTTTCACCAATTCTTTTAATACTTCCTCAGTCATATATCCATTAGTAACATATGTATTGTATAGCCCTTCCTTTTTTGCTAATTTAAAAACATCTAAGGAATATTCAAATAGTAGTGTAGGCTCATTAAACGAGATTGATGTTCCCTGGCAATTATTTTTTATAGCTAGCTCGATTACTTTTTCTGGGGAAAGATAATCTTTTGCCTTTCTGGCCAAATCAACAATATTTTCTTTAGGATGTGAAATATGGTGATTTTGACACCAAAAACAATTGAAGTTGCATCCATAAGTACCAACGGTTATAGCTGTACTTCCAGGATGATAATGAAATAATGGTTTTTTTTCTATAGGATTGAAAGATAAAGCAGGAATTAATCCATAAACAATTGTATAGATAACTCCGGCTATATTAATTCGAGTTTGACAAAAACCAACTTTTCCTTTTGCTATTTTGCATTTTCTTTCACAACTTAGGCATTGGGAGAATTTTTCATTGATTTTTTCATAAAATCTTGCTTCTCTTAGAAATTTTTGATTAATTAAATCCATCTGAACACAATTTATACAATATTTAAATGATATTTATCAGGAGATTATAATTTCCATTCATATTTCTTAATCATTTTTGTGAAATTGTAAATGATAATCAATAAATTCTATAGTTTCGCCGATATTTATAACATTAATAATTAAACAATATAGAAAATATAAAATTATATTTTATCGAGTCTTCATAATCGGCATCATTAACCTAAATATTTTAGCGTAAACGATTCTAATTAACTTGAAATCAAACAGATACCTTATCAACCTTAATAGTAAATATTTCTTCGGTTTATATGTGCTAAAATCTTTGTCGTATGTTATGCTTCTTATATAAAAGTTTTTCTTAAAAGACGATAGTAGCAAAGAGTAAGTAATAATCGCAACGACATCCCAGGCTCGTTTAATGTGATCTTTAGGGTAATCTAATTCTTCGCCCATTGCCATTCTGACAATTTCAATGATATGATATAAATCTATTTTACTTCTCAACAACTCCTTAGTAGCCCACATTAAATAAAGACATCCTCCACAGTAAGTTATTAGTGCTTTTGCGCCGGTCTCTTCTGCTTCCTTAAATTTTTTTACTCCTTCAGAGATCATATCAAAAGGTAGAGAAATATTCTTAACCCACGATGCCCCGGCTCCAAACCCGCAACATAAGGAATCTTTTTTAATATGTTTCATCTCAAGTATTTTACAACCGCATTTCTCCAATATTGTTCTTGGTTCCTCCCAATATCCTCCTAGTGCTTTAGAAAAGCAGTTATCGTGAACGGTAACCGTTAGATTAAGTTGGTTTTGAAGATTGATTTCTCCAGAGCTAATATTATCCAATAACCAGCGATGAAAATTTATAAAATTCTGATCGTGTTTCACCCCCATTTCCTTCGGGTGGACTTCCTTGAAGAAATACTCAACAGCATCTAATGTGGCAACAACATTTTTAACGCCCCAACTATCAAAATCTCTTTTTGTCCTCTCAGCTATCTTTTTTACAATATCTAAATATCCTCCTTGGTATAAGTAAGCACCTCCTTCCCATTGGTCGATCCGATCAATAGGTTTGAAGCAATCAAGCAATCTACTACCCCCAATGATAAATGGGAATATATGTGTATAGTTTCCAATTAACAAAACAGTATCCTCGTTCTTAGGGATGTAATGCATCCACCTGTATATCCATCTTCTTTCTCGATTAGATAAAAACAAATTTAGAAGTTGCCAAATGTTACGATCTTCAGTGGGACAAACAAAATAGTAAAGGGGAGGCGCACCTCTCTCTTTATACAAATCATTCCATCTCTCGAGTATCAATTGATATGGATTAGCGTTTTGAGGGCAGTATAGATTGCAAGATAAACAAGTATTGCATTTTTCAAGTACATAATTTGACTTTCGACCTTCGATTAAATTTTGAATCTCTTCTTTTGCTTCATCCAAAGGTAATTGTAGAACTGGACATAGATGAAAACAAAGCCCACACAAATCACATAAGTCTTCTCTGAAAGCCGGAGTTCTTTTAATTTCCACCATTTTTAATACGCCTCGCTATACGGTGGTGGATCTTCTGGTAGATCTGCTATTTTAAATGTTTTTTTCGAAGGCAATTTCGGAAGTTGCTTTTTCATGATCCCCCAGAAGAAGTGCTTAGCTCTTTTTTTCTTTGCTTTATTAGACATTGGCTTCTCTCCACATGCCATTTGTAATAATTCGATAATATGATAGATTTTTATTTTCCCTAAATATAATTTTTTAGCTGTACTATAAGTAGCGAGACATCCTGCACAATATACACAAAGCGCATCAACTTTTACTTTTTTAAATTCTTTTATGTTTCTCATTGTTGCTGATCTTATTTTCATTGTGTGATACGCTGAATCCATAGAAAATCCACCCCCAATTCCACAGCACCTCATATTTTCGCGACATGTTTCGATTTCGATTACTTTTACCCCAATTGCTTCTAAAATTTTTCGAGGTAAATCCATGTAGTCATCTCCAAACATTTTTGAATAACAAGAATCTTGAATTGAAACCATCATATCTAATTTATTAGTAATTTGAATTGTACCATTTTCTATTTTTTCCCATAAATATTGGATATAAGATTTAATAGAATCAAATTTATAGGTTAATCCATAATGAGGTAGTACATTTTTGAAAACATTAGTTCCTGCTGTACACAAAACTAGCAAATTCTTAGGTTTTAATATATTAAACCATTTATCTAACCTCTTAGTAACTTGAAATAACTCGTCCTCGTATCCCGTTCGAAATAGTGTTTCTCCACAACAATATTCAAGCCTACCCCTAATGTCTAGATCCTTAAAAAAGCTTGTTTGCGTTAACTCGGCATATGTAATTATGTTACATCCTGGATAAGTAAGCGTGTCGCCTTTTAAAGGAGATAAATCTGCCCATGATTTAACAAGTTCTTTTGTTTTTTTAGGCATGTGGTCCATAACGTAAGATCGGAAGTTAGGGTAGTGCGGATAAAGCGTCATGTAATACTTCCCACGGATTCTTAACCCCTCTTCTTTATATTTTTCATTCCATCTCTGCAAAATCAACTCTGCAGGACGAGCATTTTCAGGGCAATAAAAATTACATGAATGACAACTTTGACATTCTTTTAGCACTCGTTTTGTTTCATTCCCAGCGATTAATTTTTTCATTTCCTCAATAGATTCTTCAATAGAAAGTCCCATTACGGGGCAATTATGAAAACATTCTCCACATAGAGTGCAAGCTTCTTCATTAAACGGAGAAAAAAAATCTCTATCAACAGGTTCAATTTTAGTCATTTCAAACTCAATTATTTTATTCTTTATCTCTTCTTGATTTTAATAATTCACTTAATTATTATTGGCTTAAAAGTATATAATCTTTTAAAATCATTATTACAGATGGTTTTTTAAGGTGCTATGATTAAAATTATAATATAAAAGAAAGTAAGATTTCCTAATATGATTCCTACATCTTTTAACGAGCTTCTACCGGCTAAATCCGTTCGAATTTTCCTAAAAATATACATTATTCCAAAAGGAAAGAAGACTACTGGTAGAAATATAATGTATTGAGTAACAACTAACGAAACTATAGCGATTGTCAGCGATATTATAGATGATATCCAGATTATTAATCGTGAAGCTTTTGGAGATAATTTTGATAACGAATCTCCATCAATCATTTCGTGAAGCATTTGACCGGAAAATGCCACAGAAGCTATAGTGAGTAATATTAATAACTCAAATAAAGTTAGATTAGGAAAGTAATTCATAGAAATATCGCCAGCGTTGATTTTTATCATAAAATAAGGTAAAAAAATATGCGATATTCCTAAAATAATATGGTTAATAATAACCAGCGATTTAAATAGGCAATAAAAAATTACGGAAATAACGATGATAGCTAAATAAACTCCTAAGAGTGGGTTTGCTACGATACTATTCATGAAACATACGGTCCCTAATAAAAAACTTGCCAAAGAAATTGTGAATATTTCTTTTCGTCGATAACCCTGTACTCTTTCTAGCGTCTCCTTTTCGTTTGGATCTTCCATATCGATTACATCATTGAGCGTGTTTCCCGTAATGGCATAAAACCCAAATCCAGCTAGTATCCAAATGTGAGCAAAAACATCGTAATTGTTTAAATATATGCTCAATAAACAAGGAACGAGCACAGAAAAAAGATATTCAACCCTTAAAAGTCTAAAACCTTTACTCATCTTTACTCATCCAATCAATTATTGACATATTAAATTAATATATACTATGCTAAAAAGGATTTAAGATTTTATAGAAATTATTTTATACGAATTTTTGGCTATTAATCTCCAATAAAATTAGGTTCTTTTTTGTCGTTTAGAGCAAATACACCAATTTTATATTCTTCAGATTCAGCCGATTTTATCTGCATTTGACGCTCATTTTCAAGGTGTTCTTCTAATGGAGTACTGAGGGCTTCAAAGAATAATTTTTTGGTCCTTGCATATGTTAACATAGGTCCCTTGGCGAGTCGCTCAGCCCATTGTAGAGAAACTTCTTCTAAATCTTCATGAGGTACGATTTCGTTGACAAAACCAAGCTTTTTCATCTCCTCAGCTGAATAGGTGTCTCCAAAAAACGCCATTTGTGTTGCTTGTTGCCATGTGAGCTGACGGCTTAAAAAAATAGTTCCTGCAAATCCCGGAATTAGAGCGAGTTTGGAAAAAGATTGCCTAAATCTCGCTTTTTCTGAAGCAATTATAAAATCACACGAGAGAGCGAGGTTCATTCCAGCACCTACTGCCCAGCCATTCACAGCCGCAATAACAGGTTTTGGATAAAGACGCAAAGTTAAGGCAATTTTATATAGGTCTTTCGTTAAATCGTCCATAACTTGACCTGATGTGCCATTTTCAATACTCGCCTTAAATTGTTTTATATCTCCGCCCGCTGAAAATGCCTTTCCTGAGCCGGTTATTACTAGGCATCTTACAGTACTATTATTTCGAATAGATTCTATAATTTCTAACAGCTTTTTCCCAGAACTTTTATTTAAAGGGTTAAAATTCTCAGGATCTGTTAGTCTTATAATCGCGATATTATCTTTAATTACCAATTCAATTTTTTCGTTCATGTTTTATTTCCTTTTATTTTATTTTTCTTACATCATAATTCGTTTACATATAATACTATCAGTTTTCCATTATATTTTTTTCATATTAACTCTAAAAAAACATTCTAATTGCTAAAACTAGTAAGATTATTGCCACGAAAAATTTTAAATATGTTTTCGACATTTTTTTCGATATTTTTGCCCCAAATATCGAACCAAATATAGCGCCCGTGGTTATTAGAAGACCAACTAAATAATCTATTTGGCCTAAAAGGCACTTAATGATTGTATTATATATTGCAGTGAAAAAGATTATTGAAGTTGAAATTGCTGTAGAATTATGGATAGGAAAACCCAATATTATGTTGAGGGAAGGAGTATTTATAATACCTCCACCAATGCCTAGTAGGTTTGCAACAAAACCTGCTAATATAAATAATGGAATAGCTTTTTTTAAATTGGTTTTATAATCGTAATCGTGCAATGAGAATTCTCCCTTTTCTGGATTTTTACTTGTTAATCCTCCTTTTGTTTTAATAGCTTTATGGATCATATTTAATCCTGCCACGAGTAATGTCAATGCAAATAGAATCTTTAACATTGAATTATCGATTTGAATAAATGAAAATAGAATAGTGGCTAAAACGCTCCCTAAAATAGAAAATACACCAAATGTCAAAGCTAATTTAAAACTTGTTCTTTCTTGTTTTAGATAAGTAATAAATCCTGCACAAGAAGACGTTAAAATTATGAATGTAGATGTGTCTATGGCGTTATTAATCGGCATCGAAAACAAAAGTACCATTATGGATACAAAAAAAACTCCGCCTCCAATTCCAGCAATAACTGAAAGAGTTCCTGTTAAAAAACCTAATAATATTAATAAAAATATTGTTGTTAAATCCATAAAAAAAATTATGTAAAATTTATCATAAACTTTCTTGATAATGAGATACTCTGTTAAAAAAATTAAGAATTAAATTGGAAAAAAGTTATTAACTTAATAATTTAAAATTTAAAAAAAAATAAAAATTTAATTAGTTATCTTTTATGCCCGAACCTAACGATAAATTAATAGTTGCGCTAGTTGAATGCTCTAGATGTGGGAATCCGTTTATGATTAAAAAAGGGCAAAATAAATCGGGGGAATTAATATGTGATAACTGCATTAAGCTAGAACAGAGAAAAAAGCAGTTAGCTGATTCAGTAATCGAATCACAAAAAAATTTAGAAAACTCGATTAAGGGTTATAAAAGTTCTCTAAGAGTTGCTAAATCTCAACAAATAAAGCAATTATATTTTGATAAACTCAAAAAAACTTCAACTGTATTAAATAATTCAGTGGAACTTCTTAAGAAAATAGAGGAAACTAACGACGAGAAATACATAGAACAATATAAAAAGTTATTTGAAAAAATGAAAAAAGAATACGCTGAAAACAAATAAGATTATAATTTTAGAAATATAAATGCCATATTCATCATTCGTTTTGGAGAATAATACTTCGCATCTATTTTCATTAGTGTCGAACTAAATTTGACAAAAAGGTTCCAAATTTTTCTGAAAATTAAATTTGAGCGATATTTATTGCGTAACTTTATTAAATTTTTTTCTGTTTTTCTCGGATTAATCGATTGTAGTAAGGAAATTTTCATTAGTATCCCATAGACTCCAAATTGTTTTAAATACTTGAAATTATAGCGCTGGAATAATCCTAAAATGTGCTCAATTTCATATCTACGATAATGACCAATTATCTTATCTTGTTTTGAATAATATTTCATCCTATGTGGAACTGTAATTACAGCAAATCCGCCCTGTGTTAATATTCTTTTTATTTCAGAGATAGCTAAATCATCATTTTTTACGTGTTCTAACACATCTAAAGCAAGTACCAAGTCAAATGTATTGTTTTTATACGGTAATTTTACAACATCTCCACATAAAGGGTTCTGTTTAGAATATTGCTTTAAAGGTATAGCAGATATGTCGTAATACGATTTATTTTGTACATTTTCTAAGGCGTAAAGAAGAGAGTTTCCTGAACAACCTAAATCTATCGCGTTTTTAAAGGTTTTACTTTTACCAATTATTTTTATTAATAAATCAAATTTACATCTAATTCCGGGAGAAAGATCGTATTCAGAAAGATTTCTAGCTGAAAAATTTTTATGGAGGTCGTAAAACTCTTTTAAACTCATTAACTTTTATCAATTCTTTAAATCTTCTTAAGATAATAACCAAATATTGGGATAAATAAAAAATATTTATTACTTTCTATACTTTGTATAATCAAAACTGAATTAAATTTTTTAGTATTTAATTTTTTTATGTAGAGATCTAAATCTTTGATTAAACTGGCCCTGTTTACGCTTGGGATCCATGGAAAACTTGAACAAAAATGTTCCACGAGTCTAAATTTGTTTGAAAAATATTGAGGTATCTTCCTTCCTATTTCGGGGTCTGCTCCTGCATCTTTAAGGCTATTATATAACTCTTTCTTTAAACCCGTGTCAGGATACTCAATAATTCCTCCAAAATCGGGCTCGTCAAAAATCAAAAAAACTCCGTTATGTTTCAAAATTCTATGAATTTCTGTTAAAATATAATTAAATTCCATTTCCCACAAGAAATAACAAGAAGTAATAACAACATCAAAAAAGTTATCTTCAAAGTTATTATTTAATATATCCATCGTTATGAGCTTTGCATCGATAAGATTTTTCTCTAAGTTGGCACTTGCGTATTCGATTTTATTTTTATCCGTATCTATACCGAATAAGTTTAAATTATATTTTATTCCAATTTCTTTCAGTAATTCGCCAGTTCTGCAACCTAATTCTAATAAATTTTTTCTATGAGAGAATTCTGCTTTTTCGTATAAACGATCTCTTAATTCAGCAGTCCATGTTAATTGCTCATTAAATTTTTTCTCCCAATTAATCATAATTACCACTTTTATCCAAATTTAAACTATTATATTAAAAATAAATGAAATTTCGCATTATGAATTCAGAAGTAAATTACATTTAAAAAATTAAGTGAGATCTTTAAAAATTTTCAATTTTCGCTATTTCAGTATCATTTTTAAACGTAATTTAATTAATTACAATTATCATTTAAGATAATATTTCGAATAAAAATTAATATAATTTGATTAAACAATGAAACTCAAACAAATTTCTGTGTTTCTCCCTAACGAACCAAGACAACTAGCCAATTTCTTCGAATTCCTTAAGGAAAATAAAATATATATCAAATCTATAACAGTTGCCGAAACAGAAGATTATGGATTATTATTGCTTTTAGTTAAACCATTTGAGAAATGCGTTGAGTTATTAGAAGATAACGATTATATGCATTCAGTTACAGAAGTTATAGCAGTAAGGCTTAAGGATAACATTTCTCAATTGTATAACATTGCTAAAACGCTTGGAGATAACAAAGTTAACATTGAATATTTATATACATTTGCTGAAAAATTGTCAGAAACTAGAACTACGACAGTATTAAGATTAGACGACAACGAAAATGGATTTCAAGTGTTAAAAAAGAATGGTTTTGATGTAGTAGAAGATTTTGAACAATAGTCTAGTAAAAAAATTACTGTTTTTAAGAATACCACTTCAATTTTTCAGTTTCAATCGTTCTACTAAAATTTTTATAGCGTATGCTGCTTCATGAGGTGTATAAAAAATTGGAGCTTTTTCTTTTTTGGCAAATTTCTTTAGATCTTTAAAATTTTCTCCAAAGAAAATTAAAGGTATAATAGGTTTTAACCTGCCAGTTTCGTTCCAAGCTTTTATCATTCCACGATAATGCTCGTCAGAGCTCATTTCTAAGAAAGGGGGTATTACCAAGCACGGAACAACTATATCTATTTCTGAATCTTCTAACATGGCTTTGGTTATTTCGTAATACTGTTCCTCACCAGCAACGCCTATCATATCAAGTGGGTTCTCTATCTTTACTAAAGATATTAGGTGAGGCGATACTCTTTCTTTAAGTGTATCAGAAAATTCTACTAGTTTTAAATTAAACTCTTCCGCTTTATCACTGAATAAAACAGAGCTCCCTCCACTATTAGTTAACACTCCTATCTTTTCACCTTTAGGAATTGGTAAGAAAGAGAATGTTTTACAAGCGGTAATAAAATCGGAAGCATTTTCGCATAATGTTGCTCCAGCTTGTTTAATGGATGTTTTCAACATTTTATAATTTGTTGCTATCGAACCTGTGTGGCTACTTGCCGCCTTCATTCCAGATGAAGTTCTTCCTCCTTTTAAGACAATAATTGGTTTAATAGGAACAATAGATTTTAAAGATTTTAAAAATTTTCTTCCATCTTCAATCGTTTCCATGTAAATACAAATGATTCGACTGTTAGGATCTTCTCTAAAAAATTCAAGAACATCGACAAAAGAAATATCAATGTTATTTCCAATATTAGCGAATTTTGAACATCCTAGATTTTCTCTTTCCATCGCATAAAAACTGGCACATCCGAACGAACCAGATTGGCTAATCATGCTAATAGTTCCTGGGGGCGCTGCTTGAATAAACGAAGCGTTAAGGCCTATGTCTATGTTTTGTATTCCTACACAATTAGGTCCCATAACTCGAATGCCCACTTTTGCACATTTTTCTGCGATTCGTTTTTCGGTTTTTTTACCTTCTTGATTAATTTCCCCAAAACCAGCAGTAACTATTATTATTCGTTTTACTTGTTTTTCTATACATTGATCTATTACGCCATCAACTGCTTTTGCTGGGACTAAAATTATCACGAGATCTACATCTTTTGGGACATCTAATATACTTTTATAACAATTTAATCCTAAAATTTCGTTGCTTTTTTGAGTTACAAGAAACAATTCGCTTTCTAAATTTTTATTTTTTAGAATGTTAATAGTAACTGCGTTTCCGAACTTTCTAGGATTTGCGGTTGCTCCTATTACGGCTATACTTTTAGGAAAAAAAAAATTGTGCATTTAAGATTCAATCTCCTCATAAATTGCATTTTGAGGGCAAACTTCGATACATACTTTGCACCCCCTACAAGTAGCTTGATCGATTATTACTTTATTTTCACTATCTTCAAAATTTAGCGCAGAACATCCAAATTTATTAACACATATAAGACATCCAACGCATTTGTCTTGATCTACTTTTACTATAGGTGGTTTTATATGTTGTACCCGAAATTGATTAGCTTCTACTAAAGAACATAAGTGTCGAGAGATAAAAACTCGAACACCTTCAGCCTTAACAGCTAATTCTAGCTTTTCTATAGTTTTGATTAGATTGTTAGAATCTTCTACCCAAATCTTATCCGAAGATACGCCACAGCCCTTTACGAGATCTTCTATGATTACGCGAATTCCCTGTTCTTTTGTAAGCGTAATACCTGTACCTGGATTGTCTTGAAATCCCGTCATACTAGTCGATCTATTATCTAAAATAACAACTAAAATGTTATTTTTGTTATAAACAGCGTTTATTAAAGCCGGTATACCAGAATGGAAGAATGTGGAATCGCCTAATATTGCTAACACGGGATTTTTCTCCGGTTGAATTTTAGCAATTCCGTTTGCTAAACCAATAGAGCCCCCCATACAAACTTCAGTGTCTATTCCTTCAAGGGGTTTGTATACTGCTAGCGTGTAACAACCAATATCCGAAGAATTAACGAACTTAGTTTTCATCTTCTTTTCTACTTGTTTAATTGCGTAAAAAGTTGCTCTATGACCACATCCAGGACATAAAATAGGAAGCCTTGGAGGTATAATCATCATATTTTCTGGCACAGATACTTTTTCGTAGGGCAATCCAACCAAACTTGCAATATTTTCTAAATATATTTCTGCAGAGAATTCACCATTTTGAGGAAACAAGTCTTTGCCATGAATTTTTAGTTCATTTGAGATGCCTTCTTCGAAAGCAATTTGCTTCATGATATTTTCAAGGAAAGGTTCGAGTTCCTCAACTACTAAGATTTCGTCAGAGTGAGCAAATAATTTCTTAATCAATTCTTTAGGTGGTGGATAAACTAATCCAAGTTTTAAAATTGAAACTTTTTCAGAAATGCCGTAATAATTAAGGGCATCTAGCAATTGAGAGTATGGTATGCCAGCAGCAACAAATCCATATCTAACGCCGTTAATTTTATCTTTTGATAATTTTAACGAGTTAAAAGGAAATTGGTCAGCAAATTCAGAGATTTCATCTAACCTTTCTAACAATCTAACACGCAAAACTCGTGAGTGTGATGGCAAACAAACCCATCTGGAACGATCCCAATCAAAACCGTAATCGCGATTAATTTCTTTAACTTCTCCAAGAATAACGTCTCCTCTCCCGTGGTTCAACCTAGTTGTAGTCCGAAATAATACTAAAGAGTGATATTCTTCCGAAAAATCAAAAGCGTATTTTATCATATCTTTTGCTTCTTGTGGCGTCGCGGGTTCAAACACCGGTACTAAAGCGTGAAGCCCAAAATATCGATTATCCTGTTCATTTTGAGAAGAATAGCAATTAGGATCATCTGCTGAGATCACCACCATTCCACCTCGAGCTCCAGCATAACACGCCGTCATGAACGCATCTGATGCGACATTTAACCCAACATGCTTCATTACCGCAACTGAACGTACATTTGACATAGATCCGCCGTATGCTACTTCAAAACCTACTTTTTCGTTAATACTCCATTCTAATTTGAGATGTGGAAAATATTTTTGCATTTCAGCTAAGGTTGGTAATATCTCGGACGATGGAGTGCCAGGATATCCCGCACCAATGACAACACCTGCTTCCAAAATTCCGCGAGCAATTGCTTCATTGCCTAACATTACGATTTTTTTTCCGGGATTGTTTTCTGCATAGTAAGGTTTACTCATTAAAATCCCTCCTTATGTTTTTTCCTTTTTCAATTCCCATTTCAAATGCTTTTTTATTTACATCGTGTAGTTTTGTTGGGAGATAGCTCAAAATAGCCTGTATAAGAGACTCCTTTTTAAGGGGTATAGCTTCTGAACCTAACAGTACGCCTAGCATTACAACATTCATGGTTCGAAGGTTTCCCAAAGTCATTGCCATCTCATCAGCATTTATAAAATATATGTTTTGAGAAACATTCTTCAAAAATTCACTTATTTGTTCTATATTTGGATAGTCCATACCCATTTGATGAATCATAGGAGGAATAATGATGTTTTTATTTATTAAAAAGACAGTTTTTGGCCCAGCATAATTAAAAATCCTAACAGCCTCACTTGCTTCAAAAGCCAAAATAGTATCGGTTTTCCCCCGTGGAACAAGTGGCCCTTCTACTTCAGTACCAAATCGAAGATATGACGCAACTGAACCACCTCTCTGGGCCATACCATGCGTTTCTGCAGTTCTAACTTTATAATCTTCCAATAAAGCAGCATATGAAAGAATTTGTGCTGCTCTAATAACGCCTTGGCCACCCACCCCTACATTCAATAAATTATAACTTTTAATTTCCATGATTAAATTTCGTTAAAAATTAAGAGATTTACTATCTTTAATAATTTTAATTAGGCTCTTAAATTTAATTAAAATATTCGGTATTTACGATAATGGGTTCCCATTATTATCCCATTCATAGGTTAAAAGATTTTAATAAATCAAATTTAAGCACGAATAATTTGAATTTTCAACTTTATAATCTATGCTATAGTAGAATGCAAAAAGATAGGCTACAAATCAAACAGAAAACAAATAGAAAATTAAAGAAAACCCAAATATGAGTAGGATGTATTAATTTCACATTTTATGGCGACTTTTTCCTTATTAAGTTCTTAATAAAATCGTACATTTTACAATTTTATTCTTTACGATCGAAAATTTTTTACACTAATTTGGATAATATTTTTGAAATAAATTGATTTTTATTCCATGAAATTCGAGAAAAATATTTTTTTTTAATTAAAATTATGAGTTATCTTAGCAATTATATTTAATTCTAAGATTATATAGTTAAAATAACATAGATATTATTTCAAACCAACTTATAACATGTAAATTTATTGAATATTCAAATAGAGCGTTTGTAAATTTAGCGAATTTTTCGAAATATTTTTATATCTGAATGATCTTTATTATGATAGAAAATTTCGATTTTCTATTTGTAGTGGAATGTTTCTATTTTAGCCCATAATTTATTCCTCCACGAATGAGTTTTTCCCGCTAAATATATTCACATTCCATTACTTAGTTTTTTTTTCTTACGCGTTGTAATTCCTTTTTAATCGTAATTGAAAAGAAAATGGTAACATAAATATTATTATATTCATCGATCTAAAATATAGTAAAAGTCAAAACAAAAGTCAACGATAGAATTATAGATAGTAATCTAGATCTAAATGTTCTATCTTAAATAATAAAAATTTTAAATTCTTATTATTCTTCAAACTTATATTGAACTAAATTAAATAACAAAAAATATAAAAAAAAAACAAAAACTCGAGGTCGAATAAAATGGGAAAGTTTGATGGTAAGGTAGCTTTTCTCACGGGTGGAGCTTCAGGTTTGGCAGAAAGAGCCGCTAAGGATTTTGCAGCTGAAGGAGCAAAAGTAGTAATTTTTGATTTTGATAAAGAAAATGGATTGCGTGTCGAAAAAGAAATTAAAGACGCAGGCGGAGAGGTCCTATTTATTGAGGGAGATGTACGAAAATCTGACTTGGTTGAAGCTGGAGTTAAACAGGCGTTTGAAAAATATGAAACGATTGATTTTCTAATTCATTCTGCCGGTATTTTAAAGGATGGAATGATACACAAATTATCAGAAGAATATTGGGACGATGTGATAAATACGCACCTTAAAGGGTTTTACCTAACTTTACAAGCGTGTGCTAAACGATGGATTGGTTATTGCAAAGAAAATCCAAAAGAAAAGATCGCTGAATATCCTGATAGGCGAGTAATTACGATTAGTAGTCAAGCTGCTGAAGGAAATATTGGACAATTGAATTATGCTGCTGCTAAATCTGGGATGATTGGAATGGTTAAAACCGCAGGATTAGAATTAATTCGATACAATATAAAATCTCATGCAATCATGCCTACACTTATCGAAACTCCAATTCTTGGTGAATTATTAAGTAAACAAGAAGGAAAATGGAGAAAATACTACTCAGGAAGAATTCCTTTAGGGATAGGAGAATCAAAATATGTTTCTCAAGTAATATTATTTTTGTGCAGCGATGCCGCTTGGTTTATGAATGGAGAAGTCATAGGAATAAACGGTGGCCGTCTAGATAAAGTCTAAAAACGAAAATATTTTATTTTTATTTTTATTTTTAATTTTTTATAATTTTACTCAAGCTTAGTTTTTTTAAGTTCTTCAATCAATGCAGGTGCTACTTTATGTAGATCGCCAACGATACCATAGTGAGCTACTTGGAAAATCGGAGCATGTGGATCTTTGTTAATTGCAACGATAATTTCTGAATTTTGCATACCAACTAAATGTTGGATCGCTCCCGAAATTCCGCATGCGATATAGAGTTTTGGAGAAACAGTTTTCCCAGTTTGCCCAACTTGTCTATTCTCTCCTAACCAATTTAGTTCTACTGTGACTCTTGAGCCTCCCAGTTCTGCTCCTAAGACCTTAGCCAATTCTTCAATAATTTTAAAACCTTCCATTGAACCAACGCCTCTGCCTCCAGCAACAATTATTTCAGCGTCTTCTAGATTGATGTTCTCCTTTTGTTTGGCTATGATCTTTATGATTTTAGTTACTGTATCTTTTTCTTTAAATTCTTTTTCGATTTTAATAATTCTTACTTTCTTTTTAGCTGTTTTATCAGCTTTAAAAATACCAGGTCTCACGGTTGCCATTTGTGGCCTACTCATAGGAGTACGAATTGTAGCCATGATATTACCCCCAAAAGTAGGTCTTGTTTGCATCAAATTACCCGTTTCCTCTTCGATATCTAACCCCGTACAATCTGCTGTCAATCCGGCATTCAATCGCTTGGCAATTCTTGGAGCAAAATCTCTTCCTGTTGGAGTAGCTCCTATTAATATAATCTCCGGCTTATATTTGGTAATTAAATCAGTTAATGAGTTTACATACAAGTCCGAATAATAGTCTTTTAATATAGCAGATTTAACGTATATAACTTCGTCCGCACCGTATTCACCAATCTCTTCCAATTTATCATCAAATTTATCTCCTAATATGACAAGAGTTAAATTCACATTTAATGTGTTTGATAACTCTCGCCCCTTTCCCAAGAGCTGAAACGCAACTTTATGAATTTCGTTTTTATAATGTTCTGCTATTATCCAAACTCCTTTATACTGTGTTTTATCCACCTTTTCCATTCCTTCTGCCCGTACCAATGTAATGGCATCTACAGGGCATGATTCTATACACGCCCCACATAAATTACAGTCTTCAGTAAAAACAGCAATGTCATCGATAATTTCAACGCCTCCATAAGGACATGAAGTTAAACAAACACCACAGCCTTCACATAAATCAGTATCCACAATAATACTCATCTTCAAACCTCCCTTCATAAAACTTTATCGTCTTTTAGATTATTAACTAATTCAGAAACCATTTCTTCTATAGTGCCGTCCAATATGAGATGCTCTCCTTTTCTTTGCGGAATAAATATTTTCCAAACTTCCGTCATCGACCCGTTTAATCCTATATCTGCCTTATTAGCGCCTAAATCTTCAGAATTTAAAAATTGAACTTCCTTTTCCTGATAAGCTTTTACAATTCCTCCCATACTTGGAGTTCGTGGCTTATTTATATTTTTTAATACAGAAATTAATACTGGTAATTTTGTTTCAATAACAACTACCTCTTCAGTTCTAAACACCCGCTCTACAACAACGAGATCCTCGTCTTTTAATTGAAACTTCAATACATATGTTATTTGAGGGATTCCTAACTCTTCTGCTAATTCTGGTCCTACTTGAGCAGTGTCTCCATCAATTGCTTGAGTTCCACAGATCACAATGTATTTTTCGCCTTTATCTACTTCTCTCAATATTTTTTTAATCGCTAAGGCTAGCGTGTGCGATGTAGCTAACGTATCTGCCCCAGCAAAAGCTCTATCAGTTAAAAGGTACGCTTTATCTACGCCCATTGATAAAACCTCTCGTAAAGCTTGCTCTGTCTGGGGAGGTCCCATGCTTATTGCGATCACTTCACCACCGTACCCTTCCTTAATTGAAAGCCCTAATTCGATCGCATGCTTATCGTGTGGATTAATAATTGAAGGTATTCCTTCTCTTACTAATGTATTGGTTTTTGGGTCTATTTTGACCTCAGAAATACCCGGTACTTGCTTAATACAAACAAATATTTTCATGGTTTCAAATATCCATTTTTTAATGTAGAAAGATAGAATTAAATCGTCATTATGTTATATCAAATTATTAAAAGCCATTATAAAATCTTATTAAATTTATCATAGTTATAGATTATTTTAAGCTTATTTGAAATAAACCTAAAATAATTAAAAATAGAATCTCTATATAATATCAAAAAATTAGAAAATTGAAAAAATTAATTATTTTTTTCTTAACATATGATTAGCGATAACCAATCTTTGTATCTCTGATGTACCCTCATAGATTTCTCCCATCTTTGCGTCCCGAAAATATCTTTCAACAGCATAAGCTTTCATTAAACCATAACCGCCGTGGATTTGAACAGCCTGGTGAGCTGCCATCATCGCAGCTTCAGAAGCTACAAGCTTAGCCATAGATCCAGACAATCCATAATCCATTCCTTGATCGCACATCCACGCAGCTCTATAAGTCAATAACCGGGCTGATTCTATAGCAGTTGTCATATCAGCAATTTTCCACTGAATTCCTTGGAAACGAGATATTTTTTGTCCAAATTGTTCCCGCTCGTTGGCGTATTTAATGGCTGCTTCTAAACACGCTTGACCTAGCCCTACGCATTGAGAAGCTATGCTAATTCTACCGTAATCTAAGATTTGAAGGCCAATCCTAAATCCATTCCCAAGTCCGCCTAATATATTTTCTTCGGGAACTCTAACGTCTTGAAACACTAACTCTGAAGTGTTAGATGCTCTAACTCCTAATTTATCTTCTCTCACACCCACTGAATACCCTGGTGTATCGGCATCTACTATAAAGACAGTTAATTGTTTTCTGGTATCTTTTCCACCTGTCCTTGCAACAACTAGTAATGTTTTTGCAATACCGCCATTCGTCTGAAAAATTTTACTACCGTTTAGTATATATTCATTTCCATCTTTCTCTGCAGTTAGCTGAACACCTCCAGCATCAGAACCTGCATTCGCTTCGGTTAAAGCAAAAGCACCGATCTTATTACCTTTCGCAAGGTCAATTAGAAATTTTTGCTTTTGTTCTTCAGTTCCAAACCTATAAATAGGATAAGCACACACACTCGCGTGAACGCCCGTAGTTATGGCCCAAGACGCATCAACTCGTCCTATCTCTTCAGTTATAATCGCAAAACTTATAGTATCGTTATGCAATCCAGCACCCCCATACTCTTCTGGAATACATGTACCAAAATATTTCAATTCACTCATCTTTTTAAGAACATTTTTGTCCAATTCAGCTTTTTGATCGCTCTCTTGTGCCACTGGAGCAATATATTCTTCCGCAAATTCACGAGTTATTTTTTTGATCATTTTTTGCTTTTCAGTTAATGAAAAATCCATATAAATCCTCTACAATTTATTTATTTCGTATTTTATTACTTTAACTTATACTCTCTTAATCGATTATATATTTTAGTAAATAATCCTAATTAAATTTAGTAGATCAAATGATATAATAGTCTTATTTTTTTTCTAAGAATAACTTTAATTTTTTTTTAGGTTCTCCAGAAGCAAAAAGCTCGTGAAAAGCTTCTCCTTCCATTTGAAACCCATGTTCGTTGTTATATATCCCATCTTGAATCAATCGCTTGCATAAAGCAATTGCTCTACTTGAATTTTTAATCATCAATCCTGCCATTTCTTTAACTCGATTCTCAAGCTCCATCAACGGGACAACTTCATT
>Ga0114922_10000977_pt1 | contig 27360 bp, 16 predicted proteins | sample AartaG_FD_100975 | JGI IMG/M metagenome (GOLD analysis project Ga0114922, IMG submission 100975) | Deep subsurface microbial communities from Aarhus Bay to uncover new lineages of life (NeLLi) - Aarhus_00045 metaG | ecosystem: Environmental > Aquatic > Marine > Oceanic > Sediment | place... | reverse complement strand
GGGTTTAACAAACTGTTCGGCCTTTAGCACACTTCTTAAGCGGAGCAATTAACCGTATTAAATCACCGCTTTTAAACTAATTAAATAGATCGCAGGTAAATAGTCAAGCGAATTTTTAGAATTTATGCCAGTAAATGTGAAAAAACTTTTATAAATGAAATTGTTAACTTAGCTGGGAACTCTCGGAAATACTTAACAGGGGCGCTTTGCTAAACACCCCTACAACCTCACTGCAGAGGAAAGATAATGAGGATCCCCCAAATCTTGCGAAGTCGATAAATTGCCTTCAATATTTGCCACAAAATATCTAAATTACCTTAATATAAGATACCTGTGTAACCGTTGAAATTTCGCCATTAAATCCCTTCCTATAATAAAAACCGAGCCGTATAAGGCTAACGAGGTTCGGCAATCCACTATCAATTGAGTACCCGAATAAGTTGCTTTATTGAATAAAACTCCATAACTTAATGTATTATTTTGTTTTATAACGGTCGGGGGCATCAAAAACATCAATGGCATTAACTCGCGACAGGGAATTAGCCGAATGAATGACATCCCTGGGAATATAGTACTGGTCTCCCTTGCGGTAGACTTTCATATCACCGCCAATTGTCAACGACATTTCTCCCTCAAGCATTATGCCCCACTGGGCGCAATGTGAATGCGGAGGAATTTCTCCGACCGGCTGAATATCGAAAAACACTGCCTGTTTGTTGGCGCCCTGCAGCAGCCGGCCCCGGATGCCATCAATCTGAATATCGATTTCCGGCAGGTTCCGTATCATATCGGGATAGACTGTGCCATCCCATGTTTTAATTTCATTACCCATATCTTGTCCTTATAATTTATGAACGGTATACGATTTTGGCAAATCGGACTTTATGTCCGCGACGCATGGTTTCTCTGGCAATATATTTGATCATTTCAACAGCAGCATCTTCTTCGTCTCAACATAATCACCTGCCTGGATCTTGTAAAAGTACATACCGGAAGACTTATCTTTAGCATTCCAGGCTACCCGATGATAACCAACCTTCTGGTTTTCGTCTACAAGGGTTTCAACTTTCTGGCCGAGGACATTATATATGTCAAGTTCAACATCGCTATCTACCGGCAATGCATACTTGATCTCAGTTCTGGCGTTGAACGGGTTGGGATAGTTCTGCTCAAGGGTGAAGTTTGTTGGCAGATAACCTTCCTGACCCTCAATACCCGATGCTAAATCAACGCTAACATCGATTGAAACGTTTACGGGAGAGTTGGATGCGACATTTACAGTAGCGCCGAGGAATAAAACGTTATCCGGTATTTCGGTCATGTCGAATGCAAACTCGACATTTTCACTTTCGCCGGGAGCAATTGTCCCGGTTATCGGGTCGATTTGCAGCCATCTGGTATTTTCGGCTAACTCATATAAACCAATCCAGTCATTTGCACCGCTCTGTCCGAGGCAGATAAGCAGGCCGAAATCAGGATCCCATTCTTTTGTAAAACCAAGACCGCCAGCAAAGTCATCGCCACCATGATCGACAGCCATAAACTGAACGCCGGTCATGCAGCCGTTGATCGGATCAAACTGAGCAATCGTTAACCTGGCGCCGACTTCCTGCGCAAAGACCCACAGCCATGGACCATCAGGAGAAACATCATCCCAGGCGATTCCAAAACCGAATTCTAACGGCGCCTGTGGGTATGAACCGATGATATTGCCATCACGATCGAACTCTATTAAATTGCTGCCCGCGTAGAAGATTCCCCAGAAATGATCTGTGGCCGGATCATAGGCAAGGCCAATCCCAGCAGCGTTGTTAGGATTGGGAATAGTACCGACGACCTCACCGGTTGCCGGATCGAATTGGCTTATAATATAAGTATCGTCTTCAACACCATAAATGTACTGACCATCCCAGGTTAAATCGAGCCAGCCCCAACGGCTGGTTCCCTGTTCATGCATATCAACCAGGCTGCCATACCGGTCAAACTGGTAAAGGTAATTGGGATCATCGCCACTATTAGCGCCGGAAACCCAGAAATGATCCTGCGCAAAAACCGCCCCTAATAGCTGGTAATCACCGCACTCATCTTCAACATTGAAGTAGGCCACTTCATCGCCAAAGTCTAAAATAGCCGGCGGTTCGCCGTTTGAATTTCCATTAAGAGCAAAAGTTGCTTCATCATCAGGAATAACATTTCTGGCCTCAACATCCGATGGATCAGCCTGGCCAATCACCGGCGTATCGGCAAATGAAGGCTCCCGGGTGTTCATCAGACGTTCGTTATAAACAAAAGAGATATTGTATTCGAGTTCTCCGTCGCCGGTGTTGGTGATTTCTCTGCAGACAGTCTGAATTTCGCCATGGTTCATCTGAACAATAATTGGGTTGTCATCCACTTCCATCATCGGAGCTGTCAGGGCAAAATCCTGTGTGGTGGTTTGATTCTCTTCCACAACAACATCCTGTACTGTTAATGGATTGTGATATTCAGCAGAGGCTGTGATTGAATATGTGCCGGGAAAAAGCTCTAAAGTATAAACACCATCAGGACCGGTCTCATCCGGGGCGCCCCCGGCCTGAACAGCAGCGCCTTCAATCGGATTGCCGGAAGAATTGTCCGTAACGACACCTGTAGCCCAGCCTGGCTCAAAATTGCCGCCACCTATCAAGGTGAAATCGTCGACATACCAGCCGGGATACTGAACGATACCATCACTGCCGAAATCAAAACGAAATATAACTAACAGTCCAGAATATGCCGAAAGGTCAAAAGTCTCGAACTGCCAGCTTTCCCCAACATCATGACCGGTGAAAATTTCTTCACCGGCAAGCGGGTTGGATGAATTGGCAACATCATCATAACCGCCATCCGGTACAATAACTTCCCAGGTAGAGCCTGCATCGGTGGAAATCTTTACATTTCCGCCATCGTAACGGGCTTCAATATCATACCAGTGCCGGAAACATAGCACTGCATTCGATGACAACTCGAATGGAGGAGTTGTTAAAAGTGTTAATGCATCGCTAGTATAATTACCTCCTAAGGCAGTTGCCCAGAGATTTACTCCAGAATAAGCTTCAGCCGGACCTGATGTGGGAGTTCCCCATTCCCAGATGCCATCAGATGACTCAAAAACACCAGTTGACTCAAAATCATAGCAGATAAAATGAATATAAGACAGATGAGTATAATTGATTTCATCATTGTTGGGATTTTCATCGCCACTGAGTTCGGTAGAAGCGGTTAGGATATAGACGCCTTCTTCGTCGGAAGTGAAATCCGGGAAGGTAACATCCTCATAACCATCCACTGGCAGATTAGCAATGGTAGCTGTTTCATTATAAAGCTCGGTGCTGTTGAACTCAATAATTAAACGGACATCGAAAGTCTCTGAATTTTGGCCTCTGTTCCTGATAGTGACCTCAGGTGTAATCGGATCGCCAACCCGACCCAGATCGCCTGGTGATATGAAAGCATGAGGGGAAACATCATGATCCATTGGTGTGCCAACAATGACAGCGTAATCCTCAGTTTCACCCCAAAAAGTGGGATGAGGATCACATGCGCTGTTTTCGCCCGGATCAGTAAAATACTGCTCAATTATGCGCAGTCTTGTTTCACCATAATCAGCATCCCGTGGAACTGCGATATCATAGGTTAACGTGGCATCGACTCCACATCCGAGATAATAACTTTCATCCGATCCGAAAATTTCATCCTGGTTCCAGTCAATCCAGGCCCGAACATGCTCTGTCCATACCCCCTCTGAGTAGAAGGTTACAGAAAGAGTATATGTCTGTTCCGGCTCAACATAAGTGTAAAGATGAGTATAATCTCCATAACTATCGGAACCTTCCTGACCGGAGTTATTGTTTATATCACCGAATGTAACATTGGTGATCCAGTCGTCTGTTGTATTTAGATAAGTGGAAAGGCAGTAATCTTCAGTATCGAGTACTATACCGCGATCTTGAAGGTCTTTAAAAGCCTTTCTTTCCTCCAGGGTCATAGGTGGTTTTTGAGGTTCAATCGTGCCGGCTCCCGCTAAGCTAAAAATAAAAATCGTCAGAACCGCAACGATTACAAAATTTACGCTTTTTAACTTCATTATTACTCCTTAATATTTGATCATTTCAACAGCAGCATCTTCTTCGTCTCTATATAATCACCCGCCTTGATCTTATAAAAGTACATGCCGGAAGACTTATCTTTAGCATTCCAGGCAACCCGATGATAACCAGCCGGCTGGTTTTCGTCTACAAGGGTTTCAACCTTTTGGCCCAGTACACTATATATGTCAAGTTCAACATCGCTATCTACCGGCAACGCATACTTGATCTCGGTTCTGGCGTTGAACGGGTTGGGATAGTTCTGCTCAAGGGTGAAGTTTGTCGGCAGATAACCTTCCGAACCTTCAATACCCGATGTTAAATCAACGCTAACATCAATTGAAACGTTTACGGGAGAGTTCGATGTTACATCTATAGTAGCGCTGAGGAATAAAACGGTATCGGGCACTTCATTCATGTCGAATGTAAACTCGACATCTTCGCTTTCACCGGGAGCAATTGTCCCGGTTATCGGGTCGATTTGCAGCCAGTTAGCAGTTTCGGCTAACTCGTATAAGCCCAACCAGTCATTTGCACCGCTTGCACCGCCCTGTCCAAGACAGAGAAGCAGACCAAAATCAGGATCCCATTCTGCCGTAAAGCCAAGACCGGCAGCTAAATCATCGCCATTATTATGGTCAATAGCCATAAATTGAACGCCGGTCATGCAGCCGTTAATCGGGTCAAACTGGGCAACGGTTAATTCGGCGCCGGTTTCCTGCGCAAAGACCCACAGCCACGGACCATCAGGAGAGACATCATCCCAGGCTATTCCAAAAGCGGATGATAGCGGCGCCTGAGGGTATGAACTAATGACATTACCATCACGATCAAATTCTTTGATATTACTGCCAAACCAGTTAATCCCCCAGAAATGATCTGTTGCCGGATCATAAGCGATGCCAAGACCGGCCGCAGTAGGATTGGGAACAGTACCGACGACCTCACCTGTTGCCGGATCGAATTGGCTGATAATATCAGTATCGAAATCAGTACCATAAATATATTGACCATCCCAGGTCAAATCAAGCCAGCCCCAACCGCTGGTTCCCTGTTCATGCATATCAACCAGGCTGCCGTTACGGTCGAACTGGTAAAGGTAATTGGGATCATCACCACTATTACCGCCGGAAACCCAGAAATGATCCAGCGCAAAAACAGCGCCTAAAAGCTGGAAATCACCACACTCGCCTTGAAGATTGAAGTAAGCCACTTCATCGCCAAAATCTAAAATAACCGGCGGTTCACCGTTTGAATTTCCATTAAGAGCAATAGCTGATTCATCAGCTAAAACAGCATTCTTGGCCTCAATAACCGATTGATCAGCCTGGCCAATCACCGGCTCATCGGCAAATGAAGGTTCCCGGGTGTTCATCTGAGGATCCTCATAAACAACAGAGATATTGTATTCGAGTTCTCCGTCGCCAGTGTTGATGATTTCTCTGCAGACAGTCTGAATTTCGCCATGGTTCATCTGAACATCAATTGGGCTGTCATCCATTTCCATCATCGGAGCTGTCAGGGCGAAATCCTGCTCGGTTGTTTGACCCACTTCAACAACAACACCCGGTACTGCTAATGAGTTATAATATTCGGCAGAGGCTGTAATTGAATATGTGCCGGGGAAAAGCTCTAAAGTATAAACTCCGTCAGGACCAGTCTCATCTGAATTGACGCCAGTCTGTACGATTGCGCCCTCAATAGGATCGCCGGAAGAATTGTTTGTAACAACACCGGTAACCCAGCCCGGCTCGATCCCGCCTCCACCCATCAGGGTGAAATCATCGACATACCAGCCTGGAAATCCATAACTACTCCAAAAAGGAATGCCGAAATCAAAGCGGAACATAACTAACATGCCGATATAAGCAGAAAGATCAAATGTCTCAAACTGCCACATTTGGCCTTCATGACCGGAGAAAATTTGTTCTCCATTAGGCGGATAATCTGGGTCACCAAGTGGGTTCGTGTACCAGGCAATAGCATCATATCCACCGTCCGGCACAATAACTTGCCAGGTAGCGCCTTCATTGGTGGAGATCTTTACATTGCCGCCTACCAAACCCCACATATAGCCCCCATCTTCAACGCAGTCTACAGTTTGATACCAGTGCCAAAAACCTAACACCGGATTATTCGATGACAATCCGAACGCAGGAGTTGTTAACAAAGTCAATGCGTCCGGAGGATAATCACCATCCAGAATAGTCGCCCAGAGATTCACTCCAGAATGAGCTTCAGCCGGACCAGAAGTGGGAGTTCCCCATTCCCAGATGCTATCCGATGACTCAAAAACACCGCTTGACTCAAAATCGTAATACACTATCCGAGAAAATACCTGGTAAGAATGATCGATTTCATCATTGTCGGGATTTTCATCGCCACTGAGTTCGGTAGAAGCGGTTAGGATATAGACGCCCTCTTCATCGGGAGTGAAATCCGGGAATGTAATGTCCTCATAACCATCCACCGGCAAATCGGTAATAGTCTCTGTTTCATTGTAAAGCTCGGCGCTGTTTAGTTCAATGATTAACCGGACATCGAAAGTCTCTGAATACTGGCCACCGTATCTGTTCCTGAAAGTAACCTCAGGTGTGATCGGATCGCCAACCCGACCCAGATCGCCGGGTGATATGAAAGCATGAGGGGAAACATCATGATCCAGCGGCGAGCCAACAATGACAGTATAATCCTCAGTTTCGCCATAAATAGTGGAATGAGGACCACAGGCGCCGCCTTCGCCCGGATCAATATAATACTGCTCAATTACACGCAACCGGGTTTCACCATAATCAGCATCCTGCGGAACTGTGATATCATAGGCTAATGTGGCATCAACGCCGCTTCCGAGATAATAACTTTCATCCGAGCCGAAAATTTCATCCTGGTTCCAGTCAATCCAGACCCGAACATGCTCGGTCCATATACCCTCTGAGTAGAAGGTCACATAAAGAGTATATGTCTGTTCCGGCTCAACATAAGTGTAAAGATGAGTATAATCTCCGTAACTATCAGAGCCATCCTGACCGGAATTATTGTTTATATCACCGAATGTAACGTTGGTGATCCAGTCGTCTGTGGTATTGAGATAAGTGGAAAGGCAGTAATCTTCGGTATCGAGTACTATACCGCGATCTTGAAGGTCTTTAAAAGCCTTTCTTTCCTCCAGGGTCATAGATGGTTTTTGCGGTTCAATCGTGCCGGCTCCGGCTAAGCTAAAAATAAAAATCGTCAGAACCGCAGCAATTACAAAATTTGTGCTTTTTAACTTCATTATTACTCCTTAATATTTGATCATTTCAACAGCAGCATCTTCTTCGTCTCAACATAATCACCTGCCCGGATCTTGTAAAAATACATACCGGAAGATTTATCTTTAGCATTCCAGGCAACCCGATGATAACCAGCCGGCTGGTTTTCGTCTACAAGAGTTTCAACCTTTTGGCCCAGTACATTATATATGTCAAGTTCAACATCGCTATCTACCGGCAACGCATACTTGATCTCGGTTCTGGCGTTGAACGGGTTAGGATAGCTCTGCTCAAGGGCAAATTCTTTAGGAAGAGAAAATGCTGGTTCTTCGATTCCGGTAGGGTCGACTCTGAAGGCCACCGGAATATTGATATCCGGCAAGTTATAGTTTTCATCACAACCGGAGATCACAATCATACTTTCATAGACGCCATCCTCAAGGAGCGAGGCATCGAGAACCATATCCACTTCAAACTCGCCGCCTGCATCAACAATGCCGGCGCACGGCTCAGGATTAAGCCACCATGGGCTAATCCTGACAGCTAACTGGTCATGCACATAATCCTGATTGTGAGCAATCTGCAGACCGATGGTTTTTGAGGCATCCTGGATACCAACAGTAGCGCTATAGTTGTCCGAAAAATGCATGAACTCATACTGGAATGTTATTATACCATTGGCTGTTAATATCACCTGGAATGTATACGGACCCCCGAGCCCTGACGAATGATATACATCAGTCCAGGACACAATGGTCGATTCGGCGCTGGTGAAGTAATAGGCTATGCCCTAGATTATGCTGTCCCAATATGGCGCTAACAAGTTTTCGGGAGCATCGAGATTGGGTAAAGGCCGATTCATGTGGCTATTCATCGTACTTGTAAACGATATCCAACCGTTATCGCAAAACCTGAAACTTGAGAAAAGTTGCCCATAGAATGGGAAATCGAATTCCATCTGGAACGGTCCCTGGTTATTATTATCAGACATGTTTATGGGGGTACCATACGGAGTAATATCAATCCATTCAAATTCAGGGCCGTTTTGCTCATCTGAATCTATCCACCAGTAGAATTCATCACGACCACCCTGTGCTGTAGTTGTCTCAATATTGAAGGAGACCGGCAAGCCGCCATCGTTGGAAAGAGTTAAGGGTACATGGATTTCCTGGCCGGCCATACCGATTATATCGATCTCCATCGGGTCAGCTGCAAGATGACCTGCAACTCGCGGTGTAGCCGATTCCTCGTTGGAAGGTGGAGAAACCTCGATATCGCCGTCGTTATCATAAACAGTAGCCACAACATAAAAGTATTCGGTACCGTTTTCCACATCCTCATCATCATATTGTGTATCCATAACATAATCGGTGTTAATCCGGTGGTCATCATCAACAGGCACGTTCGGCGAGGTATTTCGATATACATTATAACCCAGCATTACTTCGGTATCGAGAAGTCGTGGCAGAGCAGGAGTATCAGAGTTCCAAACGGATGTCACCGACAGCGGGGAGAAGCTATCACCAGGCCCGGCTGTCTCAATCTTACTGGAGTTCAGAGAAGACTCGGTTTGATCACTAACCGGGCTGTTCTCGGTGAGGAGCACGGTTTGGCCCACAGAAACAACGCTTACCCTTATCATGTGGTCGCCACGGTAGTAGGCATCCCCAGAAGTAGACCATTCACCATATAAACGCCACCATTTGTGTTGGGGGAAATCGGTGACCTCATCAAGCCCCAGAGCATCATAGGGACCGCCATTGGTAGTGTTGTTCATACCGACCCAGAATTCATCATCGTAGCATATAACGGGTGGATCGAGCACAATCGTTATCCATTCGCCATACTCGCAGGCAGCGATCTCAGAATGCAGCATATTGCCCGGAAATCCGGTACCGTCACCTTCCCAGATTGTAATTTCCACCGGATCATGGTTTGCATCCGGCCATGGCCAACGAGGATCGCCCTCGGTTAAGATACGAACCCACAAAGTACATATTTCTACAGGAGCAGTCGCCACAAAATGATTTGCCATAATAATGTCCGATAAAGTGCAATAGAAACCATCTGTCAGAATCCCATCATCCCAGATGAGAGTAGTGCATGGAGGCAGGGGGGCGTCCCATCTTAAGGGCACAACCGACTCCTGATGACTAATAGTTGCGAGGTTCAAAGGCGGCAGATTCCCGACCGCCACAGAAGCGGTGTGACATTGATCGGATTCTAACTGCGGCGTGCCGTTATCTACTGCAGTAACCGAATACAGATAAATACCATCATTGCCGGGAGCAATATTGTCGGTATAGCTTGTGGTAACGCTTGTGCCGATAAATACCCAGTCGGGTTCAAAGGTTAACTTTCTGTAGATATTGAAATGATCCAAATCTCCTATTAAATCTGTGAATGTCCAGGTTAAATCAACGTCATAGTGGTCGGCTATGGCTTCAAGATTTTCAGGAGGCTCCGGCGGATAATTTTCCGGAATGGCGTCAATCTCATTAGAACCTGCAGATTCGGCAGAATCAGGCCAGACAGCAGTCATCACATAATAGTATGTCGTGCCGTTTAACAGGTTATCCGTATCGACATAACTGGTTCGGTCCCCGGGGATGTCGCCGGTTATTAAATGAGCAGGATCGATCGGCACCGGGCTGGTTTCCGAACGATACAAATTGTAGTGAACCGGAGGAATGCCGCCCAGACCGGTTCTAATCCTGATTGCCATATAGTCGTGGAGATAGATGTGATAATGGTAATCATAATAAACCTGCAAGCCGATGGTCCGATCGCTATTCTGGATGCCTACCGTACAGCGGTTTAAATCGTCGTTCATCTCTTCATACTGGAAAATAATAGTCCCGTCCGACTGGAATATCACCTGAAATGTTCTATAACCGCCAACACCAGCCCATACTCTTATAAAGGAAACGATACATTCGGAACCATCCGAATAATACCAGAAATCACCATGAGGACCCAAGTAATCCCAGAATGGCGCCACCAGGTTTTCAGGCGCATCAAAACTCGGCAGAGGTTCATTGTCTTCTGGTGTAGATGTGCTTGTGAACGAAAGGAAACCGTTGTAGCAAATATTAAAAGCGCTGTGAATTTCACCATAGAACGGGAAGTGGAAACCAAGGTCAAACGGCCCCTGGTTCGGATTGTCATAAGAAAATTCTATTTGCTGGCCTATATCAGTGATATCACGCCATTCATATACCGGTCCACCCGGTTCATCGGAGTCTATCCAGGTATAGCCGAACTCGTCCGGACCACCCTCATCGGTTATCACCGGCGAGTCGTATGGTTCCGGAACTCCTTTACTAAACAGACCTAAATCTTCGCCGCTGTCTGGTTTCTTAGAATCAGTATAGGCAGATGAATTAGACTTAATAATTTGAGATGCTCCGCAATAACCACCCGGACTGTCACTCAACGCACCGGGAAACATCCAGCATAGCGGCACCGCAAACTCCTCCCCGCTGAGAGCCACAAGACCACCGGGAGGCAGATTTCCAACCGGCGCATAGGCGGTATTGAAGGGATTAGACTCCAGCTGCGGCGTGCCGTTATCCACCGCGGTTACTTGATAACCATAGGTGCCGTCTTCACCTTCTTCAATTACATCAATGTAATTTTCTGTTTGTGATGTTCCAACCAGGCTCCATTCGCCATCCGGCATGAGTTTCCGGTATATGTTGAAGTGATCAAGATCGCCCATCAAATCGGCGAACGTCCAGGTCAGATTAATATCGTAATCGTCGGCCACAGCCTCAAGGTTTTCAGGCGGTTCCGGCGGATAGTTTACAGCCATAGTCATGATTGTATTTGATGGATCGGATTCTTCGCTATCCCACAAAGCTTTTATCTGGTACCAGTATGGAACCCCGTTTGCTATTGGATAATCAACGTAATCATTTTGATCGCTTGGAAGCTGTGCCAGCAGTTCGAACGGTCCCGATTCGTTATCGGCTCGGTAAACCCTGAAGCTGTCAGGCTGGAAGCACGGGTTTCCAGAAACGAACAATACACTGTTCACGATTAACCGATACATTTCGCCGTTATACCAATGGCTGGGATAATGGGGCCAGTTTCGAATACCGGGATAAGCGTTGATACAGACAACCTGCGGATTATGTGAACTGGCATTATAAGCGACAGCCGGCCGGCCATTATCCCACCAGGCAACAACCTCAGCGTTATTCTGCAAGCCGACATCATAAACATAAACATCCTGCAAAAGGTCAACACCTTCCATCAGCGGATGACCCGTCTGTTGTTCAACCAGGCTTGCAGGCGATGCGTAGCTGGTGGCGATGCTAAACGGGCTATATTCTCTCATAAACCGACCACCTATGCTATAATCAAAATTATCTCCAAGATGGCCGTTGTAGAAGGCGAGCTCAAGGGCAACAACTCCTTTACCCGATTCATCAATAAAATCAGCCAGTATATCCCCCAAACCTGTCCGGCTAAGATATGGGTAATTTGACCAGGTGACGATTACATCAAAGGCCTCGAGGTCCTCAAGGGTAGGTTCGTTTTCCACGAGATTTATAACGGAAGCGGAATTGATCTGGCCATTTGAGTGTGCCAGAAGGGAATCGTCAGCCAAATTGCAGCAGAAGTATGTTTCGGCAATTAATATGCCGACATCAAGATTCTCAACATCCATTTGGAGGTTTCCACCGCGGCTGCGCCAGTTTAAACTTACCTGAAACTCCTCATCATCAGAGGCCAAAAGCATACCGGGACGTATAGCCCCAACAGGCATATCCACGCAATTTGAAAACGTTTCCGATTCCAGCCCGCCGGTATCGACAGCCCTCAACTTAAAGCTATAAACTCCAGCCTCCGTAATGGTCTCTTCAAATGAGGTTATCGGATGCGCCACATTGCCCAGAGGAACCAGCCTGAGGCGGTTATAATCGAAATAATAAATATTGTAAGAGGCGATATCGTAATCTGTGTTGGCGTTCCAGGTTAAGCTTACCAGATGATCGTTAACCTCGCCAGCGAGGTTTTGCGGAGCCTCGGGCGGATGGTTTTGTGCAGTTCCCGCGGCCTCGTTCGAGGGACCAACCTCAACAAAGTTCCCGCCGCCAATATCATAAACCGCGGATGTCTGGTAGTGGTAAGTAATATCACTTTCAATCGGGCCATACGGATCATCACCCCAGTCATCATAGGTCGTTTGAAGTATCAAATCTGCGTTAATCTTAAGACCATAGTCGAAAGGAGCAGGCGATGTACTGCGATAGAGATTGTAGCCGGCAATATCAAATGACCGGGTTTCCGTTACAAGCCCTGGCTCTGATAGTATATGCGGGTGATAGGCCATTCGATCGATTGGTTGAGCCATTTGATTTGCAGGCGGAGTTTTGCCAGCGATACCTGTTGTTATGAGATTGGGAATTTCGGCCAACCCAACCGCGGGCGAAATCTCACTTGCAGGAACGGCGCCATCATATCCAAGCCAGGTACCGTAGTTATCACTAAACACCTTGGATCGTATCATTAAGTCGCCGCCGCCGCCACCGTAAACATACCAGCTCCCTTGATAAGGATCATAGACCCACCTGTTAGCGGGATAATCGAGATCGGCGTCATGCCCGAGGCCATCCAGCCTGAAGTTATCACGTATGTTGTACCAGGCGACCCAGAAAACTCCACGGTCGACTGTGATCTCATCGACATCAATCCGTATCCACTCACCCAGTTCAGCAATGGCATCGGCGTAGAATACCGGATCGGGCTGGGGATAACCGGTACCGTCATCAAGATATATCAAAATGCCAACGGGATCATGGTTCCAGTCAGGCCAGGGCCAGCTTAGATCGCCCTCTGTTATGACATGGACCATGACCGAATCAATTAACACCGGATAACTTTCCGGGACAAACATCGTGGCGAATAAAATTTCAGATGACTCATAAGCAACCGCGTTTTGCTGTATACCATCATCATAGGCCATTTCCAGGCTTGCCGCGGACCCCGGCTCCAGCCAGGCCACCGGGATATGTCCATCAAGATTGCCTTGAGCGCTGAGATAAGTCGGCGGCCCTTCAGTCCCTGCAAGCTGAACTATATAAGAATCGTTATAATCATTAAATATGAAATCATAAATGTCATCGGCATCAGGTGTAAATGTAAGAGCAGGTCCACCTGCACCGCCTGAACCATATGTGACAACATCGGAATGCATTGTGTGGAACAGGAAGGTGTAAGTAATACCTTCATATAATGAATCGGAAGCGCCCCATTTATTTGGATTGCTGTCCACGCCGGGTAGAAGGTCTAAGGAAAGACCATGATCACCCTCGACAGAGAAAATCCAGTTATTATCTGATCCGGATGGATTCACTTCAAGAGTAGGAACTATCGGCGGGTGCAACTCGGGAATGTCAAAATCAGCGCCGTCATCGATACGGGCATTTTCACCGCCATAATTTTCAGTATAAATTGCCCAGCTATATGTGTTAGTTACATCACGGGCCAGCATTACTTCGCCGGTAAATACACCGTCGCCGGCGGTCTCATCCGGTGCGGCGCCGTCATCGTTAATTTCCATTAAATCGCCAGACCAGAAGGGATCATAACAGCCGTTGTTGTCCCAGCTTCCCTTCAAGTAGAAAGAGCGATAATCCACATCATCGGGGTTAGCAAAAGAGGCGGTTAGCGTAACAGTTACCTTACCCTCAAGAGCATAATCAACATAAGTGGTTTCGCTTTCGGCAACTTCCCGCTGATCGAAAATCGGCAGATGTGTGGGTGGATACTCAACGTGGATATCATATAGAGTGTCAGCCGGTATAAACATACAATACTGCCCGTGAGTTCCCGAAATTGAAAACCAGGGTCTATCCGTAACGCTTATAGTAGCGCCGTGTATAGGCAAGCCGGTTGCCTGATCGGTAATCTGGCCTGCTAAAGCGCCCCAGCCTTCAAGATAAGCCAGCGCCTGAATTACAGCTTCATAGGCATCGACAACCCCCATGCCGTAAGTATTATCCTCGCCTTGATCGCCGAGGTCTGAAGCGGTATCAAGAATAATCTGCCTGACCTGGTCGGAGGTAAGGTTAGGATTTGCCTGGCGGATAAGGGCAACCACACCAGCCACATGGGGACAGGCCATTGATGTGCCGCTCAAAGTGCCATAACCGCCGGGACCGGGAATAGAACTGCGGACATTCACGCCTGGCGCAACCACTTCTGGTTTGAATGCAGGATCACCTTCAGGGGTGCAATATGATGGTCCGCGCGATGAGAAAGATGCTATCGGCAGGTTCGGATTAGCGCCATAAACAGCGCCCACTGAGAAAGTCGATAAATCGGTTGCAGCCCTATCGGCGGGACGCCCTAAACTGTTAGCGCCGGGACCCTCATTACCGGCGGAAAAAACCACTACTACACCAGCCGCATCACAGCCATCGAGTACTACCCAGAATGTTTGATCGCAGGGCGGATAGCCATGACTGGTGTGAAGTCCCCAGGAGTTGGAACATACATCCGGAACATCCCAAACCGTGAACGGGTCGCCATCAGGATCGGTTACCCATTCAAATGATAGAAGCGCGTCCGCTACGGTCTGCGGGACAGAGACTCTGTCGATCACGCCGGCGCTCATCCATTGGGCGCCAAAAGCAACGCCGATCGTGTCACCTGTTGTCTCGCTCATACCGGTTATTGTGCCCATTGTATGAGTGCCATGAAAGGCGGCGTCAAAAGGAAATTGTGTATATGTTACCGGATCGAACCAGGCCCATTCGGGATTATCCGCATACCTGGGGTCCAGGCCTCTCCAGCGAGAACTTAACGCCGGGTGATTGCCATCGACACCGGTATCGAGATGGCTGACCAAACGTCCCTCGCCGGTGTAGCCCATCGCCCAGACTTCATCGGTGCGAATCCGCTCCAGGCCGATTTCAACGCCGGAAATAAGCGGCTCATCATCCTCTACTTCGACCGGTTTGATCGATTCAATAGAATGATCCGGGTTTACCTGGAGAACATCCTCGCGGTTGACAAGAATATCCAGAGCTTCGGGGGTGGCTGTAACAAGAACCACATTCCCGACCCAGAGACCACGGTAATCTTTCACCATGCCCTGATGAGATAAGTCTTCGAGCTGAGCCAAAATCCCTGCCTGAGTGACAGTCGCTTTTTCCTGAAGGGCCAAAACAACTGCTTCATGCCACTCACGGCGGTCGGCGTTGCGAGCGTACAGCTCCGCTTTGAGCGCTCCAAGATCGACCTGATCAGCCATGGTTATAATGGCTCCGACCATCTTCTCGTCTTGATAGTCGATCAGATATTGTTCAAAGTCGCTGCTAAAGGTACCTGCTGCAACTGATGCTGCAGCCAAAAGTATAATACCCGATAAAACCGAAAGAAGTGAAAATAGTTTCATTTTTAAAACTCCTTTTCTTTTATTGATGTCGCCATGAAAATAGCATAATTGTCTTAACATTTTTTTGCATAATTATAGAGTCGGTAATTAAAATACAAATTATGGTTAAAAATAAAACGTGTTGAAAATATTCATTATAACCGCTCTTTGCTGATCGTACTCTAATAAATTTCATGTTATACCAGATATCTTTTAGCCGAGCCGCCCGCCTAAAAGCGCGCGGCCCATTTTAGCTCCTCTCTTCTTCTATTTAACCAAACCAGTCGGAATAACCTTGCTGCTAATCACGGGCGTATCGCAGTTCGGCCAGCCATCAGGCGCTTCTCCGGGAACAGGAGGCCAGAGCGACGGATAATCGGGACAGGGTACTAAAGTGCCGCCAGCAACAAAGTAACCTACCAGAGCAGTTACGTCGCCGCCGATGATGACACAGTCGCCGTTAATATCCGCGGAACACCAGAATTCATCCAACAGGCATGACTCCTGACCGCCGCCAATGAAGTAGCCAACGAGATAAGTAACATCACCGCCGATTACTGAAGGAGGCCAGATACCTAAGGCCATGTTGACGTCGCCGGGTAAGTAGGCGTAGCCGGGCATACCCTGACCGGTCACTTTCAAAAGATAGGCATCACCGTAATATTCACCAAGCGGGACGTAGTTGCCGGAAATGATATAATTGCCATCCGCGGTATGCTGGATGCAGCCTGCATTGCTTCCCCCGTAAGTGCGTGTCCACAGGGTATCCCCGTTGGCGTCAGTTCTTATCAGTAAGACATTCTGAGGTGGTGGAAAACCTTCTCCCTGTTTACCGCAGGCGAGGATATACCCGCCATCCGTGGTCTGCTGGACTCCGCCCGCGTCAGCAAAAATCATCTCTTCCCCGGCACCGGCATAGCAGCTGGTCCATTCAGCATCGCCATTAATATCAAGTTTCATCAGGAAGGCTTCCATTATCATGCCTCCTGATTTACAGCCTGAGATTATATACCCGCCGTCAGCAGTATGCTGAATGGAAGAAGGTATTTGATTAACCTCCCCCGCGCTAAAGGTTCGAGTCCACATGACATCACCGTCGGCATTGGTTTTAAAAATGTAAGCGTCGCAGAAACCGCGGAAATCTGATTCGGTAGTAGTACCGGCAACGATATATCCGCCATCCGCGGTCAGCAGGAGGGGTCCGCCTCGGTAGGAAAAATTATCCCCACCATAGAGGCGAGTCCAGACGGTGTCGCCATCAGCATCAAATTTCGTCAGAACCGCTTCATCGGCGGTCATCGTTATGCCAGGTCCTGTTTTTGTACCGGAAACAATGTACCCGCCATCGGCTAACTGCCGAACAAATATGTTGCCGTAGGAATCGGGATTTTCAGAGCTGTTGCGAGTCCAGACAGTATCGCCGTTGGCATCGGTTTTTATCAGAAGAGCGTCGCAAATGACTGAGGGGAAAAAGCTTTCCAGTATACCGCCGGCGATGATATACCCGCCATCCGTGGTCTGCTGGATAGATCTACCGCTGTAGGCGCCCCCGCCCCAGTTATGGTTGCGTGTCCACAGAGTATCGCCGTTGGCATCGGTCTTTATCAGCCAAACATCACCAGTGAGCATCATATAGTCTTCGTTATAGGTGCCGACAACGATATATCCGCCGTCTGTGGTCTGCTGAACCTCACAACCACCCATTGGATTATCATTACCGGGCCCGTCGTAGATGTGTGACCAGAGACTGTCACCCTCTTCAGCATAAGCAAAACCAGGAACTACAAATAATATCAATAACAAGTAAATTGATATCTTCAGCTTGTTCCCATTTTTTGATTTGTGTTTCATATCTTAAATCCTTTCTTGATTCTGCATTTTAACTTTTAACTAAATATTAACCTGATTTCCTTAGTCAAAAATTAAACGTTGTAATTGCTTTTTCAATTGGCTGTCGAGATATGACATTAATGTGAACTCAAGCTTCGTTCCTTGTTTTTTGTTGAATGGCCTATAACTCGCCTTCCGCAAGCCCCGACCATATCACCCTTAATCAGTATCGTGATCAATCAGACAGTCACAAACACCACTGAAGACAACCGAAAAATCTCCTTCACATTTTAAAGTCCATAAAACAGTTCAAACCTTAAAAACTGAAAAACCTGATTCCTTAATAAGTTAGAAGTAATTTGGAACTAAAGATTTTTTGCTAAAATTGTTTCTGTTATTCACCTCCTTAAGGCGACGATGAAAGAAATATTGACATATCGACCTTTTTGCTTGACTTCCTTCACCACATTTATTAAAGTTAACATTAAGCAGAAAAGCCCTTGACGTTGTTACGTCACTAATCAAAGGGGGTTTTCTGATTTTGGGGCCGTGGCTATGTCCGTAGCAGCGGTCCCGCTTTTTATTATTCTATCAGCCTGAAAATAGCAAAGTTCTCCCTGTAATTTAATTATCCTTTATTTATATATTCATGGTAATCTTCAGCCCGTTCCCAATATGACTCGAATGCCGCCTTTAGAATCTTTGCTAAGGAAGGGTGTTCAACATTCAGTAAGGTATGCGATGTCTCAGCAGAAATAACGCGGTCTTCCATGTTTACATGTATCGTTTTCTCATCGAAAATACATAAATACATCGGCAGCCCTTTCATGATCCTGACTTCTTCTCCTGTCTTAGCAAAGCGAGCTATTGTCTGAAGCTGCCATCTTCTTCTATCTCCATCCTCCGACAATTCATATATTGATTTTATATGAACTCCTCTTTTTAAAATCTCAGATTGCCTCTTAACGGCTCGATTAGTCTCTTCGACAAGATTTTCCGGGGGCCAGGAAAGTATTACAGGTTTTATTAAACCTAATATCTCCTTCTTTGCGCTTTCGACCAATTGTGCAAATCTTATATTCATTTGACGTGGGTCTTTGAGAACTTCGATATAATCAATAGGGTCGTTTTGTGAACGGCTGCTTTCATAAAGAGGAATTAATTTTCTGATAACCTCATCGGCGTTATTTCTTATTTCTGATATTTCATTTCTTCTCTGCTCAATTTCACTTTCAACATTGCCAATTTTATTTTCTAATTTTTCTTTAAGGACTTCAGGATTAGCCGCACTATATTTCTTTGTTGTTCCTGGTATTAGATTGGATAAACCTTTTATTACCAGATTTTCAAGAGTTTCATAGACTCGTGCGCGAGGAATACCTGCAAGTCTCGATACTTCAACTGCAGTAAGGTTGTTTTTTTCAAGAAGAGACATATAGCTTTTCGCTTCATAGCTGTTTAGTCCAAAATCTTTAAGTGATTTACTAAATGATTTAAATGTTAATTTTGATTTCATTTCGCCTTCTTTAATATTGCTACTACTATTATTATATTTAGTAGTAGTAATATCAATAATAATACAAATATTTATCTTGTCAAGGGAAAAATGAGGTTTTTTGTAAAAAAGCCCAATAAATCGTGGTTTGAAAAATCGGTGAGCTAAACAGTACCAAAATGCCCATTTATTGATGTCATCGATACGCTTTGAATCCCCGGCCTTTTCGCTTTGAGATACGGTTCCTTTTTTCATTATATTACCTTAATCCTGTAAAATATGAAAATCTTCTGCCTTCTCCCATAAGGTCTCAAATGTTATTTTTATTGTTTTCGCCAGAGCGGGATGTTCAACAACATGTGCAGTGAAAGATGGCTGATCTAAAACAGGATCCTCTAATGTACACAAGACAATTCTTGAATCGAATATAGCCGCCTTCATCGGAAGCTCATTTATTACTCTGGCTTCTTCACCGGCTCTTACCGCGCGTTCTATCATTCGGAATTGCCATCTTCTTTCATCCTCATCTTTACATATCTCATAAATACTTTTCCAGGTGAACCTGACTGACCTTGACAAGATGCCGGCTTCCTGGTCAACCTGTTTCTCGAGTTTATCCTTTGGAACGGAAAATGGCGGCTTAGTGAAAGACAAAATCTCTTCTTTTGCATCTGCACGCAATTGCATAAATCTTTTGTGGATCATGTGAGGGTCTTTTATAACCTCGATATACTCAAGAGGGCTGTTTATGCTTCGGCTTGCATTATAGAGAGGAACAAGATTTTCAATAATTTCATTGGTATCTTTCTTTATTGAGACAAGTTCTCGCTTTTTCTGATCAATTTCACTTTCGACTACCTTAAGTTTAGGTTGTATTCTTTCTTGGAGAACGGTTGGATTCACCGCTTTATACTTTTTTACTTTTCCCGGGATTGAATGACAGAATCCTTTAGCCAAGAGGTTTTCAAGGATTTCATAGACTCTGCCTCGAGGGACACCAGAGATTTTTGCCACCTCAACGGCAGTTAGGCTGTCCTTTTCTAAGAGAGATAAATAACTTTTAGTCTCGTACGTATTTAATCCAAAAGCGCCAAATGATTTTATAATTAACTTTGGTTTCATTTATTACAAGCTCCTTTTTAAAATCACCACAATTTCAAATAGTGGTGGTGGTTTCATTATTTGTACATAATATATAGGTTCTTTTTGGTCTGTCAAGCAAAAAATGACGTTTTTTATAAAAAATTTGAACCGATCTTGGTTTGAAAAACGGCGAGCTAAAAAGTACCAAAATGCCCATTTATTGATGTCATCAATAGGTTTTGAACCATCGACTTTTTTGTTTTGAGATATGGTTCCTTTTTTCATTATATTACCTTAATCCTGTAAACTGCATATTCCGACGGAAGGCGCCGCCTATTCCGACCGAAGGCGCCGGTCAAGATGAGTTATCAGTGGCCGGTGCGGAGCGGGGCGCAGGATAGTCTCTGACGACGGCAGATTGCTTATCTTCTTGCTTTTTCAACAGAAGAATCAAGGAGGTAACGTTGCCAGCGGAGCGATTATCTATGCGTAAGATCAAAGAAGTATTAAGATTAAAGTTCAACTGCCATCTAAACAATCAAGCGATTGCTAACAGTTGTGGGATTGGCCGCACGACGGTGCGAAAATATGTTTTCCGTGCTGCTCGGGCAGGGCTTAGTTGGCCCTTGCCGGACGAACTGACAGACAGCGAACTGGAGCGGTTACTCTACCCGCCGCGGCTATCTATCCCGGCCTCGGAACGTCCTTTGCCAAACTGGACAGAGATTCATCGGGAGTTGAAGCGTAAAGGGGTGACATTACAGCTATTATGGCAGGAGTACAAGGAAGCTTATCCGGAGGGGTATCAGTACAGCCGTTTCTGTGATCTCTACCGGGCCTGGGCCAGCATGCTTGACCTTCCGATGCGTCAGAATCACAAAGCCGGGGAAAACGACGACGAAAACTAATAAATAATAGGAGTAACCAGGTAAGTAATGATCAAAAGACCAAACTACCCGAAAACCAGAAAAACCAGGACAGACACAGAAGTTTACGAACTTCAGTCCAGGCATTCTTTGGAAAAAATAAAACAGGCGCACTTCGGTCATGGAATTAATAAGGCAGCAGAAAAACCGATAGCGAACCCAAGGGTGATTCGCTACATGGCACTTAAACATGGTTGGAAACGACCGCTCCCGCCGCACCTGCTGAAAGCCTATAAAGCCGGCAGGTGGGAAAATCTTAAGACTAACTTTAAACCAGACTCAGTGGAGTCAAAATTATAATGTTTATTAAACGCAAAGAAGATTTATACTTCATATCCTTCATCGAACAGCCACATCAAATTTGGTATCCTATCAACCTCAAAATTCCCCGGTACGGCGATGATTATGCTAAATCAAAGCTTTTTTTTATCCTTTATCTTATCAATAGCGAACGAGATTGCAACAACGATAACAGCAATAACTGTAGCACGTATAAAATTAGATATTTCTAATTGATGTATTACTTCGGTTAAAGTCATATCTCTTAAAACAATAAATTTAGCTGATTCATATACTAACCATAAAAATGAGCACACGATTATTAAAACTGGTACTTTAAGGATTTTTTTTAAGCGTCCCATAATTGCTCACTTCAGCATTTATATTAAGATCTCACCAATAATAACCTTGCTGATCACCGCTTAAAGCAGGATCACTATTTTCATAGTTTTCGTAGAATTCACCTGCCCAATATTCAATCCCTTCTCCTGTTGTTTTTTCTAAGATCCAGTCTATTGTCATTATAACTGCTAAAATTTCTCTCCACGGAATATGGCGACCATCTGGGTCGTAATATTTAATCGGATTATTCTTAACATAGCTATATGGATTATAGTACTCCCTCACTGGATCTGGGGATATGAACCTTCCCCAGCCCGAGTTGTAATACCGCGCACCGTAATAATATAAATCGAAACCATAGCCCTCGTCAAGCTCTTTGCCGGTGTATTTGAGGTGCGAGTCGCCGGTCTGAAAGAGAACATCACCGAAGGGGAAGCGTTGTTCAGCGCTTCCCCAGATAATCATCCAACAACCACAGCCTCCCGGCACTGAAAAAACTCCGCGAACTTGGTGCCGATCTGTTTTATCCGAGTTCGAATATGATTGCAATCAAGCAGCATCACCCGCGAGATCTCTTTAGGGTTATAGCCTATGACGAGCCAATCCAGTAATTCCCGTTCTACGCTGTTCAATCGTTTGCGAAACTTCGTGAAGTCGATGTTGAACAGGATATTTTCCTCGTTTGAAGGAACCCGGGTCTGATAAGCAATCTGTCCGCGGTCGGTCTCTTCACTGTCAGGATCCTCATAGTGAAACGACAACCGTTCAACTTGACCATCGAGATAGGCAAGCCTGAAGTAAACATCATTCGTCCGCTTGCTTGATTTATTCCCAAAATGCGGACGGCTTCCATTATTCAACTCGGTTGCACGGTACTTGATGAAGTTGGTTAACTCACCGATTGAAAGCTGATGGTTCTTCCTGGCAAGACAGCTGCTGTAATTCAAGTACGCCATTCCCAGCGCGTCCTGCATTGAGTCCTTGTCACCGTTGAAAATCCGTGAAGCTTGACTTTGCAAGGTTGGTAGCATTTGATTGAAAGTCATATCTTCTCCTGGTTAAATGTTTGTTACGTTCTTATTCCAGGAAATGGAGATGGAATGGTCAGGTGTACGGTTAGCTTTTGGTTAAGAGGGGTTTGGTATATTGCGAGTTAAATGCAGACAGACTAAGTTTAGCTAAGGGTCTCACAGCGCCAGGAATACAACCTTAAGATTATCATAGCCTTAGGGTGACTGACTGGAATCGATGCTTGGTGAGATACTGATTTATTGACTGCTTAATTTTCACTAAAACTATTGAAATTTTCGCAAAATCATCATTTTTTACTTGACAAGCTTAATTTATGTGAGATATTGTTGTTGTAGTAATAATATAAATACTACAACAACGAAAGGATTGAAATGGCTAAATCTATTGTTCTTAACAGGTTCAGGGATGTGGGATTAACCGCGTATGAGGCTAAAACTTATTTGCCTCTATTGGAAAAAGATACATTAACTGTTGCTGAGGTTGCCAGAATAGCTAAAATTCCTCGTACAAATGCTTATGAGGCGCTTGAAAAGCTAACTGCCAAGGGGTTATGCAAAGAAAAACCAGGGCAACTAAAAAATACAGTGCCGCTCTGGCCTCCTCTTCCCGAAGAAGCACCTGATAACTGGCCGAACTGCGATACGCGCGTGATTAACAGCAAGGTTATTCCTACTGGTTTGGTTAAATAGAAGAAGAGAGGAGCTAAAATGGGCCGTTCGTCTTCTGGCGGACGGCCTGAGCAAACTGCGAGAACATGGAATTAAATAGGAAGGTTAAATTTTATACATAATTATCTTTCCCCCCACAGAACTGATTCCCTGTAGGAGGCGACAGGGGTGTTTAGCAAAGCGCCCCTGTAAGTATTTCCGAGAGTTCCCAGCTAAGTTAACAATTTCATTTATAAAAGTTTTTTCACATTTACTGGCATAAATTCTAAAAATTCGCTTGACTATTTACCTGTGATCTATTTAATTAGCTTAAAAGCGGTGATTTAATACGGTTAATTGCTCCGCTTAAGAAGTGTGCTAAAGGCCGAACAGTTTGTTAAACCCGGCATAAGCACCGGGATTTTTTTGGCAATTAAATATGTGGAATTTGCGGCTATTGCAACCACGCAAGAAGTGCTAAAATGCCAATTGCCCGCGGCTTTTAGCTAAGGGGCTTTTTTCATATGAGGTATGAATGAAATGTCGTCAGTTATTGAAGATCACTACTGTCCTGTTAAGATAAAGAGAGCTGTGGAACCGGATATAAAAATTATCCTTAAACTTTTTACCGGAGATATACAATATGTTTAAAGTCTTATAGTGCAATAAACAGATAAAAGATTTAGGTTAAAGATGTATTTGGAAAATTCAATTTGGAAAGGTGTGAAAAATGAGAAATATTTTTGCTGCAATTATGATTGTCATATTCTTTGGGGTGGACAGCTCTAATGCTTTTACGGTTAAAGGTACCGTTTATGATTTTAAAACCGGTAAACCGCTGCCCGGAGTTTCGGTGATAATCGAGGGTACACGATTTGGTGCGGCGACCGATATCAGCGGATGTTTCGAGATTGAAAACCTCCCTGAATCTATGGCTGATACTAAACTGGTAATTCACCTTATCGGCTACGAAGATGGTATTTTTAATTTGGATGGTTTTACCCACCTGCATAATCTTCGGTTTTATTTAAATCCATCATTCTGGAAGTTCGATAAAGTGGTGGTTACCGCTACCCGCCGTGATTATATCCTCAAGAATGTTCCCATCATGACCGAGCTGATTACCATCGATGAGTTTAAGAATACCGGTGCTTTAAGTGTTAATGAGGTTTTGGAATCACATGTAGGCGCGGCTGTGGCTGATGATTTATCAGGTAAAGGGATATCACTCAGGGGCATCGATCCCTCGCGGGTACTGGTGCTTGTCGATGGCAACCGGGTTGTCGGCCGGGTACGTGGATCTGTTGATCTGGGTCAGCTTTCCTTGGGCAATGTCGAGCAGATTGAGATTGTCAAAGGAACCGGTTCGACCCTATATGGCTCGGAAGCAATTGGCGGTGTAGTAAATGTTATTACCAAAAAGCCTTCATCGATGAATGATTTCAATTTTTACACATCTTATGGTACTCATAATAGTTATGATTTCCAGGGCAATATAAATACGAATCTGATCGGTAAGGGCTTGAATCTCACGGCTAAGTATGAGCATACCGATGGTTTCGATCTTGATGAAAGAACCGAACATACCAATGGCCTTGAGGAGACTGATCGGTTTAATATCGATCAGAAATCGGTATTTAACATCCGTCCCGGCTGGGATATCGATGTAATGGCCGGGTTCATGGTTGAGGATAAAAATTGGATTGAAACCGAGACCCGGGTCGATACGGTTAATTACGACGATCAGGAGAGGAATTATCGTTATGATCTTGGTGTAAGATCACGCTGGAATGTGAAGGATAAAGCCAATTTTTATATTAATCTTCACGGCCAGTATTACGATCACAAGTGGGAGAAATATGATCGTAGTAGTCAGCTGATTGATAAGTCAATAACCGTTGATGATATTTATGAGGCGTCATTCCAGTACAGCAGACGTTTATCCGCAGGTCATATATTCACAGTTGGCGGGGACTTGATAAATCAGAGTCTCGATTCGGATCAACTGGCATCAGGCAAGGAATCCATCTTGTTCGGTGATTTATATGCTCAGTATGAATGGCGGCCTGTAAGTAGATTCGTTTTTATACCCGGTTTGCGGTGGGAAAGTCATGAAACATATGGGGATCATCTTAATCCGAGCTTGAATGCCATGTGGGATGCCTGCAGTTTCTTTAATCTGCGCGGCTCGGTTAATCGGGGATACCGGGCGCCATCGATTAAGGAGCTTTATTTCGAATTTGATCACAGCGCTGCCGGTGTCAAAGTTATCGGCGGTGGAGAAGACCTCGATCCGGAAAATAGTATGAATTATTCGGTTACCGGAGAGATGACTTATAGCAGAAAAGCAGTGCATCGTCTGACATATTTTAGAAACGATCTTAAGGACCTGATAGGCCTGGGACCGGGCGATTTTTCCGATCCCACTTATTATCGCGGAATTTACACTTATGAGAATATCCTCAAAGCGAGAACTCAGGGCATGGAATGGGAGACTGAGCTCAGATTAGTGGATGATTTTGATTTATCGTTTTCTTATACCTATCTCGATGCGAAGGACTTAACCGATGATAAGGATCTGGTTAATAGAGCTCAACATACATTCAAGTTTTACACAACCTATAACATTGAAGTTTATAAGTCGGATATAAGTTTCTGGGGATTCTGGCATAATAGAAAGCTCTGGGAGGCGGCCACTGATGCTCCGGGTTCCGCGGACAGATATGCACCGTCGAGATGGAACCTTAATCTGAGTTTCGGCAAACAGTTGTATGAGAATATAAAAGCATTGTTTAAGGTATATAACCTAACCGATGAAACCAGCGCCGAGTTTGGCTACTGGCCTGAGCATGGTTTCACATTAAGTCTAGCCTATAATTATTTCTAGGATGGGATCGCAGGTTAGACACTTTGCCTAATCAATGGAATGATTATTGGATGATTCGGGGCAATCGGAAAATAAATGTAAATGAAAAAAACAGTCCCAAATGGAGTAGCATTACAAATATTAACATTATCATACTTGTAATATTTTTCGAAAGGCTAAAATGGATAAGTTACAGGTTGCGCTTTTAGGTTCTACGGGCATTGTGGGGCAGGCTTTTATATGGCTGCTGTCCGGGCATAAATTGTTTGAACCTTCTTTTATAAGCGCTTCATCATCAAGAAGCGGCAAGTTTTATGGCGATGAGGTTAGATGGATGCTCCCTTTTCAAATACCCGAGGAAATAAAGACCAAAAAGATTGAAGATTTAGATTGCTCGAAGTTAAAAAAGCTCGGCGTCAGAATCGTATTCAGCGCCCTGCCATCTGATGTGGCAAAGATTGTAGAGCCGGACTTAAGGGAAAACGGCTTCTGGGTGTTTTCCAATGCCGGCGCTATGAGGAATGAAGTCGATATTCCGATATTGATTCCCGAGGCAAATTTTGAGTCACTGGATTTGATTAAAAAACAGGGATTTCCGGGCAAAGGCTTTGTAATCACCAACGCAAATTGTTCGACAACGGGCATTGCGGTAGCCCTTGCGCCGCTTAGGAAGTTTGGAATAATAGAAGTGTATTTATCGACTTATCAATCTGTCTCGGGCGCGGGCTATCCGGGTTTGTCGGCTCTTGATATTTCGGGCAATGCAATTCCCTTTATCAGAGGTGAAGAGGAAAAAATCAGTTATGAGTTGAAAAAGATACTCAATTTTGATGCTGATATATATCTTCATTGCGTAAGAATCCCAACACTCTTTGGTCACCTGGAGACGGCCTGGGTTAAGTTGGAGAAATCAGTCAAAGAAGACGAAATAATAGAAGCGTGGAAGACCTTCGGTTTAAAGAACGTTGATCTTCCTTCCGCTCCTGAAGCTCCCATTATCTACGATCACAGTGATGATTTTCCTCAGCCTAAAATGAGCTTTTTCGGAACTCCTTCCGGCATGGCAGTACTGGTTGGAAGATTGAGGAAGAAAAATGATAAAATCGGATTT